>Ga0224508_10001836_pt1 | contig 18619 bp, 16 predicted proteins | sample SF_Jan12_sed_USG_4_FD_170157 | JGI IMG/M metagenome (GOLD analysis project Ga0224508, IMG submission 170157) | Sediment microbial communities from San Francisco Bay, California, United States - SF_Jan12_sed_USGS_21 | ecosystem: Environmental > Aquatic > Marine > Sediment | place: USA... | reverse complement strand
TCCGACAGGTCCAATAGGACCTTTAGAGCCTTTTTCTCCCAGTGGACCATTAACACCTTTATCGCCTATTGGACCAATTGGGCCAGTAGAGCCTTTTTCTCCGATTGGACCAGGTGATCCTTTATCGCCCTGCTGTCCTAGGGGTCCAGTTAATCCCTTTGTTCCAATAGGACCTTGCGGACCTTGCATTCCTTTTTCTCCGACAGGTCCAATAGGACCTTTAGAACCTTTTTCTCCCAGTGGACCATTAACACCTTTATCGCCTATTGGACCAATTGGGCCAGTAGAGCCTTTTTCTCCGATTGGACCAGATGGTCCTTGGAGACCTTTTTCCCCTTGAACCCCCACAGGACCAGTTGAACCTTTTCCTCCAGCAGATCCAGTGGGACCGGTTAAGCCTTTATCACCAGAAACTCCTAGAGGACCCTTATCGCCTTTGTCTCCTGGAGGGCCTCGGAGTCCAATTTGACCTTTGTCTCCAGATGGACCTGTTAATCCTTTATCACCTTTATCGCCCATCGGTCCTCTTAAACCGATTTGTCCTTTGTCCCCAATTGTACCAGTAGAACCTTTGTCACCTTTGTCTCCAGAGGGACCGATAATTCCCTTATCACCCTTATCGCCTTTATCCCCAGTTAGTCCTTTGTTTCCTTTTTCGCCTTTATCCCCAGTTAGTCCTTTGTCTCCTGAAGGTCCTTTGTCTCCAGGTGGACCTTTGTCTCCTGAAGGTCCTTTGTCTCCAGTTAGTCCCTTTAGTCCTGAAGGTCCTTTGTCTCCAGGTGAACCAGAGGGGCCTTTGTCACCTTGTTGACCAGAGAGACCTTGTGAACCCTGAGGTCCAGACGGGCCTCTATTACCTTGAGGACCAGGCGCTCCACGAGGGCCAGTTGATCCTTGAATGCCAGAAATGCCTTGTAGATCTACATATTCCTGGGGAATAGTTTTCGAGGTTAGATTAACCTGAGGTTCAGAAATGGGTGAAGGTTCAGGAAAAATAGATTTTTTGTGTTTAATTGGAGTTTCTATAGATACATCAAAAACAGAATACAAGGATGACAGTAGGTCATTTACAACCACCCAGATTTTTTCATAAGTGTAAACAGTTTCAGGAATTGGATTGTCCGTCGAACCCAAGGTCTCTGTAAAGGAACCATTTTTTACTCTAAGGTGATAGCTGCCACTCCACATGGAATCAAAGGTTTTATTTTTAATTTGATCATCTGAAGGTTTATCACTTGAAATGGATATTTTTACTTCGTACACACCAGATTCCCTAAATGGAGCCTGTCCTTCTACTCTTAATTCAGAATACGACACATTCGTTTGTGCGATTCCCAAGTATTTCTATATTTTCAAGTACTTCTACTATCCAACACCACTAGGCACAGTTAAGGATAGTATTTATCTAGATTAAATGTCCATTACCAACTAGTGAGAAAACCATTTCAGAGAAAACCAAAGGAGAAAAAATCTAAGAATAGTGAGAAAAAAGAGATAACAAGTTTAGTTGATGCAGATTATAACCGTAAAAAATTATTCAAAAAGGGAGTCAATTTGATGGCAGATGAAAGACTTGAAGATGCAGTAGAAGTATTTGAGCAAGCATTGAGAATTGATCCTGATAATATTGAAACCTTGATGAAATTAGGATATGCTAGATTTCATTTAGATGATCATTCAGAGTCACTCAAGGTTTATGATAGAATTTTAGACATTGATGTAACAAATCCAGAAGCTTGGAATCTGAAGGGATTAGTTCACTATGAACAAAAAAAATATGCCAAAGCCCTTGATGCTGTTGAAAAGGCAGTAGAGTCAGATCCAATATATGGAATGGCATGGTACAATAGAGGTTGCTATCAATCATTGTTAAATCAAGTTCCAGAAGCATTAGATTCCTTGAAGCGTTCAATTGAAATCGACGTGAAAAATGCTAGAAAATCAATGAGAGATAGAGATTTTCTTAATGTAAGAACTGAAGAAGGTTTTAAAAGAATTGAAGAGGTTGTTGTTTTAGAGTCTATTAGACAGGGTTATCACACTATTGGAGCAATTGTATGGACTACCTATATCGATAGCATAGATGTGGAAAAGGCATTAAGAAAATTAATGAATAAAGGATTGATTGTTCAAAACGAGAAGCGAGATGGGTTACATAGGATACCAGTGTGGGATCTTACTCCAGATGTTGCAAAGAAAATGGGAGAAGAGAAAAAGGGATTATTTGGAATTACAACAAAAAAATTACCAACGCCTGTTAAAAATCTAAAGAGCCTAAGTGAGGCAATTCAGATTGCAAGGGAAGCAATAGAAGAAGAAGATGTTGATAAAGCATTGGATATTTTTGATGAATTTATTGAGACATCCAAATCAGGCAATCAAATGATTGAAAATTTCTTTGATCAACATAGAGAAATTAGATTATGGAAAATTAGACTAAAAGATAGAGGGGTAGATTACATAATAGATCACAAAGAGAAGATGCTAGATCTTTTTGATAATATAGAAAGTACAGTAACAAAAAAACTTAGAGAAGAAGTTGTATAGTTACTCTGCTGATAAATCCCAATAATTTGCGTCTTCCTGTTTTTCAGTAGGTTTTGACAAGCTCTTCCATTCCTTAAATGAGCGAACGTATAGTTTTGCATTTGGAAGTCCCACAGATTTTAACGCATAATATGCTAAGCCAGAAAGAGTCCCCACACTTCCACAATATGTAATAATTTCTGAATCTCTGGAAATTCCTCTGTTATCTAATAGTCTTCTCATATCTTCTTTTGGACGAAGAATTTTGTCCTGTGTTGCTAAAGTACGATATGGAAGACTGATAGCTCCTGGAATATGTTGCTCAAGGAAATTCAATCGCTCACGGTTATCAACCAAAATTACGCCTTCTTTTTCTTTTGCAGATTCCAAGTAACCAGCTGTTGCTAGAATTTCAGGTTTTAGTTTAAGGGAGTGCTCTCTAGATTGAATCTCTGGAACTTTGTTATCATTTTCTAGGCCTAGGGATTTCCACGTGCTAAACGTTGTTTCAAGTAAAGAGACGTCTGTATGGCCAATAAATTCAAGTGTCCATGCAACCCTTGAGGCAAGGGCACCAAAAGTATCATCATATACAACTACAGATGTTTCATCATCAATCCCCATAGAATTTACAAGTTTCACAACTCGTTCAGGACTATCATCAGAAAGTAGATTTGCCAAGGGCAAGTTAATAGCAGATGGAATATGGTTTTTTTTGTAGTCTTCTTCTCGTCTAACATCAATTACTCTGACGCTTTTATCTCTAATTTCAGATCTTAAAGATTCAATATCTGTTGTTGTTTTTACAATCTTCTCTTGGCTCAAGCGGCGCATTCACCTTTACCTGTTTTAGTATGATAACTAGTATCACTTCCATAGTCAGAGTAAAAATCAGAATCTTCAGTTTTTAACGGGGGGGTAGTAAGAGGTGTTAAAACCTTTTTTATGTCCTCTATAGATTTGATTTCTGAATCATCAATTCCATTTGCTACTCTATGAATCCAAGATTTAAGATCGTCTTCTGGTTTTTTATTTTGCTTAAACAATTCAATTATCTTCAATATCACAGAAATTACTCTTTTTGCAGGCACTCTAATGGAACTAATCCCAAGCATTGTTTCGCCATCAGACCTTCCACCTAATTGCATCATATAGTTTGGATACATGTCTTTTTCCAATCTGGCCCCTCCTCCAAAGAATCCAATTGTGGCAATACCGTGTTGTCCACAAGAATTTGGACATCCACTAATTTTAATTGAAGATTCTCGCAAGTCATCATCTTCATCTAATCTTAATTCTAAGAATTTTCTCTGGATTTCTTTTGCAAGTCTATGAGAATTGGTCAACGCCAAATTGCATGAAGTGGTACCTGAACATCCGATAGGTGCAGACATTGTCAAGGAGCCTGATTTTGCAAGACCTGATTTTAATAACTCAGAATATAGACGTGGCAAGTCATCTTCATGAACATATCTTAATGCAATATTTTGCGTAAATCCACATCTTGCTACTCCTTCAGATGAAAAGTCTTGAGTTAATTCAGATAGCATATGTAACTGATTAGAAGTGATATCTCCTGCCTCCAGTGTTATGAACACAGAGTAATAGTCTTTTTGTTTTTGTTTGAAGGCGTTTCCCTTTAGCCATCTGAAATAGCCATCTGAAATAGAAGATATACTTTCATCAGAAATTTTAACAGGTCTTAGAATTTTGTTTGGAGTATCATCTACATTTAATTTTGTAACTACAGATTGTGTTGCCCTTACAATCGCCCTCTCTTTTAATACTAGGTTTTGAAATTTCTCCCATCCCATATCATTTACCAAATAACGCATTCTGTTTCTTGCCAAGTTTTTTCGGTCACCTAATCTATCAAAAATTCTCACTACAGCAATTGAAGTATACAAAAGATCTTCCTCTGGAGTAAATTCTTCTAACTGATGTCCCACAAAAGATCTGTTTCCCAGTCCTCCACCTAGGAATATCTTAAATCCTTTCTGAGCAGAACCATCTTGTTGTCTGATTTGAGGAATTAATCCAACGTCAACCATTCTTACCATACCATGTTTTTCACAGCATGTAAAATTAAATTTGAATTTTCTTGGTAAGTTTTGAGCCATTGGATTTCTTAAAAAGAATCTTGCTGTTGCTAAAGCATATGGTGTTGAGTCAAATTCTTCATTTGGACACACTCCCGAAAGTGGACTGCACATGACATTCCTTACTGAATTTCCGCAAGCTTCTCGTGATGTAAGACCAACCTCTGCGAGTCCTCTAAAAATTTCTGAAACATCTTCAAGAACTACCCAATGTAATTGGATATTTTCTCTTGTAGAAAAATGTGCACTCCCAATAGAAAACTGTTCACTTAGTTGAGATAATTTTTCAAGTTGGTGAGGATAAACTTCTCCTGCTGGGAATTTTACTCGAACCATTGCATAGTCATCAGCTAATCTTGTACCATAAGCACCATGTTGCAATCTAAAGCGCCTAAAACTATCTGCATCATATTTTCCTTGACGGTATAGTTTGACCATATTTGCAAAATAATCAGGCTCTTGGGATCTTGCCCAATTTATTTTTCCTTTCCTTGATTTTGGCCTGGATTGCATTATTTTTGGTGTCAATACAATCACTGTCGTTGATATTCGGTTATAAATTTTTTATATAGGAAATTATTGTATAAATAATTCCAACGTAATACACAACCTTCAACATTAAAAAATAATTCAAAACAAGAGCCAAGTTAGGACATACTAAGTTTCAAAAATATGTGCGAAAGTATTAATGTCAATTAAAAAATCAGGTGTATCATGCAAGAGGCCACAGTTGCACAAAAAACAGAAAAAATATTCAAAGATGTCAGAGAAGTAGACATCACTCGTGCAATTGCTAATGAATTTCATGAAGTCTTAATAGATAGAGCAGAATCAGACGTTATCATTATTGGTGCAGGGCCTGCCGGATTAACTGCCAGTAGAGAGCTTTCAAACATGGGTTTCAAAGTTTTGGTGATTGAGCAGAATAATTATTTAGGCGGAGGTTATTGGTTAGGAGGCTACATGATGAACCCAGTTACCGTCAGAGAGCCTGCTCAGAAGATTTGGGATGAGTTAGGAATACCATACAAAAAAGTCATGGAAGGATTATACCTCACCCCTGGACCTCATGCAGTTTCAAAATTAATTGCTGGTGCTTGTGATGCAGGTGTAAAATTTCTTAATCTAACAAAATTTGATGACCTTGTTTTAAAAAATGGACGAGTGGCAGGAATAGTCGTCAATTGGATGCCAGTATCTGCCTTGCCTAGAAACATCACATGTGTTGATCCGGTTGCATTTGAAGCAAAAATAATAATTGATGCATCCGGACATGACTCAGTTGCAGTAAAAAGACTAGTAGATAGAGGTCTAGTTGATTGGAAAGGAATGAATCCAATGTTCGTAAATGAAGGAGAGGAACATGTTGTTGAAAAAACAGGCGAAGTTTATCCAGGATTAATTGCAGCAGGAATGTCAGTTACAGAAACTCACGGTTTAGCAAGAATGGGACCAACATTTGGGTCAATGCTTTTTTCAGGTAAGAAAGCAGCAGATATTGCGGCTGAAAAAATAAAAGAGTTAGAAAGATAACTGATTACAAGTAAAACAAATTATTGAAAATTTCAAAAATTATATTATATGATGAACCTGCAGTTCCAGAAATTCAAATAAAGGAGTTAGTAAATTTTTTACAAAAGATTTTTCCAGTAAAAGTAGAAACAAGAGAAACCATTTTAAAATTTGCATCTAAAGACATTGCCTATAATATCGCCCAATGTAAAATATTTAATTTAAGAAAAGATTTTGAAATTCATACTCCTACGAATGAAGAAGTTTCTTTTGAGGAATTAAATTTTCGTGATACCACAAAAACTGAAAATATTATCATGTATGATGGATTTCAGCTCCAAAAGATATTATCAAATTTAATTTCTGAAAAAGAACATATAGATGAAATTTTTCATGTTTTTTTTACCAACAAGTTGACATGCACATATGATTATAACGATTATAGATATCATGGAAGATCTTTGATAGGCTCAAATCCATCAATAATCTCTACTACTGGGATAATTGAAGCTCCTGCAAAACCAAAAGAATACTATTACGATTTAATGACAAATTATACTCAAGGAGTTAATGTGGATAAAATTAAACAAAAATACAAAGGAGCATATTTGGAATATAATGACTCTAAATTATCAAAAATTATAGAGGGTTATCTATTGCAAGCAATTTTTTATTATGAAACAGGAGAGCCGTTTTGTAAGAATTTAGAGTGTAGATTATTTAATGCACATTGGCAAAAGGATCTTTTGTATTCGCAGTTAAAAGTAAGGAATCTGTGTGATAGACATCAAGGTGTTTTGAAAAATATTATATCAAATTAAATTGAGATTCTAAAAAATTCAAAGAAAAAGCTATTTCATTAATAATGTCATAGGAGTCCATATTTGAACAGATTTTTCTTCTTGTTGAAAATCATCAATTTCTATCTTGTCTGTGCATTTCTTCATGCTTTTTTTAATCAAACACTCACTCAGGGCTTGAGTATACAGTTTTTTTTGTTCCAGCTTAAAGGCATTTTCTTTCTCTAATTCACGGTTAGGATTTACACTCATTAGATGGTATGTATATTCTGTGGTTTCAATATCTAATAACAGATTAGAAAATAGAGCTTTCTCTACTGTTAGAACATCATCCAAAAACCATTGTTTCTCAAAACCTCCCATATTATGCCCAACTACAATAATGTCTGCATTTTCAAATTCTTTTATTACTTTGAATTGAATTGATAAAACTTTGGTAAAAGTATCCCAATGAGTCAAAGATACATGAATATCTTCCAAATATTTCTCATCGTTTACTAAATGACTCATACCATCTGTTTTTAGAACTTTAATTGGAGCAAAATCAGGTTTTTGAGAGATTGCACCTTCAGGAAAAATATAAACTTCAAACCCATTTGGAGGTAATTCTCCTTCTTGGTTTGGTAATTCGATCGTAAGATTGGTAACCTCGCCAAGATGTACTATTTTTTTGCTATCAGGATTATCTAATTTGATGGATTCAAGTAAGGAGGTTTTTGTAAATCCATTAGGATATGCTTTTACTATTTGGATTACTTCCGCGTCATTGATTTTGTTATAAGACATGTTGTAACCCATTATGCCTGAAGCTGATCGTAGATTTCCATCAGATGTCACCGGATGGTTTAAGCTAAGTGAATGTCCTATTTCATGTAAAGTAATTCTATTAATTGTTTGGTAATCAAATTGTTTATGATTTCCATTTTTTATAATGTCTTGAAATTGTTCAGGAGTAATTGTATTCCAAAAATTCTGATCTTTTTTTGCCATATTCTTTATGGTACTTTGATAATCATCAGTGTAAATAGTTACATTTGCTACAGGTGTTAAAGGATGACTAAATCCTGCAACACCAGAAAGTTGGAATGCGGTAGGATCAGGAGTATCGACAAAATTTACATAGCCATCACAAACAGATTGGTTTTTTGGGTGAATATGCATTGTCATATCCCAAACAAATGGATTATTTGTTACTTCGACTATTCGATCATGCCAAATTTTGATTGCATTGGCTGCAATGTGATTAAATGCTGGATTTTCACTGTTATTGGTAACACAGTAATCGATGCGAGTATCATTAAAAACCAACATTCTATTTCCAGTATATCTTTGAAAATCTAAATATTCCTGAGTTTCAGAATTTGAATATCCTAAAGCTTGTTGATCTAGTATAAATGCTACAAAAACTAATGAAAATATAATAATTGCAAATCTTAACATTTTTCTAAAGTTTGCATCGGATCTTTTCATAAAAGAATTACTACTTTTCAAGTAGAACCCATCCTTCTTTTACTAAATTTTGCGACAATATTTGCATGACCAATATTTTAAATTTTGAGTAAAAGATCCAAAGTCAAACCAAGATGAGCTGGATATTCGGAAATTCTTACAAGTTGAGAAAAAGTAGGGATTCCAAGTCTAATTAAAATCGAATTATGGAGAGCAAAACTTGATTTCCGCTAAACCAATTTTTCTGCCCCAAAAAACAAAAAGGACAAAATTTCACATATAGATCGATCCCAAACTCCTATAAAATTCAGCGATAATGGATCAAGTCTATCACTTAAATTAATGAATTTTACAAAGGATTTTCATGATGGCAGCCGATTCAGGGGTAAGTGTTCTTGAAAATGAAGATAAATCACCAAAAATACCTGAAAAAAAGAAGACAGAATTTGATGTCGTTATTATTGGTGCCGGACCGTCTGGATATACTGCTGGGATATACTGTTCAAGAGCAGGGTATGACACTTTGATATTATCTGGGATTTTACCTGGAGGACAGCTAGTAAATACCACAGAAGTTGAAAATTATCCTGGTTTTGAAAAGGGAATAATGGGTCCCGATTTAATGATAGAAATGCGCAAACAAACACAACGCATGGGTACAACAATCATTGATGATGAAGCAGTAGATGTTGATTTTAGAAGCAGTACTTTCAAAATTCTAACAGGTTCTGAAGAATATGAGGGAAGAGCTGTTATCATTGCCACAGGTGCAAATCCACGGAAACTAGGATTAGAAGGCGAGAAAACCTTTGCAGGAAAGGGAGTCTCATACTGTGCCACTTGTGATGGGCCATTTTTTAGAAATCAAGAATTGATTGTTGTTGGTGGTGGAGATTCTGCAATAGAAGAGGCCACGTTTCTTACAAAATTTGCAACTAGAGTGCATTTAGTACATAGAAGAAAGGAACTGAGGGCAAGTAAAGTCATGCAAGAAAGAGCATTTAATAATGAAAAAATAAAATTCCATTGGGACTCAGAGGTGATAAATATCAAAGGTGACCAAAAGATGCAGCAAGCAGTGATAAAAAATATTAAAACAAATGAAGAGACAGCCCTTGATGTAGGAGGCCTTTTTGTAGCCATTGGACATCAACCAAACACAAAGCTTTTCAAAAATCAAATAGATTTAGATGATGAAGATTATATCATTTTAAAAAATAAAACACAGACAAACATTGAAGGGGTTTTTGCAGCTGGAGACGTTCATGATAGGACTTACAGGCAAGCAATAACTGCTGCAGGTTTTGGTTGTATGGCAGCCATAGATGTTGATAAATATCTGACAGAGAATTCGTAGATATTATAATAAATTCAAACTCTTTATTGGGAAATTGACATTAAAAATCATGGATTCTAAACAAAATACTGGCGAGCTTAGCGAAAAATTAGCAAGTTTTGGAGCAGAATTATCAAAAATCCAATATGATTTTAAAATTAAAAACACGACATCGGAAAAATATTGGTCAAAAAGAATTAAAGAATTTAATAATTACCACCAAAAAGTTGTCGAGTATTTCACTCAGGTTTATTCCTTAATGGGTTTGGCCAATGAAGAGCAAGCAGGGTTATTTCTTTTGAAATTAAGTAAACTCAAGCGATTCGGAGTCAAGCTATCAGAAAGTATGAAAAAAATACAACAAAACCCCTCAGCGATGAACATGAAGGATACTCCACAGAGTAAATGGAGTATAGAATTAAGGGAGGGATTAATTAAATCTAATCAAGATTGTTTGAATCATGAAAAACACATGAATGTTTTTTTTAGAGATTTTTATGAAAAAAATTTAAAAACAAAATAAAAGTCAGTTTAATCTCAATAAGCTAATTCTGACATGTACTCTGCATCTTTTAAGCACATGTCAAATTCTTCTGCAGATATCACTTTTTGCTCATCATAAACGCTTTTGAATTTTCTTCCATCGTCGGCAAATATTCCAACAACACATCCATTTCCTTCTATAGGATATTTTTTCATGCAAGCATAAACTGCAGCAGATGAGGGACTAATCAACAATTTGTCTTTCTCAAATACTTCCTTTACAACTGAAAATGCTTCTTTGTTATCAACAGATACCCAATCATCAACTACATCTTCTCGTTTCAAAAATAAATCAGGTTTTGCAGATTCTTCAAAATTTCGCCAGCCCTGAATCAGATGGTTTTGTTGTGGCTGGCATCCAATGATCTTTATATTTGGATTTTTTTCTTTAAGATAAGTTCCAATACCGGTAATAGTTCCTCCCGTACCAACACCAGTAAAGAAATGAGTTACCTTCCCATTGGTTTGTTTCCAAATTTCAGGTCCGGTTCCCACATAATGCCCTTTAAAATTAGCCTCATTAGCATATTGGTTTGGAGAATAATATGTATCAGGTCTTGATGATGCAATTGATGTAGCAAGAGCAATACTTTGGTCGGTTCCAGCTCCCACTTTGGGACACAAATCATCACTAGTTTCAAAGACTTTGGCTCCTAGATTTCGAATGATTTCCTTGGTTTCATTACTGACTTTTTCTGGAATAACAATTTCAACTTTATACCCTAATAGATTGGCAATTCCGGTTAATGCAATTCCCGTATTACCAGAAGTGGGTTCAATTATGATGCTTTTACCTTTTTTTAGAATTCCTTTTTCCTCACCGTCTTTTATCATCCAATAGGCAGCCCGGTCTTTTACAGACCCAAAAGGATTATGGCCTTCAAGTTTTGCAAAATATTCAATATCGTCATTTGTAAGTGAATCTAATTTTACCAAAGGAGTGTTTCCAACTCGGTTTAAGGTGTCACTATCAGTAACAGCTTTAGTCGCCATGGTTATTTCACCTTTTTTATTTGAAAGGTAATGGTATTTCCATTTTTACTTAAGTCTAAAAGTTCATGCCCGTTCCTTGTAACCCATCTTGAAATATCATCTTCGGCTGCAGGATCGTCGGCAGATACTACTAATGTTTCACCCACCTGCATTTTTTCGATTTCAATTTTTGTTCTAAAAACTGGTTCAGGACAGAACAGACCAGTAGCATCAAGTTTTTTTTCATTTGATTCAGACATAGATATACTGATTCATAATACATGTTGTGGCATATTAAAATCTATTTCAGATTAGCTAATCCTACTTTTGTAAAATCATGTTCTAACGAAAAAGATCATCATTTTCTGCTCGAATTAACCGCTTGAATGAGGAAATTTCTTTTTTGAATTTATAGTCTCGAATAACTACTACAGGACAGTTGGAAGTTTTTTTCATTACTAATTCTGCAGCACCAGAAATTTCATCAGCTATGGCAATTTCTGTAACACGTAATATCTTTCCAAAAGTATCAAAAGTTCCAGAATAATCCAGAAGTGGATTAAGACCATAGACACCAATAGCAATATTAGTTTGGCCAACTCTAAATGGACGACCAAATGTATCAGCTATTATTACAGCAATCTTTTTTCCACACATTTTTTGTATTTGCTTACAAATTATTTCTGCAGAATAATCAGAATTTCTTGGAAGTAAAGTTGCAAACCCATTTTTGACATTACTTTCATCGATACCTGCATTTGCACATATGAACCCATTTTTAGTTTCCACAATAATTATTCCTTTTTCCATCCTAACAATTTTTTTTGATTCTGCAAGAATTAATTCAACTATGCAGGGATTTTTTTTGTATTCAGAACTAATGCCTTGAGCAAGTAAAGAAGGTTTAACGGTTGATAGATCCACAATCTGACCTTCCTGTTTAGAGATTATTTTTTGTGCAATAACTAGAATGTCATCATCACATAATTCAACTAATTCTACGATTAGTTCTGATAGATCATCGTTAAATTCAATTTCTTTTTCAATTAGAACCGGGATTACTTGCAAGGATAATAGTTCTTAAATTGACAGTAAAATATTGTTTATGCTGGAGTAGGAGTCTTTAGCTCAATCTTATAATGCTTGTTTATAATATCTAAGATTTTAGAAAGGTCTTTTTCTTCTAAGGTAGTAGTTGCCAAGTCTTTGACAATATCTTGTGCTCTAAAGGCAATGCCCAAGCCACAAACATCAAACAACTTGACATCGTTGGCTCCATCTACTACACAAGCTATGTTTTCTTTTTCTTCATTCCATTCTGTAATTTTTATTTTTGCGGATCTTGACTTATCAGAATCTACATTAATTTTTACACCATCTAACTTTCCATCCTTGAAGAGAAGTTCGTTGGAAAACACATAATCTAATCCAAGTTCCTCTTTCAATCTATCAGTCATTATTGTAAAACCTCCAGATACTGCCATTAACTTCCACCCTGCAGCCTTTAGAATTCTGCATGCGTCTTTAGCTCCAGTCATAACAGGTAATTCACTGGCCACTTTTTGGCATGTTTTATAATCAAGACCCTTTAGGGCATCAACTCTAGTTCTAAGTCCATCTTCCCAATTAATTACACCTTGAATGCCTTTTTTGGTGATTTCCCAAATTTCATTTTCTTTTCCTAGTTTTTCGGCAAGAATGGGCAAATATTCTGCATCATAAAGAACTCCTTCAACATCAAAAATTACAAGCAATTAATCTCTTATATCCAAACAAAAATCTAATTATATAAAAGTACTACAAAAATATTACTTTAAAACTAACTTGTTCATTATTAATGCATGAATTTTGTATCGTTTAAAGGATTGAATTCTGTACCGATTAAAAAGTTACGATTTGAAAATCTTCAATATACTTATCTTAAACAAAAACCAGGGAATTAGTTGGTAGACAAATTAACATGTACAGAGTGTGGAAGTAATTTAAGTTCTAATCTTAGTTTTTGCCCAAACTGCAAATGTAATGTAGAATCAAATGAATCAAAGAAACCAAACGGTTTTAAGAAAATCACACAGTCAAATGCCTATGGAGTATTACTTGTCATCATTGGAATAATGATACTTTTTGGAGGACAATGGTATCACTATCTTCTATCAATAGTTGCCATTGTATTAGGAATTCACACATTTTACAAAAATTTCAAAAAGAAAAATCACGAAAAGACCAGACAATTCTAAAGTGTTAACGAGTTTATCGACTGTCAGTAAAAATGGCATCCCCCCTTTCACGCCTAGAAAATGCCCATAACTAAAATACCAACTACATTTTCTTTGTTGATTTTTTTCTTAATTCTTTTAAAAAATCAATCCGTGTTTGTACATACTATTGTGCTTCCCCAAAGGAATTAAAATTAAAGCAATGACAACTCGTTGTTGTTCTCTCTCCCCCCTCCAATACTTGGGACATGTAAAAAAATTGCTATTAGAGATATAGTGATTATTGTACTTTAAACTGCTTTTAAGGAGTAATGGGTTTTAAATAAAAAAAACGCTAGTAATAAATCGAGGAGCAGATTTAGAAAAATATGAGCGATGAACTTGAACGAAAATATGAAGTCGAAATAAAAGCAACTGAAGAAAAACAAAAACTATCAAAAGAACTCAAGGCAGAACTTCAAGAATCAGGAATGATGGACGAAAAAGGTAAATTAAAACTCAAAGGAGTTAGTCCTAAAATGCTCAAAAGGATGAAGCAAGAATACGTAGATTGCCCAGTGTTGAAAGACAACACTCAATTCATTCAGTGTTTCGTATGTCCCAATTTTCAAAGTAGAGTTATGGGCAAAGTTTTTTGTAAAGGCGATCCTTTAAACTAGAATCCAACGGAATTGCTAATTACAATAAACAATTTGTCACGAAACGCTCATTAGTAAAAATACTTCTTGAAAATTTGATTTGGGAAGAGAAAGTGTTGGAATTTCAGTATCCAAAAAAGAAGATTTTAGTGAATGGTATACTCAAGTTGTACTAAAAGCAAAATTAGCAGATTATGCTCCCGTTAAGGGATTAATCGTATTAAGACCAGATGGTTATTCTATATGGGAATCTCTTAAAAGTACATTTGATAAAAAATTTGCACAGAATGGAATAAGAAATGGTTTTCTTCCTGTTTTAATTCCTGAATCTCTATTAGGAAAAGAAAAAAAACATTTTGCCGGTTTTAATCCAGAAGTGTTTTGGGTAACTCATTCAGGGGATAATGAAGTTGGAGATAGACTTGCCCTCAGACCAACTTCAGAGACTTTAGCATACACACTTTATGCAAAATGGATAAAAAGTTGGAGAGATTTGCCATTAAAAATAAATTTTTGGAACACAGCGCTCAGAGCAGAAATTAAAGCAACCAAGCCTTTTCTTAGAACTTCTGAATTTTTATGGCAAGAAGGGCATACAGTACATTCTACCGAAGAAGAAGCAAGAGAAGAAGTGAAAAAAATTCTAGAAATTTATAAAAATACTGTAGAGGAAGAACTTGCTATACCGGTAGTTATTGGAAAGAAAAGTGAAAAAGAAAAATTTGTCGGAGCAGTTTATACTACAACGATGGAATCTATAATGCCTGATGGCAAGGCATTGCAAATGGGAACTTCGCATTTCCTAGGGCAGAATTTTTCAAAGCCTTTTGAAGTAAAATTTGCTGATCGAGATAATGTAGAGCACTTTGCATGGCAAACATCCTGGGGGGTATCATGGAGATTAATCGGAGCTATGATTATGGTGCATGGAGATGATAAGGGATTGGTATTACCTCCAAAAGTTGCACCTATTCAAGTAGTCATCGTCCCAATTTACAATTCTGATGAAGATAAATTACGAGTAATGCAAAAAGTTGAAGGGATTAAAGAAGAATTAGAATCAACATCAATTCGAGTACATATTGATGATAGAAATGAATTATCTCCAGGATACAAATTTAATGATTGGGAAATGAAAGGAGTTCCATTAAGAATTGAAATAGGTCCAAAAGACATCCAGCAACAAAAAGTAGTTTTGGCAAAACGATACAATAAAGAAAAAATAGATTTGATTTTAAAAGATATTGAAAAAGTTGATTTGATTTTAAAAGAAATTCAAAAAAATATGCTAAAAAATGCTAGAGAGCAAGCAGAGAGGAATACAATAGAGATTTCAGAATATACAGAGTTTAAAGAAAAAATGGAAAAAGGAGGTTTTTTCAATGCGGCATGGTGTGGAAAACAAGTATGTGAGGATAAAATTAAAGAAGAGACAGGAGCAGATATTCGAGTAATTCCTTTTGATAGAGAAAAAAGATACAGTAAATGCATTTATTGTAAGGAACCAAGTAGTATGATACCCATATTTGCACGAGGGTATTAAAATTTCAAAATTATAATATAGATTATTTAAAAAACAATGAATACAACATGACAGATCTCTACAGATTGCTCCCAGAAGAAATGGAAGAAATGATAATAGAACTAGGACAGCCGCGCTATAGAGCTGACCAAATTTTATACGCTTTGTATTATAAATTTCCCAAAAGCATTTCTGAGATAAAACAACTTCCTTCCATTTTCAGAGAAACACTTGTAGAGAAAGGATTCGCAATTGGATCAACCAAAGAAGTGCATAGAGTAGTAAGTAAAGACGGAGAAACTACCAAGTTGTTGCTTAATCTGCAAGATGAGACTCCCGTTGAATCGGTGTTAATGCAGTATCCGCCCAAAAAGATGTTTGGGCATCCAAGGTCTACTATTTGTGTTTCAACACAGGTAGGTTGTGCAATGGGATGTGTGTTTTGTGCTACAGGACAAATGGGTTTTGAACGTAACATGAAAGCAGAAGAAATAGTAGGTCAAGTCATCCATTTTGCAAAGATTCTTTCAGACAAAAAACAACATGTTACAAATATCGTATTTATGGGGATGGGAGAGCCCCTTGCAAATTATTCTGAAACAATTAGAGCCATTCAGTTATTGACTCATCCACGAGGTTTTGGATTAGGGCAAAGAAATATAACAATTTCCACCATTGGAATTATTTCTGCCATAGATAAGTTATCTGAGGAAAATTTGCAGGTTGGGCTTGCAATATCGCTTCATGCACCTAATGATAAGTTAAGACAGTGGTTGGTCCCAACTGCAGGAAAAGAATCAGTGAAGGAATTGATCGATGCAGGAAAAAGATTTTTTTTGAAGACAGGTAGAAGGGTGACCTTTGAGTATGCTTTGATAAAAGGGGTGAATGATTCTATAAAAATTGCAGAGGAGCTTGCTTTGCTTTTGAGAAATAATGGCTCACATGTTAATATCATACCTCTAAATCCAACTGCCGGGGAGCTTAAACGACCTTCAAGAAACAATGTAATTGAATTTGAAAGAATTCTTTACAATAGCGGAATCAATTGTACAGTCAGAGTAGAAAAAGGAACTGAGATATCGGCAGCATGTGGACAATTACGGACAGATGTTTTGAGCAAGTATAATAATGAACGAAATTAACTTGTACAATAATGACTGCAATTTCTGAACAAGATCAGAAAAAACCATTGCTAGAACAGTTTAAGGAAACAAGAAACAGAACCCTTGAACTAGTAAAGACTCTAGAAAAAGATGATTTTATAGTTCAAACCGCTTTTTACATGAGCCCTCCAAAATGGCATATAGGCCATGTTAGTTGGATTTATGAGGCTATTTTGAGTAAATTGGATAATAATTACGAATTTTTTTCAAAAGAATTTACAGAGTATCTTAATTCCTATTATCAACAATTTGGAGTTCCACAAGATAAAGGATCGAGAGGAGTAATTTCAAGACCCACAGTTGACCAAATTTTTCAATATTTTAACAACATCAATCAAAGAGTAGAAAATTTTATAGAATCAAAAGACCTTAGTGATGAGGATATTAGATTAATTACCATAGGGTTTCATCATGAATGTCAACATCAGGAATTATTAGTTTATGATGTGCAACATCTATTAGCAGATCAATATAGACCTGTAAAAAAAAATGAAAGACCGAAAGCGGTAGAAGTTGAAACAAAAACAATAGACATCAAAGGTGGTATTTACAATATGGGTTACAATGGGGAAAATTATTGTTATGATATTGAATTGCCCGAACATAAAATATATCTTAATGATTACAAAATAGAGACTTTTCCTGTTACCAACAGGCAATATCTAGAATTTATGGATGATGGAGGGTATGAAACATACAAGTATTGGCTTTCAGATGGTTGGGAAAAATTGAAAAAAGATCAATGGAATGCTCCAATGTATTGGGAAAAAATTGATGGGCAGTGGATGATTCGTGATTTCATTGGACTGCGAAAAATGAACTCAAATGAGCCAGTTTGCCATGTTAGTTACTATGAAGCAGATGCTTATTGCAAATGGGCAGGAAAAAGATTACCCACAGAGGCAGAATGGGAAAAAGCTGCATGTTGGAATGAAAAGAGCCAGAAGAAAACAATCTTTCCTTGGGGCGATGATCAACCAACTGAGCAAAGAGCTAATTTGTTAGAAAGTCATCTATGGGGATGCACAGAGATTGGGGCATATCCAGAAGGGGTAAGTCATCATGGTTGCCATCAGATGATAGGAGATATTTGGGAATGGACATCATCAGAATTTATTGGATATCCAGGATTCAAAACAGGTTTTGATGAATATAATGATAAATGGTTTGCAAATCAAAAGGTTTTGAGAGGAGGATCATTTGGAACTCCAAAAATGTCTATTAGAGGAAGTTATAGAAATTTCTTTAGATTAGACGAGAGATGGTTGTTTTCAGGTTTTCGTTGTGCAGAAAACCCTTAGTTATTTTTTTGCTACCAGAGTTAACGAATAGTGTTTTTTAGGATCAACCCAAATTTTTTTTATTGTAAAATTAGTTTTATTCATAAATTCTTTAATTTGAGAAATTTTATATTTATGAGAATATTCAGTGTGAATTAATTCTTCTTGTTTTAACTTTAATGAAAGGTTTGCCTTGGAAATAATTATGGATTGATTAACAAGTGATTTTAGGTACATTTCTACTCTTTGATCTTTTTCATTATATTTTGCAACATGTTCAAAATTATTTAAGATGAAATCTGCATCTAATTCATCATTAATCCTAGATAGCATATTGAGATTAAATTTTGCCGTTACTCCTTGCGAATCATCATATGCATCTTCTAATATTTTTTTATTCTTAACCAAATCCAAACCAATTAAAAAAAGATCTTCTTTTTTCATTATAGAATTTATTTTTTCTAAAAAGTTTTTACCTTCTACGGGGGTAAAATTTCCAAAGCTTGAACCTAAAAAGATTATTAGATTTTTTTTATCATCATATTGTTCGATAATTCTAG
>Ga0224508_10001835_pt1 | contig 18635 bp, 15 predicted proteins | sample SF_Jan12_sed_USG_4_FD_170157 | JGI IMG/M metagenome (GOLD analysis project Ga0224508, IMG submission 170157) | Sediment microbial communities from San Francisco Bay, California, United States - SF_Jan12_sed_USGS_21 | ecosystem: Environmental > Aquatic > Marine > Sediment | place: USA... | reverse complement strand
GGATTGGGCAATGAACGATCGGAACTGCCAACGGGGGCTTTTACGTCAAAGTGTCGTCTATGCTGGGGTCTGACTGACAGGCCGAGCAGCCGACACTCGCCATTTTAATTATTTTGACATCGGAGCAGGGATGAGGCAAGGCGTGTGACGCGCCGTAATGAAAACGCAGCCGGGTTTGGGCTGTCGGCGCAGATGGCTGACGCCAAAATTATGAATGACAGCCGCTGAAAAGCGTCCTGTCAGCCGGATGGCAGCGCTAACAGGCGGCGTGGCAGTTCGCGCTGGAGAAGCTCGAAGAAAGCCGGGTCTTCAATCCGCTCTCGGTGTCCAACTGTTAAGCGGCTCAGCGATGACTCCCACTTCTCTAGCGACGGCAGATCAAGGGTTACCCAACCCGGCCTGGCCTCGCGGACACAGATTCCCGCGAGTTCGACTTGTCTCGGTCCGGGATTGATCAGCAGCGATGCGTCCGCTCGCCGCAGCCCTGCGGTGGCTGGTTTCGGAAGCATTTTGATCCGCAACGTGCCGACCGCACGCTGGGACGATGCAGTGGACAAGCTGGAATCGGCCAGCGTCGTGCTGGATTGTGCCAGCCGATCCAAGGGGCTTGTCATTTTGTCGGGATCGGAAGGCCTGGCCACTTTGACGTAGATCGTCGTGGTTTCCAGGTGCACGTGGCCCAGTTGTTTTTGCAGTCGGCGAATGTCGCATCCCTGCTCGAATGCGTGGGTCGCAAAACTATGTCGCAACGAATGTGGTGTCGCTCGCTTGCCAATCCCAGCCGCTCGCACGGCACGCTCCATGATCCGCTGGGCCGTGCGGGGCGACAAATGGCGGCCTTTCCGCTGTCCAGTAAACAAAAAGTCCTCAGGCTGGGCCTGCGTACTCAGGTTTGTCATCAGAGCGCGGAAAAGCTGCGGCAGGATGACTTGGCGGTCCCGTTGACCCTTGCCTTGCCACACGTTGATGACTCGGCGGTCGAAGTCCACATCCCGCCAACGCAGCCGGGATACCTCGCTGACACGCAGCCCACTGGCGTACATGAGGCCCAGTAGAAGCTTGTCGTGAATGCGTGGCGCCGCGTCTAACAGGCGACGGACTTCTTTTTCGCTGAGCACCAGCGGCAGGCGCTTCGGTTTACGCGGTGTGGCAAGACCCCAGGTCACGTCGCGGCCACAGAATTTGTCGAAAGCCGTCCGAATGGCCGACAGGTTTACCGAAACCCAGCTGCTGCCGACGCCCGCATCGACCAGGAACAACAGGAAATGGCGGACGTCATCGCGAGTAACCTGATTGGGCGGCCTGCCAAACCAACGCAGGAAGCCTTGCAAGGCGGCTTTGTAATTGCTGACTGTTTTCCGGCGATAGAACCTCAGCCGCAGCTCGTCCACAATCGTTTGAATGAATTGTTCCGCGGTTGGCCGTCCGCGAATGACCATAGCACCCCGACGCGCGCGATCCTCCACGCCACTGCGAGGAGCGTCGCGACCACGAGCGACTCGATACGGTTGGCCATTGTTGTAGGTGTGACGCTGTTGACTGGCGGAACCGCTCATTATCGCTGCGACCTTTCCGGTTGGGTGACAGGCCGCATGCTATACGCATGTATATGTTATGCAAATGGCACAAAATGGCGGGCTTCCTTCTCGGTCGACCGCAAGCCGTTGTGTTTGCACTTGATTCGCCAGCGGACAAGACAACATCAGAAATCGCTCCTTTCCTGAGGCCTGTCGGCGCAACCGTATATATGCCATAAGTCAAGGAGAGGATGCGGGCGGATCCAGGGGGATCAGCTTGGGCGCCGCGATCCGCGTTCCGAAAACCTGGCCGTGTTCGTGCTGCAGGTCCACGAATGTCTTGCGCAAGAAGGCGTAGAGTTCGGGCGGAGGGTGGAGGGCCAGCCACTGCCGAGCCAGCTGGGCCATGGCCGCGTCGTACTCCTGTTCGCTGTGCGAATGCACATAACAACGGCCCGGCAGCCGCCGCAGATCACCATCAAAATGCGGGCTGATATGCCACAGCTCGTGCAACACCGTGACCAGCTTTTCTTCAAACGCCTGGTTCATAAAGCGCGGCAAATAAAAGCTCAACAAGTACAGCATCTCGTTGCCGTCGGTGTCCACAATCTGCTGGACTCCCAAGCGGCGGCCGCGGCGCACCGTGTAGGAGCGGCCGCCTTCGAAGCGCATCGGCGTCAGCGCTGCCTGCAGACCGTGCGCGACCGACTTGCGCGCTTGACTAAAGCTGATCGCCACCCGCCGCAGATCGATATGCTGTAGCTGCGGCAGACGGCGAACCATGTCGTGGCAGACCGCGCGGATGTAAAGCGTAAAGTCGAAGCCGGGCGGGGTGTGACGTGGACCAGCGGCGATCGAGCGTCGTTGCCGAGTGTCGCGGCGCGAGGGGCGATAACGGGCCGAGTCCATGCGGAATATCCTTTTCCGCCAGCCAATGGGGTGACGCTGTCAGTCCTTGTCCGGCTCGCTGGAATCCTGCGGCTGGTCCTCGCCGGACGCTTCGTCAGCGGCATCGTTTTCGGCATCGTTTTCAACATCGTTTTCAGCATCGTTTTCAGCATCGTTTTCAGCAGCTGCTTCTTCGGTCTCGGAATCCACTTCCGCCTCATCCTCAAAGCGGGGCGCCTCGCTGCTGGCCGTCGAGATGCGATCGCGGACGCCGACGAATTCCAGGATCGCCTGTTGTCCGCCGTCGCCCAACCGCGGTTGGGCCAGCCGCATGATCCGCGTATAACCGCCCGGCCGGTCTTCGAAACGGGGCGCGATATCGTCGAACAGGATCCGCACCGCTTCCTTGTCGCCCAGCAGCTTGATCGCGCGGCGCCGCGCGGCCAGCACCGGGGCCACCGCCTGGTTCCACTGTTGCCAGTCGTCACTCTGCCGCCAACTGCGCCATTGGTCCGTCTGGGGCTCGGCATCCGGCAGCAAGTCATCGGCGCGGCGCTGATCGTCCAGTGTCCGCCGAGCAATCGTGATGCATCGTTCGACGAACGGCCGCACCTCCTTGGCCTTGGCCAACGTCGTGACGATGCGACCTTTTACTTTGGGAGCGTTATCGTCGTCCGTATCCCGCTCGGACAGCAGCAGGTTGCAGGCCAGACTGCGCAACAGCGCTCGCTGGTGCTTCGGATTCCTTCCCAGCTTCCGACCTCGTCGTCGATGTCGCATGGCGTTGGACTTCTTTTCTTAAAACGTCGGTGGCGAGCTGCTTTGCGGCGCTCGCGAGCCGAGATTCAGGCCCAGTTCGGTCAGTTTCTCACGGACCTCGGTCAGCGTGGTGTCACCGAAATTTCGAACTTCCATCAAGTCCTCTTCGGCCCGCGAGACCAGATCCCGCACGGTGAGGATATTTTCGGATTCCAGGCAGTTGCTGGCCCGCACCGATAGTTTTAATTCGGCGAGGCTCATGTTCAGCTTCTTTTCCAGCGCCGTATCGCCGGTGTCGCTGATGCTGCGCAGCTTTCCATGTACCTGTGATCCCAGCTCGCTGTACTGCACAAACGGATTAAGATGCTTGCGCAGAATCTTGGCGGCCTCCACCAGGGCCAATTCCGGATGAATACTGCCGTTGGTGTAGATCTCGATGGTCAGCTTGTCGTAATTCGTCTTCTGCCCGACGCGCGTGGCCTCGACATCGTAGCGGACGCGGACGCAGGGGCTGAAAACGGCGTCGATCGGGATGATGCCGATTTCCTGTTCGCGTTCGGTATGTTCCGACGCCGGCACATAACCGCGACCGTTTTCCACCACCATCTCCATCACAAAATCGTTATCGCCGGTCAGCGTCGCCAAAACATGCTCTTTGTTGATTATCTCGACGTTGCCATCGGTCTGAATATCCGCTCCGGTCACAGGGCCCTGGGTGTTCTTTTCGATACGAATGACCTTTGTCGTATCGCTATGGTTCTTGACGACCAGCGCTTTCACGTTCAGCACGATATCGGTAACGTCTTCGACGACGCCCTCGATCGTCGTGAACTCGTGCTGGGCGGTCTGGATGCGCAGCTGAGTGATGGCACTGCCTTCCAGGCTGGACAACAAGATCCGCCGCAGCGAATTCCCGATCGTGACGCCAAATCCACGTTCAAACGGTTCGACAACAAATTTGCCGTAGGTATCCGACAGAGTACCCGGTGCGCAACGAACCTGATTCGGAAGCTCCAAGCCACGCCAACGAATATGCATAGTTTCCTCCGCTTATTGTTATTTTGAGCAGAGCTCGATGATCAACTGTGTCTGAATCGGAATCGAGACATCCTCACCTTCGGGCAATCGGTTGACCCGGCCTTCGGGAATGGGGCCCTCGATCAAGGTCAGGAAGTCCGGCACCTCCGGCGCATTCTCTGACAGGTTGGAAAGCACCAACTGCAAACTGTTCTTGCGATTTTTTACATGAATCACATCACCAGCACGCGTCTGATAACTGGAAATGTCGACGCGGCCCCCGTTGACCGAAATGTGCCCATGGTTAATCAACTGCCGAGCCTGGCTGCGGCTCTGGCCAAAACCGAGGCGATGAACAACATTATCCAACCGACGCTCCAGCAAGGTCATCAGCACATCGCCCGTATTCCCCTTGGCCCGATTGGCCCGCTCGTAGTAACCACGGAACTGCCGTTCCAACACCCCGTAGTAGTGCTTGACTTTCTGCTTTTCCCGCAGATGCACTCCGTAGTCGGTCAACTTACCGCGGCGGAACTGGTGCATGCCCGGCGGCACATCCCGTCGCTCGAAAGCGCACTTGGGCGTATCGCAGCGGGAACCTTTCAGAAAAAGCTTTGTGCCGTCGCGGCGGCAAAGTCGACAGACTGGACCGGTATAACGAGCCATTTTTCGTGAATTGGTTTGGGGTAAAAGGTGTGAGGGTGGGTATCCGGCGTCAACGTGCCGACCAGCAACGTATCAGACGCGTCGTTTTTTTCTGGGGCGGCAACCGTTGTGCGGCATGGGCGTGACATCTTCGATGGACTTGATCCGCAAGCCGGCCGCTTGCAGCGCCGTAATCGCGCTCTCCCGACCACTGCCGGGACCGTTGACCTTGACGTCCACGTCTTTGACACCAAACTTCATGGCCTTTTCGGCGGCCTGCTGCGAAGCACACTGGCCGGCAAAGGGCGTGCTCTTACGGCTGCCCTTGAAACCGGACGTGCCGGCACTGGCCCAACACAGGGCATCTCCCTTGGTATCGGTTACCGAGACGATCGTGTTATTGAACGTCGCTCGGATATGAACAATGCCCACCGTAACGTTGCGTCGCGCTTTGCGTTTTTTGCTTTTCGCCATATTTCACTATGATCCCGAAGATGATCCCGCTAACGTAAGTCCTTGACACCCTTTTTGCCGGCCACCGTCTTGCGCGGGCCCTTGCGGGTACGCGCGTTGGTGCGCGTGCGCTGGCCGCGGACCGGCAAGCCACGCCGATGGCGCACACCGCGATAACAACCGATATCGCGCAAACGGGTGATATTCTGGTTCACTTGCCTCCGCAGCTGACCTTCCACGACGTAGTCTTTGTCCAGCAGCGCGGCCAGACGAGCGACTTCATCCTCAAGCAGGTCACCGGCGCGGGCCTGTTGCGATATGCCGGCCTTGTGACACAGCTCACGGGCGCTCTGCGGACCCACTCCGTACAGGTACGTCAGCGCGACCACGGCGGGCCGGTCATTCGGAATGTCGACACCTAACAAACGCGGCATGCGAATTCGCCTTTCAAATTTGCCTCGCGACGGAACGCCTCAACGCGCCGCCGCGCCCCGTCACAGAATTTGCGTCACAGGATAACGGCAGCGATACCTTTTGATTTGTACTAACGAAAAACGGCCGAACAGCGTGTCCAACCGCACCGACTGGGTGCCCCTGCCAATGTTTGCTGATCCGTGTCCCTGCCGCTTGATCCTTCGCGCTGCTAACCTTGACGCTGTTTGTGACGGGGATTGCTACAGACCACGTACACAACGCCGCGGCGGCGAACGACCTTGCACTTTTCGCAAATCCGTTTGACGCTGGAGCGGACCTTCATGGCACAAGCTTCCCAAACCGATGTAGGTGTAAACGTCTAAATATAGTACGTGGGCGGGTTTGGGATCAAGTCCCTCCTGGCAGATCTTTCTGGCGCCCCCCCTGCCCTCGCTCGCCCCTTTTGAAGTTACGCTATTTGCGACGGTTGCGGCCGCAAGTTTTGATTATTCCTGACGATAAGCGACCGGCCGCCTCCACGTAGACGAGCCTCTGCGATGCTGTATGTGTCGAGCGTTCCGGCAGAAGCACCCCCCCGGCTGCTGCACCCAACCTGTGGCGTGAAACGATATCCTCTCAGCCCTGCAAAGCCCTCGAGCAGCCGGGGTGCTCGGCGTGCCAGACCCCGGATTGCGGTCGGAACATTATCGACCGCGTTGCCCCTCGCCACGGCACCCGCCCGTACACTAACCTGTCGGGCGATTCATGCCACGGCCTCCCAAAACGCGCCCAGGTAGCTGACTATTGGCCCTATCCCATGTCTTCCACACCAGCAACCATCGCCGCTCGACCCACCATTCGCAAACACGCTCGTACCAAGATCATCTCCACCATCGGCCCGGCCTGCAGCCAGCCGGCCGTCCTGCAGGATCTGGTGCTGGCCGGCACCGACGTGTTTCGACTGAATATGGCCCATGGCACCCGTGACCAGCACGATCAAGCCGTGCAGGCCGTCCGCCAGATCGATCGCCAACTGGATCATCCGCTGGGCATCCTGGTCGACCTGGCCGGCCCAAAAATCCGGCTGGGGGAACTGCCGGGAGGGACCTTCGAGTGCCAGCCCGACAGCAAGATCCGTTTTGTCCGCGGTGACACGATCCAGCGGCCCAACGAACTGGTCACCAACTACGAACGGCTGGTCGACGAACTGGACGAAGGCGACCTGGTCGTGCTGGCTGATGCCACCGTAGAACTGGTCGTCGAGTCCCGCACTCAGGATTATGCCGAGTGCCGGGTGGTCCAAGCGGGACGCGTTGGTAGCCGGCAAGGCGTGAACCTGCCGGGCGTCCGGCTCAGCGTCCCCGCAATGGATCACCATGACCGCGAGGCGGCCCAGTGGGCGGCGGCCCGCGAGGCCGATTTCATCAGCCTCAGCTTCGTGCGGTCACCCAACGATCTGATCGAACTGAAGCAACTGCTGAACGACGTCGGCAGCCAAGCCCTGGTCATCGCCAAAATTGAAAAAGCCGAGGCGTTGGAAGAGCTGGAGGCCATCGTCGAAGTCGCGGACGGCGTGATGGTCGCTCGTGGTGACCTGGGCGTGGAAATCGACATTGCCAGGGTCCCGCTGGTGCAAAAGCAAATTATTGAAGCCTGCAACCGCCGGAATAAACCGGTGATCGTCGCCACCCAGATGCTGGCCAGCATGCAGTCCACCCGCCACCCCACACGAGCGGAAGTGACCGACGTGGCCAACGCGATTCTGGACGGCAGCGATGCGTGTATGTTGTCCGGGGAAACCGCGGTGGGTCAGTACCCTGGCGAAACCGTGCGGATGATGAACCGCATCGCCCTGGTCACGGAAAGCGAATACCGGGGTCGACACGCTCCGCGACCGGAGGGCCTGACCGCTGGGCAGGTACATCAAATTACGTTGGCCGTGGTCAGCGGCGCGGCACGAATCGCCACTCAACTGGACGCCAGCCTGCTGGTCGTCGCCAGCCGCAGCGGCGCGACCGCCTTGACGCTTTCCAAACGACGCCCCTTTACGCCCATCATCGGCATCAGCCAGCAACAGTCAACGTTGCGCAAGATGAGTCTCTATTGGGGCATCGCCCCCGTGCACGGCGCGCCTTTCCAGGACCTGGCCGCGCTGAAACGTTTCGTTTCAGATTGGGGCAAGAAAGATGGGTTCCTCGCCGACGGCGACTCGGTCGTCATCGTGGCCGGTACGGGTGTCACCCCCGACATGCACAACGCCGTTGAGGTCCACGAGGTGTAGGGGGACTAGGGGACTAAAGGACCGCCCATGATTATTAACGGTTGTTGGCGACGAATATCGAAATCCGAAATCCGAAATCCGAAACAAATCCAAATGTTTGAAAATCTAAGGTTCAAAACGAATTCGGTGTAAACTCCCGCGTTTCGCGGCCTTTCGCGAACCTCCCGTTTTAGTCATTTGAATTTTGTGTTTTGAATTTGTTTCGGATTTCGGATTTCGCGTTTCGAATTTCGCTGCGACAAGACGCCCATTATTGTGACCGGTCATTTAGGGGGACGGGAGGACCGGGGGCCGAGGGCGTTCGCTCAATTCTCACAGCGCAGAATTGGGTAGTGGCTGCCGGGCTGTAATGACAAGCCGTAGTCGGCATAGCGTGCCAGGCCGTATTTTGAATTTGGTTCTAACAGGACCGCCAGGCAGTTTCCGCCTGTTTGATCGGTCGGGTAGATGACGTGGTCCTTGAGACTTGCCTGGTAGACTTGCGTTGCCAGTTTCACCTTCCGCGCTGGGCGGTTCGGGCGGCGACTCGGGACGCAGCTTTCAATGGCATATTGCTGTACTCTTGGCGGCACTGGGGACGTGCGGTCCGGCAACACGGGCTGGTGACGAAAACCGTGTGCTGCCAGAAGTTCTCTCAACGTCTGCAAGGCTTTCGGCACGGCGTAGGCGGCCGGCAACTGCGTGCGCCGTGTGACTCGCAGTGCGGGTGTATAGCGACCGGGAGGCGAGACCTCACACAGGCGGCCGCTGTCGACTTCTTCGAACAAAATACGGGCCGGGTCGGCTGCGTCCTGGTATCGGCAATGCAGCGCGACAAGGCCTTCGGCCGGCTGAGCGGGCAGTTGGGCGCCAGAATCGGTCCCACGTGTGGCCGACCAGTCGACGATGTGCTTCAACGCCCGGATCATGGCACGACGTGTGCGTCGCCGGGTGGCTGCGGTCGATCTGCGCGGCGGCTGCTTGCCTTCGACCAGAAAAACCGGGATGCCGTATCGCAGGGCGAACTGATTTCTCGCGTCGACAACGTCGGCCGTGCTGTGTCGCACGCGGCCGGATCGTCGCAGCAACACGTAACGATCCGCCAGAAATTCTTCCTGACGCAGCCTCGCTAGCACGCGGTTCATGCCGGCCAAGAGCGGTTCGCCGGCCACGCCGGCCGGCACGGACGGGTTGGTCGGCACATCCAGGAAAACATCGTGACAATAGGCCCATCCCTGCCTCAACAAATACTTGCGACGAGGCGGATAGGTATGTACATCGACAATCAAATCCGGCCGCCAGCTGCGGACCAGCTGATGCAGCAGGCGTGTTTCGACCGCTCGCAAGCGCTGGTGGTCGCGATTCAGGTCGATGCCTGCGGCATTCACGCGAGTTCGTGCAGCCCGCCCATCCGGATTCATGTCGGCGATCGCTGCCAGTTGAATGCCGGCCGTCGTCGTTGCGGCGCGCATTTGCCGCACGAATCCTCGTACTGCCGCACGGGCCAGCGATTCGTCGCCATGTTGACCGCCCACCAGCAGGACGCGCGCGCCGGACTGTCCGGCACCAATGCGGTGGACGTGGATCGGGCGACCCTGCGTGGAAGTACCGACAACCTCCCGGGAGACGCCCGGAACGGCTGACGTTGATGGGTCAAGCGACGGCGACATGCGCGAACTCGTTTGGTGAAAACAGGTCGCAGTACACGCTGGAACTCGTAAGCAGGTCTTCGTGGTCCCCGACATTCGCCACTCGACCTTCATCCATGACGACGATCTGGTTGGCGTGACGGGCGGCCAGGGGACGGTGAGCGACCACGACAATGGTCATTTCGCGCCGCAGTCGGCACAGCTTGCGAATCAGCGCCATTTCGCTTTCGGCATCCAGCGCACTGGTCGGTTCGTCCAATAACAGGATTTTAGGCCGATTGAGCAAAGCACGAGCGATGGCCAGGCGCTGGACCTGACCGCCGGACAGACGAACACCATTGGTACCGATGCGGGTCGCAAATCCTTTTTTCAGGTGGCTAATGTACAGCAGAGCCCCCGCGGCGACGCAGGCCCGTTCGACTTCGTCCGACGACGCCTCGGGCCGGCCCAGACGGATGTTTTCCAGAATGGTGCCGCTGAAGACGATCGGCTGCTGGGTTACCAGCGAAACCTGTCTACGGACCGAATCCAACGTCGCACTGGTCAGCGGTTGGCCGTCAATCAGCACTTCGCCCTGTTCCGTGTCGTACAACCTGGGTATCAGCCGCAGCAGCGAACTCTTGCCCGAGCCGCTCTTGCCCACGATGGCGGTTAGCGAACGCGCGGGAAACTGTAGATTGATCTGGTGCAGCACCTTCTGTTCGCCCGCGGAAAAATCGACGTCTCGAAATTCGATGCGGCCGCTGTCAATACGCAGGGGTGTTGCGGTGTTGGCCTCGGCGATCGCCGGTTCGACCTGCAATAGCTGAGCGATCCGCTCCAGGCTGACCAGCCCCTGCCGATAGGTGCTGACAATCGTGCTGAACTGGCGGAAAGGTTGATAAGCGAACACCGCAAAACCGGCAAACGCAACCAGTTCGCCCAGCGTCATTTGCTGAGCGTGGACGCGTAAACCGCCCAGCCCCCAGACCAGTGCCATACCCACGCTGGTCATCAGCCAGACATTGGCACTCAGCATTGCCGTGAACTTGTTGGCATACAGTTCGTCTTTTTCCAATTGTTCCGCACACGGCTCAATGGCACCCACGGCGGCTGTGTTGGCGTCCAGTGATTTGATGGTTTCAATGCCGTCCAGCGTCTCCTTGACCACGCTGGTCAATTGCGACTGGGTGGTCCGCCGCCGATCGGCCGCTCGATGCAACCGCTGTTGCAGGTATCGCTGGATCAGCCATTGCGGCAGCAGGACGCTGAGTGCGACCAGGGCTAACAACCAGTCCAGCACCAACAGCATGACGATCGGGTATCCGAGCCTCAGCACATTGGCCGTGGCCTGGATGACCACCCGATCCAGAAACCGCCGCATGCCGCGGGTATCGGTCAAGGTACGTTCCAGCAGTTCCGCCGCGCCGTACTGGCGGTGCTGATCGATCGACAATCGCGACGTGTGCTGGATGATTCGCCGCCGCAGATCCAACACAAAATTGCGGCTCAGCCGCGCCGCGGACATCAGCCGGGCATAAGAACTGATGCCGTACATGAGGGCCACCGCCAGCAGCCCGGCAATTGCCACGGTGATCACCGTGCTCAGGGAAGGTGCAATCCATTGCAGCCCGAACAGCGAAACATGATTGCCGCTCAACCCGTCCACAATGGCCCCGGTAATGATCGGGACCTGCATGGGGACCAGGATATACAGTCCTCGCCAGAACAGTGCCGAGGCGAACGCCCCCTTGTGATGTCGCAGGTAGTCGTAAACTACCTCTGCACTGGGACCGGTTTTCATGATGGCGCCAAATGGCATTGCCGGGTGACCAACTGGGCCAGGGCATCGGCGTCCCCGACCGACGAAGCGACGGGCAGATCGCTCTGTTGGCCGAACTCGCGGACGAACAACGGCGAATTACTGATGATCCCCGACACGGCAATCACCTCCAAACCGTGCCGCCCAATCTGCTCGGCCCCGAACAGGGCGGACGACGAACAGGGCGCGGCCAGTACCACACCGCGGACATGTCGACGCACGCGCGGGTCGGCCAGCAGCAACGCCGTCTCGCGCTGTAACACGCCATCGGCAATTTCCATGACGACCACATCCGGCTGAACGGCCTGGCTGTCCGCCAACATGGTCTGGTACAAGTTCACCAGGTCCTCCCCGTCACAGAGGTAGGTGGAGGGGAATCCATAATCGCTGAAATCTCGCGTGTCGTGGGCACCCGCCGCCTTCAGTTCAAACAAGTCGCGATGGCAGACGCTGCCGGTCAGTTTGCAGGCCGCCACGCGCACGTTGCGACGTACTAGCGCCTTGACCAGCTTGGCAGCCGTCGTCGTCTTGCCGCTATTCATGCCGGTGCCGACAGCCAGGACCACATTCGCCGCAAAGTCTGACGATAACACGGTCTGCTGGCGATAGTTCAAGAGGTTGATGCGCCGGCCACCACTTGCAGCCAGGTAACCTAGCATCCGCAGCTGTGTCGGCGACTGGGTCTTCTGATTTCGGCTGACAACCGTTCCCAACATGCCGGCCGAAGTCAGCAGATGCAGGTCCTCGCATGAAGTGACCCGCCCTTCAAACGCGTCGGTGGCGTATCGGTTGCCAAAGATTCCCACCAGCCGATCGCCCTCATAAATCCGTAACCGCTGATGGTCGCTGGTCACGATCCGCGTGTGATGTTTGACCGACGCGACCTCCACCACCGCCACGTCACCCACCACTGGGTCAAAGGTGTCGTCCCGCGCCAGCACGTAAGGCGCCTGCCGATCCATCGCTCGACAAGCCCAGCCCCATTTCGTGCTTTCGTCGGCCTCGAATCGTGTGACGTGATCGACCGTAACGTTGGTCGCAGGCAGGTCGAATCGCACGGGTTGGCGCGCGATGGTTTCCATCGATGTGGCGGGCAACGTCATCTTGTAGGGTCTCCCTAAAGATTGCGGGAATGATGAGGGATGCATGCCTGCCAGATTGGATCGGCATGCACTACCGTAAGTCCATTTCGGTACACAGAGGAGATTGGAGATGAGATATGCATTTCCGAGCGTCGCGCGCTCTTTTGCGGCAACGTCGGCCCGTTTACACCCTTGCCTTCTCTGTCCCTAGGGTGTCACCGGCAACGGCGTACATTAACTCATCTACCTCTCTCGTTCCAGGTCAATTTCCCTTTCCCTTACAACCTAAGAACCTGACAGCCTAACAATCCGTTAACAATCCTTCAACCACCTATCCACTGCTAACTTCGGCTATAATTACAGGCTCCCACATCGCTCGGATTGCCACTATTGGGCGGCCCGCCGGCGGGCGTATGCCCTTAGACGGCTCTGGGACGAGGTCCGCGAGACCGCCGCAAGGCTTTACCCCGTTTGTGTTTCCCTATCGCGGTGCCACACACATGTTGCCTGATAATTTCCAACTGGTCAGTCCCTTCCAGCCGGCCGGCGATCAGCCGCAGGCCATCGATCAGCTGGTCCGCGGCCTGGGCGAAGGCAAGAAACGCCAGGTGCTGATGGGCGTCACCGGCTCGGGCAAGACCTTTACGATGGCGAACGTGATCCAGCAGGTACAAAAGCCCACGTTGGTGCTGTCCCACAATAAGACACTTGCCGCTCAGCTCTACTCCGAATTCAAGGAGTTTTTTCCCCAGAACGCCGTCCACTATTTCGTCAGCTATTACGACTATTACCAGCCGGAGGCGTACATCCCTCAGCGGGACATCTACATCGAGAAGGACGCGTCGATTAACCAGCAGATCGACCGCCTGCGACTGGCCACGACCAGCGGACTCGTCAGCCGCCGTGACGTGATCGTCGTGGCCAGCGTTTCCTGCATCTACGGCCTGGGTTCGCCCGACGATTACAAGGAGATGATGGTCCATCTTTCCTGCGGGACGGAGGTCGACCGCGACAAGGCCTTGGGCAAGCTGATCGAGATCCAATACGAACGCAACGACATCGAATTCCAATCGGGACGCTTCCGGGTCCGCGGCGACTGTGTCGAGCTCTGGCCGTCGTATGAAGAATTCGCTTATCGGATCGAATTCTGGGGCGACGAAGTGGAAAAGCTGTCGATCATTGATCCGACCAGCGGCGAGGTGATTGCCAATCAGGAAGAGATCTTTATTTACCCTTGCAAGCACTTTGTGTTACCTGAAGAGCGGATCGAAAATGCGGTTGCCGAAATCCGCAAGGAGCTGGACCAGCGGCTGGAACAACTGCGCGACACGGGCAAACTGCTGGAAGCTCAGCGGCTATCGGCCCGCACGCGTTTCGACATCGAGATGCTGCAGGAGGTCGGCTACTGTCCGGGAATCGAAAACTACAGCCGGCCGCTCAGCGGTCGCCCGCCCGGTTCGGCCCCCGACACGTTGTACAACTTCTTTCCCGACGATTTCCTGATGTTCGTCGACGAATCGCACGCCACGGTTCCGCAGGTCCGAGCGATGTATGCCGGCGACCACAGCCGCAAAACGGTGCTGGTCGAGCATGGATTTCGGCTGCCGTGTGCGCTGGACAACCGCCCGCTGAAGTTTGAGGAGTGGGAACAAAAGCTGAACCAGGTGGTCTTCGTATCGGCCACGCCGGGCCCGTACGAGCTGGAACATACGGGCGGTGAAATCGTGGAACAGGTCATCCGTCCCACCGGTTTGCTGGACCCGGCCATCGAAGTCTGTCCCGCTCAAGGACAGGTCCCGCACTTGTTGGACCAAATCCGCCAGCGGTCTGCCGCGGGCGAGCGCGTGCTGGTCACCACGCTGACCAAGCGACTGGCCGAAGACCTGGCTGCCTACCTGGCGCAAAAGGGGGTCAACTGCAAATGGCTGCACAGCGAGTTGGACGCCTTTGAGCGGGTCGAGCTGTTGCGCCAGTTGCGGCAGGGCCAATTCGATGCGCTGGTGGGAGTGAACTTGCTGCGGGAAGGCCTGGATCTGCCGGAGGTCTCGCTGGTCGCCATCCTGGACGCCGACAAGGAGGGTTTCCTGCGCAGCGAAACGTCGCTGATGCAGACCATCGGTCGTTCGGCTCGCAACGTAAATGCGACGGTGATTCTCTACGCCGACAAGGTCACCGATTCGATGCAACGAGCGATCGAGGAGACGACGCGCCGGCGCCAGTTGCAGGAAGAGTACAACCGGCAGCATGGCATTACGCCGGAAACGATTCACAAGCAGATCCATGCGGGCATCGAAGCGGCGGCTTCGGCCCACGCCGAGGCCAACGCCATGGTGGGCCGCCAGGACGATGCGGAATACATTACCGAAGAGTACATCAACGAGCTTCAGCAGGAGATGATGGACGCCGCCGACGCCTTGGACTTCGAGCGCGCCGCGGCGTTACGTGACCGCATCGCCCAATTGCGCGAATCGGTGGGACGCCCGATCGACGAAGTCAAAACCGGTGCGAGCAACCGCCGTAGCCGCCGCGGCAAATCCGCCACAGGCCGCCGAGTGCCGCGACCGAAGAGAGCATGAGCGGGGTGCGGGTTTCGAGATGCGGGATACGGGATAGGGAATTAGAAATCGGAATGCAGAATACAGAACAAGGAATTGAGAAGGCAGAATGCCATTCACTTCGCAATTCTTCATTCCCTGTTCTGCATTCGTCATTCAATCGTGCTTTCACTCGTCCTTCGTCCCTCACCCCTCGTCCCCCGCCGCTCGCGCCTACGCCAAATGCTGATGCCGCAGATTCGCCAGGCTGGCAACGACCGGTTTGGGTTTCGACTCGGCATCCAGCAGCCCGCCGTGGACATACTCGTGGGGCTGGCTGTCACACAGCTGATTCCACATGACCGCTTGCACCGCGGTCTTGCTCAGCAGCACCGGCAGGTATTGTTGCACCCATGCATCCTGTCGCTCGCGGCTCCACGCTTCGTCCGTCGGTTGGTGCGGCAAGCGCGCTTGCGGATCGTCGCCGCGACCGCTGGGCACGACCAGGGTCACGACCAGCGGCAGGCCCAGCAGAGACCAGCGGTCCAACTGGCGGCTGAATTCCAAGACGTCACGCCGGCCGGTACCGCCGGGGTAGTAACCGACATTCAATTCCAAGCCCAGCCCGGACACTTCCATGCCGCTGCGCAAGAGCGTATCGGCCAGGTGCAAGGGCAGGTCGGCCTCTTGGCGCGAAACGTACTCGCCCCACGGCTGGTCCAAGGTGATGATAATCGGCGTGCGAGCGTCCAGTTCGCGAGCGATCTCGACCACTCGCAGTGCCATGCGAATTTTGTTTTGAGGTGAGATGCCCAGAAAGCTGCCCGTGTTGATCCGCGCGGCGCACTGCCAGACCTGGAAGCGGCCTTTATAGCGATCGACGACCCGGCGGACGTAGTCGCTGACAAAACTCATCACATTCTCGACATCGTCCTCCCACAGATACAGCCAATCGGGAACGTCGGTGCCGTCAAACTGGATCAGCGGTCCGCTGCACATTTTCAACCCGTGACTCTGACACCATTCCACTTGCGTATCGGCCAGCAACCAATTCTGTTTACCCTCAGCCGCTTCGACTTGCCGCCAGGGCAACGGCAGCAGGGCGGAATTGAATGTGCCCAGAAAGATGCGGGCCTGAGCGTTGTTCAACGGCGCTTGGCCCAAACTGGCGCCCAACAGTGTCAACAGCTTGGGAGCCGACGCATGACGGAGAGTCAACGCCTGTTGCGCATAACTGGCGCCCAGGGCAACTGTGATTTCCAGGCTGATGGAAATCACCTCGCCCGCTAACCTGCACGCCTCCGCCGGATCGCTTTGCGACGTCGCCGCTTGAGCGAATCGATCGACCGCGTTGTGCATGCGATCACTGATCGTGCCGGGTACCTGCAGGCCGGCCAGTTCCCAGGCAGCCAGCTGATTGCGAATTCGATTCAGTGTGCCGCGGGCCAGCTCGAGTTCCAGCAAGTACGGCTGACTGCGTTCCATCAGACTGCCCGTTGTCAGCACCGTCTCGCCGTAGCCCTCCACGGTCCAGGGGATGTGAAAGTTTCCCGTGTCCGTGACGGGGCGATCGACAATCAAGCCATCCGCGGTGGCCTCGATGCGACTGACCCAGGGGACTTCGTCAATCCCCGTAACGTAGGCGCGCTCCACGGCAGTCGGCGACAGTGCGTCGCGTCTCGGCACCAGCAAATGCAGAATTCCCATGAGGGTATGGTCCCTCCCCCAAAACACCGCGACGCGATTCCGATCGTGTCGGCAAGTCCACTGGCCACGTTGCCAGCACAAGCCGCTGGCCTTTAGAACGTATATTGAAATTCAGACAATAGCCCGCGCGGCGGTGCGTTAAGTCCCCTCTCCCGCTTGTCGAAGATCCGCCGTGGTGGACGGGGGAGGGATCGAGTGAGGGAATTTCAATTTCAAAACACGTTCTTATCGCAAATGCGGCCAAAATGAGTTTATCCCAGCGATACGGCTGATTCAACGGACCGCAGGGCCCGCGTCGTGCCAGGCACTATTGCGGTGGCGATATCCGGCCAAGACGCGAGCACGGGGCGGCACCTGCTGGAGCCCCCTGTCTGCTAGTCAACACGGCCGTCGGCGCGATATACTCCGCCTTTCGTGCCGCGACGCCCGCTGGGGCGAACAAGTGCGGATGGCAGAGATTGCCGTGGTGAGGATTTTTTGGTGAGGATTTTTTGAAGAAGGGAAGCGTGATGAGTACGTCGCCGGTTATGGAAACGTCTTTGGCACAATTCCCCGTGCGGCGGGGAAAGGTTCGCGATATCTACGACCTGGGCGATCAGCTGCTGCTGGTCAGCACCGACCGGATTAGCGCATTCGACTGGGTGCTGCCCAGCGGAATTCCGGACAAGGGTCGAGTGCTGACGCAATGCAGCTTGTTTTGGTTCGACTGGTTGAAGGAACCAAACCACCTGCTGTCGCACGACGTCCGGAAAATGGACCTTCCCGGTGACATTGATCTGGCACCGCTGGAGGGGCGGTCCATGCTGGTACGCAAATGCGATGTCGTGCCGATCGAATGTGTCGTCCGCGGCTACCTGGCAGGTTCGGGCTGGAAAGAGTATCAACAAAGCCAATCGGTCTGCGGAATTTCGCTGCCGGCCGGGTTGCAGGAATGCGACCAGTTACCCGAACCGATATTTACTCCCGCCACCAAAGAAGAGGAAGGCCACGACGAAAATATAACTTTTCAGCGGATGGTGGAGATTGTGGGCGACCAGGTTGCTCAGGAATTGCGCCGCCGCAGCATTTCGATCTACCAGCGCGGCGCCGAATACGCTCGATCGCGCGGCATCATTATCGCCGACACGAAATTCGAGTTTGGCCGCGTGGACGACGAACTGATTCTGATCGACGAAGTGCTGACGCCCGACAGCTCGCGGTTCTGGCCGGCCGACCAGTACCAACCGGGCCGTGGCCAGCCGTCGTTCGACAAACAATTCGTCCGCGATTGGCTCTCCGGCACCGGCTGGGACAAGAACAGTCCGCCCCCTGCCCTGCCCGACGACGTCGTGGCCGGCACGCGCGCCAAGTATATCGAAGCGTTCGAGCAGCTGACCGGCGAACGGTTTGGCTGGCAGTGAGCGCTGGATGCTAGATTCTGGATGCTGGATGCTGGGTAGTGTCCCAGGATTGTGTTGATATGGTGCTTGTGTGTTTTTCCAAGTCAGCAATTGGCAGAATGATGGGGGCAGAATGATGGGGGCAGAATGATTTGCGCGCACATTATTCTGCCTCCATTATTCTGCCAATCGTTCCGTTCAGAAGGTTCAAAATCGACGGCCAGAAGCGACCGCTCTGTGGTCAACACTATCCTAGGACACTACCGGATGCTGGACGAGCGACTGGCTTGAGGTACGTATAATAAACATGTAGTTCCGATGAAACTTATATGACCTATGTATGTGCCGCATCCACCCTCTAGAATCTATTATCTAGCATCTAGCATCCAGTATCTAGCATCCAGACCATGGCTGGTAACAGTTTTGGACAAGCGTTTCGGATTACGACGGCGGGCGAGAGCCATGGTCCGGGGTACGTCGTGATTATCGACGGTGTTCCGCCCGGCATTCCGTTGTCGGTCGAGGATCTG
>Ga0224508_10001834_pt1 | contig 18643 bp, 17 predicted proteins | sample SF_Jan12_sed_USG_4_FD_170157 | JGI IMG/M metagenome (GOLD analysis project Ga0224508, IMG submission 170157) | Sediment microbial communities from San Francisco Bay, California, United States - SF_Jan12_sed_USGS_21 | ecosystem: Environmental > Aquatic > Marine > Sediment | place: USA... | reverse complement strand
TGGACCAGAGGCCGGTCATGCACTAACATTCAAAGTGGACCACTCGGTGGGGGCCGACCACCCTTCGAACCGATCCAAGTAGGCGAGGCAGGTTTCGATTTTCTCGATCTCGCCGGTCAATTCCGCGCGCTCTGTGGCTGACTTGGTCCGGTTCCGGCGGCGCTTGACGCGGGCGAGTTCGCGCTCGATCTCCTTGCGGTCGGCGACAAGTTCATCGAGTTCGGCCTTCTCCTCAGGCGTCATCGGCCCCTTGATGTGAACCTGGCCTGCTCTGACGTCGATCACAACATCGTCCGGATGGGGGATCGGCAGGGGGCCATCGATGCCACGCTCCTTGCGCAGACGGAGTTCCTTCTCCCACTCCGTCTTGTATTCGATCGCGGTTTCCAGATAGGCGTCATGAAGCGCCTTGTTGGAGGTCTCCGCGGTCGCGAGAAGTTCAGAGAAGAGCCGCTGCGCCCCGATCCTGTTCTTGGCCGCATTGACCGCGATCGAGCGGATGACCGCCTGAGCGACCGGGATCGTGACTTGCCGCACACCGTCACGAACTTTGATGCTCCGATAGGCCTCGTCGAGGATCAGGTTCTTCATGCGCTCCTCGTTGAGTGCCGGGCGCTTGTTCTTGGCACCTTTCGGTCGGCCTCTCGGATTGCCCGATTGCCCGGGCTTGAAGCGGGTGTCCTTCGGTGGCTTGGCATAGCCGACCTCGTAGGCCGCGCGGTTGGGCGTCTCCGCGAAGATCGAGCTGTCGTGCTTCCTGTTGTCGGTCATTTCGCGGCCTCCAACTTGGTCGCCGGCGGCTGCCAGCCGCAGAGAACCTGCTCCGCTTCGTCATGGGCGTAAGCTTCCCAACGGTGAAGGATCCGATCGCAGTAGATTGGATCAAGTTCGCACAGATAGGCGCAGCGCCCGCTCTTCTCGGCGGCGATCAGCGTCGAGCCCGATCCGCCGAAGAGGTCGAGCACGATCTCGCCCCGGCCCGAGACATCCTTGATCGCATCGGCAATCATCTGCACCGGCTTCACCGTCGGGTGCATGGCAAGCTCGTCCATGCGGCCGGCTTTCAAGGTATTGACCCCGCGATACTGCCAGACATTGGTGCGGTAGCGCCCATGCTGTCCAAGCTCGAAGCTATTGATATGCGGCGCGTCCCCGACCTTGTAGGCGAAGATCAATTCATGACGGGAGCGGTAGAAGCTCCCCATCCCGCCATTGTCCTTGACCCAGACAATCAGATTCTTGAGCTTGGAGTAGATGCCGCTGGCCGCAGCCATCACCGCGCCCACGTGCCGCCAATCCATGCAAATAAAGTGAATGGCGCCGTCCAGGCTGTGCTCGGCGAGGTTCCGGAAGGATGACCGTAGGAACTGAGTGAATTCCGCCTCGGACATCTCGCCCGAGGCCATGGCGAACTCGCGATGCTTGATCTTGCCGGACCCGCCGACATGGCCATCGATCGGCACGTTGTAGGGCGGATCGGTGAAGACCATGCGGGCCTTTGCATCACCCATCAGCATTCCCACTGCCTCGGGTTCCATTGCATCGCCACAGATGAGCCGATGACGCCCCAACCGCCAGATGTCCCCGGGCCGGCACCGGGCCGGCGCTTCAACAGGAACAACATCGTCCTCCGGGTCGCCGGGCTCCTCCGGCGCCTGACCCTCGACCAGGCTGTCGATCTCGGCAATCAAGAAGCCGGTGATCTCCACATCGAAGTCGATCTCCGGATCCATCAGGGCGCCGAGCTCGGCAGCCAAGAGCTCCTCGTCCCAGCCAGCATTCAGCGCCAGCTTGTTGTCAGCCAGCACATAGGCCCGCTTTTGAGCCGCGCTCAGGGTCGAGATCAGCCGGCAGGGCACAGCCTCGAGGCCGCGCTCGATCGCTGCCAGCACCCGTCCGTGGCCCGCAAGGATGGTCCGGCCTTCATCGATCAGGACCGGGTTGGTGAAGCCGAATTCGGCGATGCTGCGTCCGATCTGCCGGACCTGTTTCTTGGTGTGGGTCCGCGCATTGCGCCCCCAGGGCTTGAGCTCTCCAGGAGGAACCCACTGGATGAACTCGGTGTCCGATAGGTGTTTCGTCATATCTCGCTCCCAATTCGGGTGTACGCGTGGCGGGAATCGCCACATCCGATTTCGTAAGATACAGACTTACTGACCTTATGCAATGACCATGCTATGATATCGGCAGATCGTGGCAGACACGGCAGGGAGGTAGAGATGTCGGCGCTTGGGCGAAGGATCAATCAATTGCGGCTTGCGAAGGGGGACTCGCTCCAGGACCTGGCCAATGCGGTCGGCGTCTCGAAGGCGCATATCTGGGAGCTCGAGAAGGGCCGGACCGACAACCCGGCCATGGCGCTCGTCACCCGGCTCGCGGATCACTTCGACGTCACGGTGAGCTATCTCGTCGGGGAAGAGATCGAAGGCTCGAACGAGAATCCGAATCTACAGCGTATGTTCAGACAGGCGCGCGCGTTGGACGAACGGGACCGCGAGACGCTTGATGCGCTTTTGCAGAGCTTCCTGCGGCGCAAGGAGCCTGGATGACGCTCACGCTCGATCGGATCGAGATCGAGGGCGCCGGCTCGGACCCCGTCGCATTAGCCCGTGCGCTGTTGGACCAGACGCCCGGTCTCGATGGCCGGGTGTCGATCGACGAGATCGCCCGTGCGCTCGATATCGTGAGCATAGAGATCGCACCGCTCTTCAGCATCGAGGCCTGCCTGCAATGCGATGCCCTGAAGAGCCATGGGCAAATCGTCGTGAACGCCCGGAGTTCGCCGCAGCGCCAACGCTTTTCCATCGGACACGAACTTGGCCATTTCCTGAATGAGCGGCATGTCCCGTCCGTGGCAGATGGGTTCGCGTGTTCCCGCCGCGATATGGCGGCGCCGGAAGGTGAAGACCGGCATATCCGCCAGGAACGCGAGGCGAATGCCTTCGCCATCGAGGTCTTGGCGCCCGCGCACTTGCTTCAGGCGCACCTCAAGCCGACACCCGAACTCGATCATGTGCTCGCCATCGCGAAGCGCTTCGAGATCAGCCGTGAGGCCGCTGCTCGGCGCTACGTCCAATGTCATCGCGATTGTCTCGCGGCCGTCTTCTCGCACGATGGAAAGATTCGCTATGTCGAAAAGTCCGAGGGCTTCCCGAGCATCGTCCCGTGGACCAATGATCCGCATGGGCCACTTCCGGCACCGCCCGGTGACGGATCACCGCTGACCGGGCTCGACGAAGTGAGTGCTCAAGGCTGGCTTACCTATCCAGACAGGAGCCAACTCTTCGCTCAGACGCTCTACCAGCGGGAGGGCCACGCGATCACGCTGCTCACTGTCGAGCAGGATGACAGCACCACGGAAGAGATCTGGGCCCCGCCCAGATTCCGGCGATAGCGCACGGCCCTGTTCCCGCCCTGAACTTACCCTGATCCCTTCGCTGCACTTCCCTGTTCCGCGCGAATTAATTCCCTGTTCCGGTGCGTAGGGAATTGGTCTCGGAAGACATTGATATCACGCAGATTTTGGCGGCAAAATCCGCGCGAAAAGCCGAAAAATTGACCCAATTCCCTGTAAATTCCCTGTTACCAGGGAAAATCTCGCCAGAGCAGGGTTCGCTCTGGACTGCAAGCACTACCAAGCCGTATTCACGCATCATCCCCTGCCCGCGCCGCCAGATTGGGGCGCGGGAGGTGCACTTTGCGGTGTATCGGGTGGCTGCGAGCCGGTAAGCGTTGATCCAGCACAAGCGGCACAAAGGGATATCATGAAACGTGCGGGCGTCATCGGCCTTGGGGATATGGGCTCTGGGCTGGCGAAAAATCTTATCGCGGCGGGTTTCGAGGTTTGCGGCCTGGATTTGAGCGAACGCAGGATGGCCGATTTTGCCGCGATGGGCGGCGAGCCCGCGGCGTCGCCGGCCGAGGTCGGGGCACGGTCGGACGTGGCCTTCGTCATGGTCATGAACGGCGATCAGGCGAAGGCGGTGATCCTGGGCGATGGGCTGGCCTCGACGATGAAACCTGGAAGCATCGTTCTGCTGACCGCCACGATTCATGCTTCCGAGGCCCGCGAAATCGCGGAAGGCCTGGTGGGGACCGGCCTGCACCTGGTCGACAGCCCGGTGAGTGGAGGCTTCCTGGGCGCGCAGGCGGGCACCTTGACGATGATGGCGGCCGGTAGCGACGAGGCCCTGGAGAAGGCCCGGCCCGCGATGGAGGCGGTGAGTGCCACGATCCACCGCGTCGGCGACGCGCCGGGCATGGGCCAGACGGTCAAGGCCTGCCTGCAATCGCTGATCGGACCGATCTTCGGAGCCGTCTTCGAAGCCTCGGTGCTGGCCGCCAAGGCAGGCGTCGATGCCGAGGCGCTCTACAAGGTGGTCTCAACGTCTGGTGCCGGCTGCGGGATCGCGAACACGGCACTTCGCAACATCATCGATGCCAAGTTCGAGGGCACCGGCAGCCACATCAACACCATGCACAAGGATCTGACCATCGCGCTCGATCTGGCACGCCAGCACGGCGTGCCGCTGTTCTCGGCCAGCACGGCGATGCAGCTGTTTCAGGCCGGCAAGACGCGCCACCCGGAGGGCGACAACTGGGTGGTCACGCAGGTGCTGGAGGAGATCTCCGGCGCCGCCCTGCGCACGAGTGGCACATGAAGCTGGGCGTAATCACCGACGGGATCAGCAGCGATCTGGCCCACGCGCTGTCGGTGATGGGCGAGTTCGGGCTGGATCATGCCGAACTGCAGTTCATCGGCGAGAAGGAGGTGGGCGATCTTGACCGGTCCGAGCGATTGGTGGCGTTGGAGCTAATCCGCCGCCACGGAAAGCGGGTCTCCTGCATCTCACGCCATCTGTTCGCGGGCATGCCCATGGCGACGTCGAAGCCCGGGGACGCGCTTCATGCCCGGCACATGGACGCGCTGAAGCGCTGCATCGAGATGGCCCATGAGTTCGACTGCCCGAATGTGCGGATCATGACCGGCAAGAAGGAGATGATTCTGTGGGGCCGGAACGGGGCCGAGAAGTGGAACGTCGCGCACGGCGCCTGGGACGCGCAATTGCCGCTGATCGCGCCTGCTGTGGACCTAGCCAAAGCCGAGGGCATCACCCTGGTGGTCGAGACCGGCAACGGCACCATGGTCAATTCCTGCTGGACCGGGCGCAAGCTGATTGACGATCTTGGCGCAAAGGGCACGCTGAAGGTCCTCTGGGACCCGGCCAACAATTGCTGGGCGCACGAGACCGCTTGGCCGGATGGCTATGAGGTCCTGAAGGATGGCTACCTGGGCCATATCCACATCAAGGACGTGCAGGTCGATACGCCAAAGGCGACATTGGAGGTCCGCCCGTTCTTAAAAGGCCAGCTCGCCGATCAATTCCCGCCGATCGCCGATGCCTTGCGCGCGGACGGCTATGACGGCGCGATCTCGTTCGAGAGCGTCTACCACCCGGGCAATGGCGATTACGAGGCCGGGTTCCGCAAGTGCATCGGGGATTTCAAACGGGTCTTTGGTTAAGCGCGGGCACGACCACCCTGCCCCGCGCTTAGAGCCGAACGGTCATGCCGGTCTCAGACGAGCGCAGCGCGGCGTCGGCGAGTTCGAGCGCGCGCAACCCATCCTCGCCGTCGGGTGACAAGGGGCTGCCGGAAGCTACTGCATCGACGAATGCCGTCATCTCGCTGCGATAGGCCTCGGCATAGCGGTCGGTGAACGTGGGGAGTAGTGGATCGCGGTGATAGCCGCCTGCATCCGCCACCGTCACGGAGGTTGCCCGCTGATTGGCGATCGCGATCATGCCCTTCGATCCGTGAACCTCGGCCCGCTGATCGTGACCGTAGGTTGCCCGGCGGTTGGCGGTGATGACGGCGATCCGGCCAGACGCGGTCTTGAGCGTGGCGGCCGCCGTGTCCAGATCGCCTGCCGCGCCGATCTTTGGGTCGATCAGAACCGAGCCGGTGGCAAAGACCTCGACGAATTCCTCGCCCATCAGGAACCGGGCCATGTCGAGATCGTGGATCATCATGTCCCGGAAGATCCCACCCGACCGTTCGACGAACGCGATGGGCGGCGGGGCATGGTCGCGCGAGATCAGGTGGATGGTCTCGATATCACCGATCGCACCCGCCGCGATCCGTTGCTTCAACGCCTGGAACTCGCTGTCGAAGCGGCGGTTGAAACCGATCATCAACCTGGTGTCCGTGTCGCCAACGACCTCAAGGCAAGCGCGAACGCGCGCGGCGTCCAGGTCAATCGGCTTCTCACAAAAGATCACCTTGCCCGCGCGCGCCGCCTGCTCGACCTGCGCCGCATGGAGGTCGGTCGGCGTGGCGATGATCACCGCATCGATGGCCCGATCGGCCATAATCTCGCCGACCTCTGCCCGGCGCGCTTCGGTAAGATCGGTGACGGCCTCGGCCGCGGCATCCGACGGCTCCGCGATTGCCGCAAGGCGCGCGGCGGGGAGGTTGGCGAGCGTGCGGGCATGGGTCAGCCCGATCCGGCCGGCACCCAGCAATCCGATGGTGACGGTCATGCCTTCGTTCCCGTCATTGGCTCACCAGGCCCGCCTCGGCGCACATGCGGCGGAGCGCGGCCAACCCCATGGACTGATAGTGCAATGGATCGCGGGTTGCCGGATCCTGCTCGGCCTCGACGACCAGCCAGCCGTCATACCCTTGCGCCGCGGCCTCCCGCAGGACTGGATCGAATGCAACCACACCCTCCGGGTCGCCCGGCACCGTGAAGAGGCCCCGGCGCACCCCTTCGAGGAAGCTCAGGCGCTGGCCGCGCACCTGGCCGAGCACTGGCCGCCGCACATTTTTCGCATGGATATGGGCGATCCGGCCCATATAGCGGCGCGCCAACACGCCCGGATCGGCGCCACCGGCATATGCGTGGCCAGTATCCAGCAGCAGGCGCGTGGATGGACCGGTGGAGGCCATGAAGGCCGTAATCTCGTCCGCTGTCTCGACCACCGTGCCCAGATGGTGGTGATAGATCAGCGTCAAGCCCTCGGCCGCGCAATGGGCCGCGACAGCCTCGACCGCCGCGCCGAAATCGGGCCAATCCGCGAGCGGCAGGACCGGTTTCTGCGAAAGCGGCACATCGGCACCGTGGATCGCGTTGGATGCCTCGCAGACAATGCAAAGCTTGCAGCCCATTGCCTTCAGAAGCGCCAGGTGGGACGCGATCGCTTGCCTTTCGGCCGCAACTGAGTGACGCAACAGATTGAGCGAATGCCAACCGGAAATGAAGGCGAGGCCGTGGGGCGCCAGCGCGGCATCCAGTTCCGCGGGGGTATCGGGCATCTTGTGCCCCTGCTCGATCCCCTCGAAACCGATTTCCGAGGCCTCGGCCAGGCAGCGCTCCAGCGGGATATCCGCGCCCAAGCTGCGGTCGTCGTCGTTCGACCAGGCGATTGGATTGGTGCCAAAGCGGATCATCGCTCGCCGGACCGTTGCTCGCGCCGGGCGGTCTCGTAGGCGGCGCGCGCCGCCTTAACCTCGGCACGGTCGGACACTTCGGGCACCGCGACCTCCCACCAATGCCCCCCTGCCTCGGTCGAGACGCCGGGATCGGTCTCGATGACGATCGCATAGCTGCGATCGGCCGCACGTGCCCGGCACATGGCGGCCTCGAACTCCGCGATTGAGCCCACCTTCTCGGATATCGCGCCCATCGACGCTGCGTGCGCCGCAACGTCGATTGCACTGGTCTCCCGGTGCCGGGCCGTGTCCAGCAGGTTGTTGAAGCTCTCGCCCCCGGTCGCGCGCTGAAGGCGGTCGATGCAACCGAAGCCACGATTGTCGAGGACCACCAGGATCAACTTGACCCCCAACATGACCGAGGTTGCCAGCTCGGAATTCATCATCATGTAGGAGCCGTCGCCGGCCATCACTACGACCTCGCGGCCGGGCAGCGCCATCTTGGCGCCCAGCCCGCCAGCGATTTCATAGCCCATGCAGGAATAGCCGTATTCCACGTGGTAGCCGCCCGGGCGGCTGGCCTGCCACAGCTTATGAAGCTCGCCCGGCAATCCGCCGGCGGCGCACACCAGGACCGTATCTGGCCCGGTCGCGCGCTGAACGCCGCCGATCACTTGGGCGTCCGAGGGCAGCGCGTTGCCCTCAGGCGCGGCGGTGGCAGCCTCCGCTTCCACGAGCCAGGCCGCCTTGAGGCCGGCGTCCGGGGGCGCAGCGCGCCACCCGTCCAAGGCAGTGCCGAGCGCCCCGAGCCCGGCCCGGGCATCGCAGACCAGCGGCAGCGCGCCCTGTTTGGCCGCGTCGTAGGCGGCGGTGTTCAGCATGGCGAAGCGCCGGTCCGGGTTGCGGAACAGCGTCCATGACCCGGTGGTGAAATCCTGCATCCGGGTGCCGATCGCCAGGATCAGATCCGCCTCGGCGGCCACGGCGTTGGCCGCGCTGGTGCCGGTGACCCCGATGGCACCGAGGTTCAGCGGATGGTCCCAGGGCAGCGCGGACTTGCCTGCCTGGGTTTCGGCCACAGGCACCTGGTGCGTTTCGGCGAATTCGGTCAGTGCGTCGCAAGCGTCCGAATAGTGCACGCCGCCGCCGGCAATGATCAGCGGTTTGGTAGCCGCGCGAAGCGCTTCGGCGACCGCCGCCAGTTCGCCCGCATCGGGCTGGACCCGGCGCTGGGGCCAAAGGCGCGGGGTGAAGAAGCTCTCGGGCCAGTCATGGGCCTGCGCCTGAGTATCCTGGCAGAAGGCGAGCGTGACCGGTCCGCACTCCGCCGGGTCGGTCATCACCGCCATCGCGCGCGGAAGCGCCGTCAGCAATTGCTCGGGCCGCTGGATGCGGTCGAAATACCGGCTGACGGGCCGGAAGCAGTCATTGGCGCTGACCGTGCCGTCCTGGAAATCCTCGATCTGCTGCAAGACCGGATCGGGCGCACGGCTGGCAAAAACGTCGCCGGGGATCAGCAGGACCGGCAACCGGTTCACATGTGCCAGAGCCGCCGCCGTGACCATATTGGTGGCGCCTGGGCCGATCGAGGTGGTAACGGCCATGGCGCGGCGGCGCCGCGCGGCCTTGGCATAAGCGATGGCAGCGTGAGCCACCCCCTGCTCGTTGTGACCGCGATAGGTGGGCAGCGTATCGCCGGCCGCCGCCAATGCTTCGCCCAGCCCCGCGACGTTGCCGTGTCCGAAGATCGCCCAGCAGCCCGCAAGGAACGGGACGCCCGGCTCGGCCTCCTGCGCGGCAAGCCAGCGCACCATGGCCTGAGCGGCGGTCAGGCGGATTGTCGTCATGGCCTCGGCTCCCGCATGATCGAACACGCAAGGTCACTTGGCGCGCGTTGCCTCCGCGCCTCGACACTCATCAGTATTTGCTATGACGGCGCTGGGCAATGCGCGGGCGTCACGCGCAATAAGGCGCGTCGTTGTTCCAGCGGTGCTGGGCAATATGTGGGGCGCTCGCCAGATGCGCGCGCGTCTCTTCCCAAAGGGCGCGCCACTCGCGCCAATCGCGCATTTCCGAGGCGGGATCGGAGCGAGAGCGCGCAACGAATTCCGGGAAGTGGCTGCGGCCGGTCGGCTGACCGGTCACGTTGTAACGCAGATCGAAGGACCAGCGGTATTCGTCGCTCTCGTTCGGCAGGGAGGCGTGCGGGGTCAGCGGGTGGAAGATGACAACGCCCCCGGCCTTGACCGGTGCAGGCACTGCTTCCGATTTGGGGATGAAGGCATCTGCTATGCCGACCTGGGTCTTGCTGCAATGGGGCAGCATCCGCGCCTGGGCGGGAGCGACCTGCAGGCAACCGTTCTCGACCGTCGCGTCGGGGATCGCCAGCCAGACGGTCACGAACCGGGTGTCGTCCGCTTCCTCCAAGGTTACTCCCAAGTCCTGATGCCAGTCGGTCTGCGTGATATGGGCGCGGGCCTCGGATTTCGGCAGAGCGCGCTGCGGCGGCTTGATCCGCACATGCTGGATCGGGTTCGAGGTGATTTCGGGGCCGATCAACTGGTCGACGATGTCGAGGATGCCCTTATGCGTCACCATGTCGAAGACCGCCGGGCCGAAATGCATCGGCGTGTCCTGGCGGAAATCGCTATGCGGCAGGCTGATGTCGAAGGGCTGATACCAGTCGAAGCCGGCTTTGTAGCATTGATCGAGCTTTTCCCAGAAGCCGAGCCCGTCGGGCGCCGCCTTGACCAAGCCTTCCTTGTGCCAGCCCGCGTAGAGCTGATCCAGCAGGTCCGCATACTCATCCCTGACAGCCTGAAGCGCCGCCCCGTCGGCGACGTTTTCGACCACCACGTAGCCCTGCGCGTCGAAGCGATCGATTTGGTCCTGCGACAGCATTACTTCCTCTTCGTCTCACAACAAAAGCGTCACGATTGACGGCCAGATCAGCATGACGGCGAGCGCGACGAGCTGGACACCGATGAACGGAAGAAAGCCCCGGAAGATATCGGTCAGCGAGATGTGCGGCGGCGCCACGGATTTAAGGTAGAACGCTGCCGGTCCGAATGGTGGAGACAAGAAACTGACCTGCATGTTCATGCAGAACAGCACCCCGAACCAGACCGCCACGTATTGCGGCTCAAGCACTCCAATGAAGCCGATCTCCTCGAGTGGCATCCGCTGCACGATGGGCAGGAAGACCGGGATGATCAGCAACACGATGCCCACCCAATCCATGAAGGCACCCATGAAGAGCAGGATCAGCATCATGGTCAGCAGGACCAGCATGGTCGGCATTTCCGCGCCGACGATCAGATCAGCGATGTAGCGCGGGCCACCCGCCAGCGTGTAGGCGCCGGAGAGCGCCGCGGCACCGACCGTTACCCAGATGATCGTGCCGGTCGAGCGCAACGTCCGCATCAGGCTGTCCCAGACCAAACCGACCGACGCTTCACCACGGAAGGCCGCGATGATGAAGACCGCCAGCGCGCCCATGCCCGCGGCCTCGGTGATCCCGGAAATGCCGCCGTAGATCGAGCCAAGCACGACGCCGATGACCGTGAATGGCGGCACCAGCCCCTTGCCGTGCTCCCATCCATTGCGCGCGCGCTCGCGGCCGAAGATGAACATCGCCAATACGATCCCGGCTGCCAGATAGGCGGCCAGGTAGGGAATGTGGTGCTGCATCCCGAGGAAGATCGGCTCGACGTTCTCGCCGAGATCGACATTCTGTCCGGTCACCGTGAAGAACAGTGCGCGCAGCAGCAACAGCGCCGAGACGCCGGCCAGCAGGACCGACAGGAATGCGCCGAACATCCCCAGCTTTTGGACTCCATTCGGATCGCCCGGCTTCTGCTCGGGCAGTGGCGCGTCATCCGGATTCATCTGGGTGCGGATCACGATATAGAGGATGATGAACGTCGCCAGCATGAAGCCCGGCACGAAGGCGCCAGTGAACAGTGCCTTGATCGAGGTCTCGGTGATCAGGCCGTAGATGATCAGAACGATCGACGGCGGGATCATCGTGCCCAGCGATCCGGAGGCGCAGATCGTTCCGATCGCCAGGTTTTGGTTGTAGCCAAGCCGCAGCATCTGCGGCAGCGCGATCAAGCCCAGCAGCACCACCTCGCCGCCAATGATCCCCGACATGGCCGCCATGATGACCGCCATCAGCGAGGTTACGATCGCGATCCCGCCACGCACGCGGCTGAGCCAGAAGTCCAGGGAATTATACATCTCCTTGGCAATGCCCGAGCGCTCCAACAGCGAGGCCATGAAGATGAAAAGAGGTACGGATATCAGGACATACTCCGTCAACAGATCGAAGATCTTCTGCGTCAGCAGATAGAGCGCCCCGGTGCCGGGCCGCCCGGTCAGCATTCCCTCGCCGAAACTGAGCGGGTCGGTCAGCAAGTTCGGCTCGAACTTCATGACCATGACCACCAGCGCCAGCACGGCGGACGCGAATCCCAGCGGCATCCCGATGCCCAGAAGGAAGATCAGGCCCAGAATTAGAACAATCGAGATCGTGCCGACGTCCATCAGTTGTCCCCCACGCTGCGCTTGATGGCTTCGAGCTCGTCCTCGTCGATATCGTCAGCCGCGGTGTGTACCGTCGGCTCGAGATTCCAGTCCGAGATGACATTGATGATGGCTTGAATCGCTATCAGCGTGACGATGATCAGGATCATGGGCTGCACGGTTGCCGGGATTGGCGGATCGAAGGCAGTACCGAACATTTCCCATTTGTAGAACTTCACCACGAAGACCTGGTAGAAGCTGCCATAGACGAGGAAGAACGCGAAGACCGCGATCAAGAGCGCCGAGATGATGTCGAACGCCCGTTGCATCCAGCGCGGCACCAAGTCGTAGAGCAGGAAAATCCGAATGTGGCAGCGCTGCTGCATGGCGTAGAGGCCGGAGCACAGAAAGACGAAGCCCGCGATCCATAGTGTCAACTCGTTGGCCCAAAGGGTCGGTGCTTCGAGCGCGTAGCGCAGGAAGACCTCGTAGAGCATGACCAACGTCATCGAGATGATCATGATCATGGTCACCCGCCCGATGAAAAGCGAGATCCGGTCGATCGGGCGCCAGTCCTGGAACTCCATATGGGCGACCCGCACGGTGCGGGTTCCAATGAACAAGATAACCGGCAACAAGATCAGTGCAGCCCAGTCCAAAGGATCGGCAAAACCGCCGAACAGGCCGCCCATGCCCGGCGTCACGTCCTTGCGTTCGTGCAGCTCGCTCATCTGATCGAAGAGCGAGGGGTTCTCGGGCGGGATGAAGTCCAAAATGTAGGCCGGCGCATGCCAAATGGCCCAGCCAGCGCAGGCAAAAAACGCGCCCGGAACGAGCCATTCGACCAGACTGCCGGTTTCGTCCTTCACGTCACGTCCTCCCCCGTCGAGGCAGTTAGATCGCCGCGAACGCACTCACCGCCGCGCCCAGAGGCGGTTCCGATCGATCGGCCCCAATCAACCGCAATTCATCAAACGCGTTAAACAAATTGTCGGCAGGGCCAACCGGCCCTGCCGTTTCGTTTAGAAACCTCGAGGATCCCTTATTCCATGGCGCCGATGCTGCGCAGGAAGTTCAGGTGACTGTCGAGCAGTGACTTGGATTCCGGAGTGGTCGCGAATTCCGTCCAGGCAGACTGCACCGCCGCGCGATATTTCCCGAGTTCCTCCGGGGACCACTCGTACATGTTCAGCCCCTCGGCGGCCAGCTTCACGGAATTCTGGGCGTTCTTGATCTCGTTGATCGTCGTATTCTTCAGGCCCAGCGCCTGCATGCCAACCTTCAAGATCGCCTTGTGGTGGTCCGGCATCGCGTCCCAGACGTCCTTGCGGCAGGCAAGGTGGTCGGCCGGCATCGAGTGGAAGCCCGGATAGTTGGTGTGCTTGGCGATGTCGTAGAGACCGAGACCGATGTTGTTGGTCAGGTTCGCCGCGTCCGCCCCGTCAATGATACCGGTCTCGAGCGCCGTGAAAATCTCATTGAAATCCATTACGATCGGCGAGGCGCCAAGGTTGTCGAAGATCATCGTGATGATGCCCGGCGGCGAGCGGAACTTCCAGTTCTTGAAATCATCGACGCCACGGATCGGCTTGGTCGATGACAGCGACTCGGGCCCCGGGATCCACCAGCCGACGAACTCCATGTCATGGGCATTGTAAAGCTCGTTCAGCGCGTCATAGCCACCGCCGTGCAGCAGCCAAGCGTACTGTTGGTAGGGATTGGCGTAGCCACCATTCAGGTCGCCGGCGAACTGGAAGGCCGGGTTCTTACCCGTCTGGTAGGAGCCGCCGGTCATGTCGCAATCGAGAATGCCGGTCGCGGCGGCGTCAAAGGTCTCTGCCGATTTCACCACCGCGGAGGCATAGAACATCTCGACTTGAATCTCGCCGTTCGACATCGCGGTGATGTCCTCGATGAACTGCGCGGCCATCTGACCCGACAGCGTCTCGGGCGAGAAGTGCGTTTGGATGCGCAAGTTCGTGGTTTGCGCCGAAGCCGAGACAGCGGACCCGACGGCGATCGCGGCCACGGATGCCGCGATGGACAGTTTCTTGATGAGACTCATTCTGGTCCTCCCTTAGTCCAGTTTTGCGGCGGACGCGCCGGCCGCGTTGAGCAGGTCATCCTATTTTGGTATGACCAAATTAACCACCTTGAGATGGTCAGGCAACAATTTTGTTACGCCCCCTGACGCAATCCCAATGCGCGTTCGCCAGATTCACCTACCGGCCCATCCAACCGCCATCCACCACCAGGATTTCCCCGTTCACATAGTCAGAGGCGGCGGAGGCCAGGAACACGACGGGGCCGGCGAAATCCTCTGGTGTACCCCAGCGGCCCTGGGGAATGCGCTCGAGGATCGCGCTGTGGCGAACCGGATCGTTCCTCAGCGCCTCGGTGTTGTCGGTGGCGATGTAGCCCGGCGCGATGGCGTTGACGTTGACGCCATGGGGCGCCCACTCGTTCGCGAGCGCCTTGGTGAGCTGCCCGATACCGCCTTTCGACGCCGCATAGCCCGGCACCGTGATCCCACCCTGGAAGGTCAGCAGGGACGCGGTGAAGATGATCTTGCCCCTGCCACGCTCGACCATGCCACGGCCGATCTCGCGGCTGAGCACGAACTGGGCCGAGAGGTTCACCTCGATCACCTCGTCCCACCACTCGTCGCCATGCTCGGCCGCGGGCTTGCGCCGGATCGTCCCGGCATTGTTCACCAGAATATCGGGAGCGACGCCGTCTTCCTGGAGCTGCGCAGTGAAGGCCCGTAGTGCCGCGCGATCCGAGAAGTCGCACTGATAAGCAGTGAAGCGGCGATTTTTTGAGGTCACCGCCTGCTCCACCGCACTGCCCGACAGCTCCAGCGACGCACTGACGCCAACAATGTCGGCCCCGGCCGAGGCCAATGCCTCGGCCATGCCGCGCCCGATGCCGCGCTTGCAGCCGGTGACCAGCGCCGTCTTCCCGGTCAGATCGAAGGAGGCCAAAACGCTCATGCCATCTCGCCCACCTTGATCAGGCTCTTCATCGCAGTGGGGCTGGTATCGAGCGCCTCGAAAGCCGCCTGGATCTGGGTCAGCGGACTGACATCGGTGATGACCGTGTCCGCATCGACGCCGCCGCCCGCGATGATCGCGATGGCTTTCTCGTAGTCTTCGGGCTCGTAGACCCTTGCGCCGATCAGCTTCAGCTCGCGCCAGAAGAACTGGAATAGATCGATTTGCGGCTTTTTGGCGTGGATCGCCACCATCACGATTCGCGCGCGCGTCGCGGCGACGGCGGTCATGGCGTCGACTCCGGGCTGGGTGCCCGAGACCTCGAAGACCACATCCGCGCCCTTATCGCCGGTGCGCTGGTTCACCAGCGCCGTCAGGTCGGCCTCGACCGGGTTGACCGTGTCAAACCCCAGCTTCCCGGCGATCGCCAGCCGGTGCGGGTTTACCTCGGAGATCAGGACGCGGCCGCCCGCGTCGCGCGCGACCATGGCCACCAGGATGCCGATCGGCCCACCGCCGATCACGACAACGTCCTCGCCGTGCCGCAAGCCCGAGAGACGCACATCGTGGCATGCCACCGCCACCGGCTCGATCAGGGCCGCATGGTCCATGCGCAGATCGTCCGGCAGCTCATGCAGCGTATGGGCCGGGACGGTCCAAATCTCCTGCATCGCGCCATCAGTATCTAGCCCTAAGAACTTGAGATTATGGCAAATATGATGATGGCCAGCCGTACAAGCGGGGCAGTCGCCGCAATGGTCGAGCGGGCGCACGACGACCTTTTCACCCTGCGTGACGTTCGAGACCCCCTCGCCCAGCGCCTCGACCGTGCCGGACATCTCGTGCCCGATGACCCGGTCGAAGCCGACCCGCGCATCCATGTTCCCGTGGAACACATGCATGTCAGTGCCGCAGATCCCGCAATAGGCCACGCGGATCGCGGCCTCGCCCGGGCCGGGCGCCTGGGGCGGCGTCCTTTCCACCGAGAAGGTCTTGCCGCCCCGGTAATAGGCGGCGGTGATGGTGTTATCGGTCATCTTTGCGCTCCTTCATGCGCGGAGTTGAGTTTGTCCCGATCAAAGGTGACTCCGGTCCCGGGTTCGCCGGGGGCCACCGCCAGGTGATCCTCGATCACCAGCGGCCGGGTCGTATATTGGTCGATTGGGAAGCTGTGCACTTCCAGCCATCCAGGATTGGATTGGGCCGAGACCAGGCTGACATGGAGCTCTTGCATCCCATGGCTGCAGATCGGGATACCGTGCCGCCGCGAAAGCTCCGCCACTTGCAGCCAACCGGTAATGCCACCGCAATTCGAGGCATCGGGCTGGATAAAGGCAAGCCCCGCATCGGCGAACGCGTATTCGAACTCGTGGATCGTGTGCAGGTTCTCGCCCATGGCCAGCGGCACCCCCGTCGTCTCGGTGATTCGGCCAAAGCCGTTGTAGTCGTCCGGGATCGTAGGTTCCTCGAACCAGAGGATATCGTAGGGCTTGAAGGCTTCGGCCGCTGCGATCGCCTGGTCGACGCTCATCGCGTAGTTCGCATCCACCATGAAGGCAACATCGGGTCCGATCATCTCGCGCACCGCCCTCACGCGCGCGACATCCTCCTCGAGCGTCGGCTGGCCGATCTTGATCTTGACCCCGTTCAGGCCGCGATCGAGGTAACCCTGGATCGAATCGAGCAACTTCGGCAGCGGGAAGTTCAAGTCGATTCCGCCCGCATAGGCCTTGCAGCGATCCGAGGTGCCGCCCGCCACCTGCCAAAGCGGCTTTCCGGCCCTCCGGCACCGCAGATCCCAGAGCGCGATATCCACCGCCGAAATGGCGAATGAGGCGATTCCACCGCGGGCCACGTAATGCACATGCCATTGCATCGCGTCGTAGAGCGCCTCGACGCCACTCGCCACCTTGCCCGTGAGGAACGGCGCGAGATCGTGCTGGATCATCGCCAGGATCGAATGTCCGCCCTTGCCGCCTGTATAGGTATAACCCGTGCCCTCGGATCCATCCGACAGCCGCAGCGTTGCGGTGACAAGCTCGAAATGGGTGTGGTCGCCATGCTTGGCGTCGGTCAGCACCTCGGCCAGCGGAACTTGGTATAGCCGCGCGTCGACCTCGGTGATGGTTGGCATAATCTCTCCCTGGTCTTCGGCGTGCCGTGCGCAGCGCCCGTGCCGATGCGACTTGCGGTCCGCGCCCAAACCTGCTTTGGTATGACCAAACATCAAAGCTAACACCGCAACCGTCGGCCTTTGTCAATGGGGAAAGCACAAGAACCTGTTTCGTCAGTCGAGAATGCCGGTGGTGGCAGGGCGGCGGACGACCTGTTTCGGCACTATGCCGAAATGATCACGTCCGGCGTGTTGGGTGAAGGTGATCCGCTGCCGCCCGAGCGCGAGATCGTCGAGACCCACGGGGTCAGCCGCACGGTGGTGCGCGAAGCGGTGCTGGCGCTTGCCAACAAGGGTCTGGTTGATGCACGCCCGCGCTTTCGGCCGGTGGTGCGCAAACCCAGCTTCGACACCGCGTTCGAGACCGTGGACAACGTTGTGGCGCGCTTGCTGATCCAGCCCGGTGGCGTGAAGAACCTCTTCGACACGCGGATCATGATCGAGGCCGCGTTGGTGCGCCAAGCCGCGACCGACGCCAAGAAGGACGATATCGCAGCACTCAAGACCGCACTGGAGGCCAACAAGGCGGCGATCGAGGACAGCGAGCTATTCTACCGGACCGATACCGGCTTTCATGCGGTGCTCTACCAGATGCCGCGAAATCCAATTCTGCCGGCGGTCCACAAGGCCTACACGACCTGGCTGGCGCCGCAATGGTCGAAGATGCCCCGGCTGCCCGACCGGAATCGCGCGAATTTCGAGGCACATGCGGAAATCTATCAGGGCATCCTGATGCGCGACCAAGACGCGGCCGAAGCGGCGTTGCGCGCGCATCTGGCCAATGCATGGAATCAAGTCCGCGAGACGTTTGGGGATATTTGACGACAGGAACTGCCGGCTTAGCCCGACGGCGTGCCGTAGCCTCCACCGCCAGGCGTCTCCATGATGAATGTGTCGCCGGGCTCCATGTCGGTCTCGTCATTGCCGCGCAATTCATCAACGCAACCATCGGCCCGGCGGACCGCATTGCGGCCGCGCCGCCCAGCGCCTCCGCCTGCCAGGCCGTAGGGGTCGGTATGCCGATGGCTGGTCAGCAATGTCACCTTCATGGGTTCGAGGAACGTCACCTCGCGCCGGACGCCACTACCGCCGTCAAACAGTCCTTTGCCACCCGAGCCGCGCAGGATTGAAAAGCTCTCGACCCGCACCGGGAAGCGCCACTCCAGCACTTCCGGGTCGGTCATCTTGGTGTTGGTCATGTGGCTGTGGACCGCGCTACAGCCCGGGTGATCGGGCCCGGCGCCCGTGCCGCCGCAGATCGTCTCGTAGTTCTGCTGCTTCTCGTTGCCCCAAACAAAGTTATTAACCGTGCCCTGAGACGAGGCCAGCACCCCGAGCGCGCCGAAAAGGCAATCCGTCACGCATTGGCTGACCTCGGTGTTTCCGGCGATCACCGCGGCTGGGTATTCCGGCGAGATGATCGAGCGGGGCGGGATGATGACCTTCAGGGGCTTCAGACACCCCTCGTTGAGCGGGATGTCGTCGTCGACCAGGCAGCGGAAGACATAGAGCACGGCGG
>Ga0224508_10001833_pt1 | contig 18646 bp, 10 predicted proteins | sample SF_Jan12_sed_USG_4_FD_170157 | JGI IMG/M metagenome (GOLD analysis project Ga0224508, IMG submission 170157) | Sediment microbial communities from San Francisco Bay, California, United States - SF_Jan12_sed_USGS_21 | ecosystem: Environmental > Aquatic > Marine > Sediment | place: USA... | reverse complement strand
CCGCGAAAAATGCCTGCCAGCGGCGCCGGCCGAGCGTCCGGCTGACCTCCATCACGCCGACGGATTGGCTCAGGAATGCCGATCGCGCAAGCAGATAGACATAGGGGTACAGCACCAGAGTAAACATGCATATGGCGCCGCCAAGGCCGCGGATTTCCGGAAACCAATAGTCGCGCGCGGACTGCCAACCGAACGTCGAACGAAGGACGCCCTGAACCGCGCCGGTGTAATCCAGCAGGTCGGTATAGGTATAGGCGATGACATAGGCGGGCACGGCCAGTGGCACCAGCAAGGCCCATTCAAATATCTTGCGCCCCGGGAAATCGTATACCGTGACCAGCCATGCGGTGGACGTCCCGATCAGAAATGTGCCAACGCCGACGCCGACCGCCAAAACCAAGGTGTTGCCGATATAGGACCAGAGGACGGTTTCGCTGAGATGACGCCACACATCGGGCGCGGGCGTCAGCGCGATGCCGATGATGCTGACCAGCGGCAAGGATACGACAATGGCCACTGCAAACAGGCCGATGGTCCAGCCGTTCGCCCATTCAGGCCATGCGAGCGCTGAGGACGACCCTCGTTTGCCCTTGGTCGCATCTACACTCATCGTTCAGAATTCCACCAATGCTGCGCACCAGCCATTTCGGTCGGGGACGGCGGATGCGGCGGACGGACGTCCACCCGATCAGATCATAACAGAAAAGGGCCTCCACATCGCAAAGGGAGGCCCCGTCCGTCGGCTTTCCGCCAGCGTGCGCCCGGCTACCACCCTACACGATCGACAATTTTCTGCGCCAACGGGCTCAAATCGGCGATTTTCCCGAGGCTTACCGTGTCTTCGCGAAAGCGGCCCCAGGAGGCGACTTCCTTGTCCGTGGCGACGGCCGGATTGACCGGGTACTCGTAATTTTGCGCCGCATACATTTGCTGTGCGAACCGATCACTGAGGAATTCGAGCAGCTTGATCATGTTCGCGCTGTTCTTGGCGTAGCGCGTCACCGCCGCGCCGGAAATGTTGACGTGTGCGCCGCGGTCTCCTTGGTTCGGAAAAACCAGATCGACCTTCTCCGACCACGCCTGCTGTTCCGGCTTCTTCTTGTTGAATTTCATCTTGCCGTAATAGTAGTTGTTGATCACGGCAACGTCGCAAACACCCTGGGAGATCGCCTGAATCTGACCGCGGTCATTGCCCTGCGGCTTGCGCGCCAGATTGGCGACCAGCCCCTTGGCCCAGGCTTGCGCTTTAGCTTCGCCATGCGCGGCGATCATCGATGCCAGCAGCGCCCGGTTATACACATGACTGCCTTTGCGCGTGCAAATGCGGCCTTTCAATTTAGGGTCCGCCAGATCCTCGTATGATTTAACCGTTCCCGGTTTCACCCGGCCCTTGGCAGTGGCAATCAGGCGAATTCGCTTCGTCAGCCCGAACCAGCGCCCCTCCGGATCGCGGAGATGCGCCGGGATGTTCTTATCCAGAACAGCCGATTTCACCGCCAGCAACAATTCCGCATCCGCATGCGCCTTGAGGCGCGAAATATCGGCGGTCAGAATGCCGTCGGCCCGGGTGTTGCGGCCCTCGCTCTGAATGCGCTTCAGCATGCCTTTCTTGGCAAAGACTACGTTCACCTTGATGCCGGAGCGTTTGGTGAACTCGTCCAGAAAGGGCTTGATCAGAAAAGGCTGCCGGTAGGAGTAGATATTGACTTCCGCGGCCGCCGCCGGTGATCCCGCTGCGGCGACAAGTGCCACAAAAACGGTGCAGAGGAGTTTCTTCATTGGTGTTCGTTCCATGGGGGTTTCTGCATCTATTATCATTGCGATTGAGAACCATTCGCATTTAGGCACCTTATCGTGCCCGATGCCGGCCCACAAGCGCATCGCTTGGGCAATTTTGTCGCGGACCGACGATCCAGGTGATTTAAGCACGAATGGTGAATTTCCGCGACTAAAGCAAATCCCGAGCGAACCGGAACAGTTCGCGACGTCGTATTTGCGTAACAACCAAGAGATAGACCATTTCACTTGAGTCAATTTGAACAAGAAATGGTCTAACAGGCTGCTGAAAAATCACGCCCGGCAGGGGTTGCCCACATCCTTCGTCAAGCTCAGGATGAGGTCAACCCATTGGAAACATTTAGCCTCACCCTGAGCTTGACGAAGGGTGCGGCTGCGAACGAGACGTTTTTCAACAGCCTGCTAATCCGGAAGATCCTCGAGATTGAGCAGCGCGGTATTGCCGCCCGAGGCCGTGATGTCGACCGACAAGCTGCGCTCCGTCGCCAGCCGGAACAGGTACTGCGGCCCGCCGGCCTTGGGTCCGGTGCCCGAAAGCCCCTCGCCGCCGAACGGCTGCACGCCGACCACCGCGCCGATCTGGTCCCGGTTTACGTAGGTGTTGCCGACCGGCAGGCGCTCATGAATTTGGCGCACCGTGGCGTCGATGCGGCTGTGCACGCTCAAGGTCAGGCCATACCCGGTATTGCGAACCGCATCGAGAACGGAGTCCAACCGGTCGGCGGAATACCGGATGATGTGCAGGACCGGGCCGAACACCTCGCCCGTCAACCGCTCCATATTGTCGATTTCATAAGCGGTCGGCGCGAAGAACGTGCCGTGCGCGGTATCCTTGGGCAGCGGAAGCGATCGAACGAGCGTCGCCTCGGAGTCCATGCGCCGCGCGTGCGCGTCCAGCATGGCCAGGGCGTCGGTGTCGATTACCGGACCGATATCGGTTTCCAGATAGGCCGGGTTGCCGATGCGCAGCATGTCCATTGCGCCCGCCAGCATATCGATCATGCGATCGGCGACATCGTCCTGCAGGAGCAACACGCGCAATGCGGAGCAGCGCTGTCCGGCGCTGCGAAAGGCCGAAGTCAGCACGTCCCGCACCACCTGTTCCGGCAAAGCGGAGGAGTCGACGATCATCGCGTTCTGCCCGCCGGTCTCCGCGATCAGCGGCACGATTGCACCCTCGCGCGCAGCGAGGCTCCGATTGATCGCCTGCGCGGTTTCCAGCGATCCCGTGAAGGCAACGCCGGCAATGCGCGGGTCGGCAACCAGCGGCGCGCCGACGCCGGGCCCGTCCCCCGGCAGCAAATGCAAGACTTCCCCGGGAATGCCCGCCTGGTGCAGCAACTCGACGGCGCGATGGGCGATCAGCTGCGTCTGCTCCGCGGGTTTGGCGAGCACCGCATTGCCGGCCGCGAGCGCGGCGGCAACTTGCCCGGTAAAGATCGCCAGCGGAAAATTCCAGGGCGAAATGCAGGCGATCGCGCCCCGCCCATGCATCGACAGGTGATTGGTTTCGCCGGTCGGTCCGGGCAACGCTCGCGGCTGGTCAAAATCGACGCGCGCGCGCAAGGCGTAGTAACGCAGGAAATCCACCGCCTCGCGCAGTTCCGCGACCGCGTCGCCAATCGTCTTGCCCGCCTCGCGAATGCACAGCGCCATCAGCTCGGCGGCGTGCTCCTCGAAGAGATCCGATGCCTTTTCAAGCGCCCCGGCCCGGCCGGCCGCGGGCACCCGCGTCCAATCGGCCTGCGCCGCAACCGCCGCACCGACCGCCGCCGCCACGTCATCCGGCGTTGCCGCCCGGACCGATCCGGCATGGCGCCGCCGGTCGGCCGGCTCGGTTACCGCCACCGGCTCCGCCGCCGCGCCCGAAACCGGCGACGCATGCCATTCGTGGTCGGCAAAGGCGCCCATGTCGTGCGCGAGGTTTTCCAGCGTTCCCCAATCCGACAGATCATACCCGCGCGAATTGCGCCGCTCGGCGCCGAAAAGATCGGCCGGCACCGGAATCGCCCCATGCCGGCGCGTCTTCAGCGCGGCGGTACGCGCCACCGGATCGGCAACGATTTCCGCCAACGGCAGGTCCTCATCGACGATCCGGTTGACGAAGGAGGTATTGGCGCCGTTTTCCAGCAAGCGCCGCACCAGATAGGCCAGCAGGTCTTCGTGGCTTCCCACCGGCGCATAGATCCTGCACGGCAGGTTCTGCGCCGACAGGCCGACGATCTGCTCGTACAAGGCCGCCCCCATGCCGTGCAGCCGCTGGAATTCGAATTCTCCGCCGCTGTTCTGCATGATGTCCAAAATCGCCGCGACCGAGTAGGCGTTGTGCGTCGCGAATTGCGGATAAAACGCCACCGGGTCCGCCGCCAACCGCTTGGCGCAGGCGAGAAACGAAACATCGGTCGACGCCTTGCGGGTGAACACCGGATAGTCCGCAAGCCCGGCGACCTGGGCGCGTTTGATCTCCGTATCCCAATAGGCGCCCTTGACCAGCCGCACCATCAGCCGCCGCCCCTGGCCGCGCGCCAGATCGGCGAGCCAATCGAGCAACGGCTGCGCGCGTTTCTGATAGGCCTGCACGGCGAGGCCGAACCCGTCCCAGCCGCGCAACCCCGGTTCGGACAGCACCGCCGAGATGACATCGAGCGACAGGTCGAGCCGGTCCGCTTCCTCCGCATCGACCGTGAGGCCGATATCCGCCGCCTTGGCCTGGACCGCCAACGACGCCAGACGCGGCGCCAATTCCCGCATCACCCGGACGTGCTGCGCCGTCTCGTAGCGCGGAAAAAGCGCGGACAGTTTCACCGATATGCCCGGTCCCGCTACTGGCCCCTGCCCACCCGCCGCCGCGCCGATCGCATCGATGGCGGTGGCGTAGGCCTCCAGATACCGGTCGGCGTCGGCCATCGTTTGCGCCGCCTCGCCCAGCATGTCGAAGGAGTGCCGGTAACCTTTGGCGACGTCGTCCTCCGCCCGGTCGAGCGCTTCCTCGACGGTCCGGCCCATCACGAACTGGCGCCCCATGATGCGCATCGCCTGGACCAGCGATTCGCGCACCACCGGCTCGCCGCTGCGCGCCACCAGCCGGCCGAGAATGCCGCTCCAATCCCGCTCCGCATCATCGAGCTTGATGATCCGGCCGGTCAGCATCAGCGCCCAGGTCGACGCGTTGACGAACACCGACTCGGATCGGCCGAGATGGCTTTCCCAGTCGGCGTCGCCGATCTTGTCGCGAATCAGCCGGTCGCGGGTTTCCGCGTCGGGAATGCGCAGCAGCGCCTCGGCGAGGCACATCAGCACCACGCCTTCATGGCTCGACATCTCGTATTCGTTCAGGAAGGCGTCGATGCCGCCGCGTTCCAGCCGCACCGCACGCACGGTTTGCACCAGGTCCATCGCCCGGTTCTCAATGCGTTTGCACGCCTCGCGCGAAAGGGCCGCCTGCTGCAACCGTTCGGCAATACAGGCTTCTTCGTCCATGACGAGCGCGTGGCGGATTGCCTGCCGCAACGGCTCGGCGGTTGGACTCTTGTCGTGCAGAATCATGCGGCGCACCCCCACGGAAAATCATACGCCGCCTGGGGCTGGCGACAAGCGGCGATGACCGGCTATAGAGACGGCAATGCCAGATCCAACAGACCCAACCGAAAACACTGTCCCGCCGCCGCCCGCCGGCAAGGAGACAATCCTCGCCGGACGGAAGATCGTCATCGTGGTCAGCGAGGATTGGTATTTCTGCTCGCACCGGCTGCCGCTCGGCAAGGCGCTCCATGCGGCCGGCGCCGAGGTCATCGTGGCGACGCGCGTGCGCGATCACGGGGGAATCATCGAGCAGGCCGGGTTACGGATTATCCCCATCGGTCTCGACCGCAGCGGTCTCAACCCGCTGCACGATCTCGGCACGCTGCGGGAGCTGTTGGGCATTTACCGGCGGGAACGGCCCGATCTGGTTCACCATGTCGCGTTGAAGCCGACCCTGTACGGCGCGCTCTGCGCCCGCCTCACCGGCGTGCCCGCGGTGGTGAACGCGCTCGCCGGGCTCGGCTACCTGTTCTCCTCGGCCACGCTGAAGGCGCGAGTGTTGCGGCCCGTCGCCCGGCTCGGACTGCGCGCGCTCGTCAACCGGCGCAACAGCCGCACGATCCTGCAAAACCCGGATGACGTTGCGCTGTTCGAAAGCGAGTTGGGGGCGCGCCCGGACCGGCTCGCGCTGATCCGCGGCTCTGGCGTCGACACGACGCGATTCCGCCCGCACCCGCCGCCGGACGGCACGCCCGTCGCGGTCTGCGTCTCGCGCATGCTGTGGGACAAGGGCATCGACGAGCTGGTCGAGGCGGCGCGCCTGCTTCGACAGCGCGGCACGGACATCAAGATCCGCCTGGTCGGCCCGACCGACAAAAACCCCGCCTCGATCCCGCAGGCGACGCTCGATCACTGGCGCGCCGAGGGCATCGTCGACCTCGCTGGGCCCATCGGCGACATTCCCGGCGAATACGCCCGCGCCCATATCGCCGTGCTGCCGTCATACCGCGAGGGCCTGCCGAAATCCCTGCTCGAAGCGGCGGCCTGCGGCCGGCCGATGGTCGCGACCGACGTACCCGGCTGCCGCGAAATCTGCCGCGAAGACGAAACCGGCCTGCTCGTCCCCGCCCGCAGCGTGGAGCCGCTTGCGGATGCGCTGGAACGCCTGGCGCGCGATGCCGATCTGCGAAACCGGCTTGGCGCGCGCGCGCGGCAGGTCGCGGAATCCGAGTTCGCCGAAGAAGTGGTGATCGCCGAGACGCTGGCGTTGTATCGCGACTTGCTCACCAAGTAATGCGTCGTCATTCCGGACGGTGCGAAGCGCCGATCCGGAATCCACAAAATCCTGACTCCATTGGATACCCGCGTTCGCGGGTATGACGGGATCTTTTCGATTTAGCCACGCCGACCAAGCCCCGCGCCGCTTACTCCGCGGCCGCCCGGGCGTTCGGCGCGTCCGGCGTGACCAGCAGCCGCACCAGGTCGTTGATGTCGTCGATGGATTCGATCCCCCCGACCGCCGCGACGATCGCGTCGGCGGCTTCCGTCCCCATCACCGGCTCGACCAGATAGCGGAATTTCTCCTCCACCTCGGCGGGCGACATCGGGTTTTCCGGCAGGCCCTTGGAGAACGGTACGCTGGCCTTGATCCGGCGTCCGTCGGTCGTCTCGATCTCCAGCCCGGCGCCTTCGTCGACCCTTTCCCATTTGTCGTTGGCGGCGACGACGACCTTCACCTTGCGCGCGGTTTCCAATAGCGCCGGATCGCGGAAATCGACCTGCGTGTAATCCCAGAAGCCGTTGCCGCCCTTCACGCCCTCGCCGCCATGGTGCAGCCGCATGGCCATGCTGAACGGCAGGCTGAATTGCGCGCCCAGGATGTCGTCCGGCTCGGTGATCGATCCGATATGGCTCAGGATCGGCTCGCTGTTGGTAGCGACCGTGATTTCCTTGACGTCTTCCGGCAGCAGCGGCGTCTCCCGCCGCGCCTCGTCCAGCGCATCGAACGCCGCGTGGATGAGATGGCAGCAGCTATACGGCTTCAACCCGTTATCGAGCAGGTGATAGCGTTTGCCCAGCCCATCTGTGAGCCGGTTGAGATCGTATTCGCCGGCGAACACCTTGCAGAATCCCTTTTCGCCTTCGAGGATCGAGTGCGGTCCGGTGATGCCCGCTTGCGCGAACAGCGCCGCGCGCACCCCGGCCTGCGTCGGGATCGCGCTGTGGATGCGTTTCACCGAGCCGCCGGTCTTGGTGTATTCGATCAGCCCGGCGGAATGGCTGCCCGCGATCGCCAGGGCGTTCAGCGTGGTTTCCTCGTCGAAGCCCAGCAGCACCGCCCCCGCCGACGCCGCGCCGAACGGCCCGACACCGACCGGCGGATGATGGCCGCGATAGATCAGATGCGGCGAACACGCCCAGGAAAGCCGGATCTGCACTTCATAGGCCGCGACCACCGCGACCAGGAACGCCTCCCCCGTCGCCTCGGCGAATTCGGCCAGCGCTAGCGCCGCCGGCACCGCGATGCCGCCCGGATGGGTCGGGCTCTTCAGGTGGGTATCGTCGGTCTCGTTGGCGTGGTTGAAGGTGCTGTTCAGGAAGGCCGCGTCGTCCGGCGCCATGCGGTCGCCATAGAGCGCCACCGTCGAATGGCTGCCGCTGCGGGTCGCGCACATCATGTCGTAGTAGGTCTTGCTCCAGGGCAATGTCGCGCCGGCGATCTGGCAGCCGAAATTATCGAGGATGAAACGCCGTGCATGCTCGCGGACGTCTTCGGGGATGTCCTCATACCGCAAATTGGCCACCCAGTTCGCGATCGTCCGTGTCTCATGCATGCCGCTTCTCCTCGCCGCCGCACCCATCATCGAGTGCCGTTTTCCGCATTCCGTTATATCCGCGCCGCCGCCGGGCCGCAAATGGCGGCGATAGACGATAGTGACTTAAGGTGAACCGTCTTGCCCGCCCTTCTGTCCGTGCGTAGGCTGCGCACCAACCTGCACGGCAGGGCATGAAACCGCGTCGAACGCGCTTATCGACGTTGGCCCCTTCAATGGGCGCAAGGCAGATGCAATCGTGGTTGCGAGTAAGGGCGATGGACAGGGCAGCGGTAATCTGTGGCTTATAATACAGATTTTCGGCGCAGTAATCCTTGTCGTTGGTGTTGTCGCATTCTCCTGGTTGAACCCCAATTGGCAACCGGGTTCGCAAAAGCCACCGCCGGAAACGGAAACCGCGCCGACCAACATTGATCCGGCGGCTGAAGCGACGGAATCGGATCCCACAATCTGGACGGCGATGACGCCGGAACGGAACCGTGCGTTGCTCGAGGCGGCGCGCCGGCAGGTTGACGCCGGTGATCCGGTCACGGGGGCCCTGCTCGCCCTACAAACGCTGCCGAGTGATGCGGATGCGGACTCCGATGCTGAAAATCTCGCCGCGGCGCATCGTATTCTCCATGAAGCCCACTTCAACCGAAGTGAACATATTGTTTTGGCTGGCAATTTTGGATTTGTCCGCAAAGCGGCGTTCAGCCCCGATGGAACGCGCGTGGTGACCGCTTCATCGGACAGGTCGGCGCGCTTGTGGCGGGTCCGTGACGGCGCCTTGATCGCCCATTTGGAGGGTCATAAAGACGTTGTCTGGTCCGCCGCTTTCAGTCCCGACGGGCGGCGGCTGGCGTCGGCCTCTTTCGACGGAACCGTGCGTCTCTGGGATGGTACGGACGGCGACGAAATTGACGTTCTTCGCGGCCATAGCGGTAAGGTTGTCGCCGTTGCTTTCAGCCCCGATGGTCGACATCTGTTGAGCGCATCCTACGATTCCACGGCGCGCATTTGGGATGCCGAAAGCGGCGCGGAAATCGCCGTGCTCACCGGACATGCCGGAAAGATTTTGGCGGCATCCTATAGCCCCGACGGTCGTCGCATTCTCACGGCTTCGGGTGATGCGACGGCCCGGCTTTGGAGTTCGACAAGCGGCGATACGCTCGCGGTCCTGCAAGGCCATGACGGCGGCGTTGTGTCGGCCCGGTTCAGCGCCGATGGCCGGCGCGTGGTGACCGCCTCGTCGGATCTCACGGCGCGGCTCTGGAATGGGGCCACGGGCGCCTCCGGCCCGATATTGCGAGGCCATTCAGATCATTTGATCTCGGCGCGCTTCAACCCCGATAGCTCAATCGTGGCAACGGCGTCCAGGGACGGCACGGTACGGCTTTGGAATGCTGAAACGGGCATCGAATCCGCCGTCTTGCGCGGTCATCGGGCCTGGGTCAACGACGCCGTCTTCAGTCCGGATGGGCGGCAAGTGGTGAGCGTTTCGTCGGATTGGCAGATGCGCATTTGGGATGTCGCCGATGGCGCCGACCGCGCCACTTTGGGCGGCCACCAGAATTACGTCGTCGGCGTCGTCTTCAGCCCCGACCGGCGACACATACTGAGTGCCTCGGGCGACGGCACCGCCAGGCTCTGGAACATCGATGGCGGCGTTGAGACAAACGTCGTTCGTAATTGGACCGGTAAGGTCGGCGACACTCCCAACAGCACGAACGGCCGTTTCGTGGTCCGGCCAGGAGCGGGCAACCTGGCCCACATAATCGATACCGAGAGCGGCGCCCAACAGGCCGTTCTCAGCGGCCATTCGGCACCGGTGACCGCCGCCGTTTTCAGCCCGAACGGGCGGCATATCCTGACCGGCTCGAAAGACGGAACCGCACGGCTTTGGGATGCCGCCACCGGTTGGGAAATCGGCGTAATGCGGGGCGCCCGATCGCCGATCGAGGCCGTGGCCTTCAATGGCGACGGCACCCAGGCGATGGTGCTGTCAAACGATGGCACAATGCGGCTTTACGCTGTTTTCGCGACGTTGCGCGATCTCGCCGCACATGTGGATGCAACCATGCCGCGGCGGCTCACCCGGGCCCAGAGATGGCAATTCCGGTTGGGATCGGTCGCCAGCAAATGAACGCTGCCGCGGCCGGCAGCCGACCTCCCGACCACGATTCAGCAACAGCCGCGTCGGTCCTGAGAGCGGACATGAATTAGCCGACGTCGTCCCGAAAATTATGGCCCTGTTAAAAGTCATCATCGTTACAATGCCGTCATGCGCCAGGCGCTAAAACTTCATCCGGACTCGCGCTGCATTGCCGTGTCACACATCGACGTGGACGTCGCGCGCCCCCGTGCCGGCAATTTGGTGCTGAGCTATTGCGTGACCGGCGAGATGACCGGTCTGCACGTGCCGCCCGCGACCGCGCCCACGCGCACCGACGCGCTTTGGCAACACACCTGTTTCGAGGCATTCATCCGCGCATCGTCGGGTGCGGCGTACTACGAATTCAATTTCGCGCCCTCGACGCAATGGGCGGCCTATCGCTTCAGCGGATACCGGGAGGGGATGGCCGTTGCCGATGAAGTCCCCGCACCCGATATTGCCGTGCACTCGACAGCCGAAAACTACACTTTGCACGCCGCGCTAGATCTGGATCGGTTGCCGTTCCTGCCGGACGATGCGGCGTGGCGGCTCGGCCTCTCGGCGGTGATCGAAGAGACGAGCGGCGATAAATCGTACTGGGCGCTGGCCCATCCGCCGGGCAAGGCGGATTTTCATCATTCCGATTGCTTTGCGCATGAACTTCCAGCAGCCTAGTTCCCACCATCACAATAGGATGACACGTATGACGGCCTTGCGGGCCCTTCGGCTAGGAGCGTGGTACGCCGTGATGCCGCGCATCACAAGGGCCGCGCGACGCTGTCCGAAGGGACTGCAAGGCCGCCCGCGGGGTCGCGTGCCGCAACCGCCGGCGGGCGTCAGCGCCGCTTGCCGATGCGCCGCATCGCTCGCGCGACGCTTCCTACCCGGCGGAGGCGGCACGCAATCAGACGTATCATCCTATTGTGATGGTGGGTACTGACGCTCATGAAATTCGGTATCGATCGCCTTCTTGCCGACCCCGCATTGCGTGCGCCGCTCAACGGCAAACGCGTCGCCCTGCTCGCCCACCCGGCGTCGGTCACACAGGACCTGACGCATTCGCTCGACGCGCTGGCGGCCTGTAGCGACATCACGCTCGCCGCCGCGTTCGGGCCGCAGCACGGCCTGCGCGGCGACAAGCAGGACAACATGATCGAATCACCCGACTTCAACGACCCAGTGCACGGCATCCCGGTGTTCAGCCTGTATGGCGAAGTGCGCAGGCCGACCGATGCGATGATGGACACCTTCGATGTCCTGCTCGTCGATCTGCAGGATCTGGGCTGCCGGATTTACACCTTCATCACGACGCTGCGCTACGTGCTGGAAGCGGCGGCGCAGCACGGCAAGGAATTGTGGGTGCTGGACCGCCCCAATCCGGCCGGCCGGCCCGTCGAGGGGCTGACCCTGCGCGCCGGCTGGGAAAGCTTCGTCGGCGCCGGGCCCTTGCCGATGCGCCACGGGATGACGCTCGGCGAGCTGGGGCTCTGGTTTATCGAAACGCTGAAACTCGACACCGGCTATCGCGTCATCGAGATGGAGGGCTGGCGGCCCGATGCGGCGCCGGGGTTCGGCTGGCCGCTCGGCGAACGCCTGTGGATCAATCCCAGCCCCAACGCGCCGAACCTGCCGATGGCGCGCGCCTATGCGGGCACGGTGATGCTCGAGGGCGCGACGCTCTCCGAGGGCCGCGGCACCACCCGGCCGCTCGAACTGTTCGGCGCGCCGGATATCGATGCAAGGCGCATCATGGCGGAAATGCAGGCGCTCGCGCCGCAATGGCTAAAGGGATGCCGCCTGCGCGAGTGCTGGTTCGAACCGACGTTTCACAAACACGCGGGCGAATTGTGCCACGGCGTGCAGATCCACGCGGAAGACCCGGTCTACGACCATGACGCGTTCAGGCCGTGGCGCCTGCAAGCGCTCGCCTTCAAGGCGATCCGGGGCCTGTATCCGGACTACCCGCTGTGGCGCGATTTCCCCTATGAATACGAGCACGGCAAGCTCGCCATCGATGTCATCAACGGCGGTCCGCTGCTGCGCGAATGGGTCGATGACGCGGCCGCGACGCCGCGGGACCTGGAGGCGCTGGCCGGACCGGATGAGCAGGCCTGGCTAAGCGCGCGCCAGGCGCATTTGCTGTACTGAAGGACGGCACTACCGCCTGGTTAGGGCGGATTATTTAGAGAATATCCCGAGCGAACCGAAACGGTTCGCGACGACGTATTTTCGCAGAAAACTAAGAGATAGCCCCTTTCCCTTGCGTCAATTTAATCAAGAAATCGTCTAGATAGCTGTCGCCGGTGCCTTCAGCCCCGCAGGCCGCCACCGTCAGCATGAATGAGCGTGATACCCTCAAGGCTGGCAGCCCCGGTGAAAAACGTTTCCAGAGAGCTGCCCATGACCAAGAAAGAGGCAACGCCGGCCGTTGCTACCAGAGCGGCAACAATTCCGTACTCAATAGCGGTAGGATCTTTCTCATGGACCGCAATTCTTCGTATAATATCAATCATTTGATTTCCCCTCGGGCCGCACTCTCCCTACCACGAACATACTCGGCCAGATGGGACCTGCGACACCCCAAAGGGGCTAGCTTGCAGCTCTGAAGTATTAGTTCGCTTGGATGATCCTCCGCCACCGCGCCAAGCTCCGGGCCTTGCGGCACCGGTCGGCCGCCGTAATCGGGCACCCGGCAATCACCAAACCAGCCCCTACCGGCGCTTAACCTTCGCAAGATGCTCCGCGGTGACCTTGCTGCAATCTTCCAGCGTGTTGCCGCGTTTGCGGTTCTCGACGACCTCCTCGCCGAGTGGCGAGTCGGCGATCAACTGAAACATCTCGGCCGCGCCCGTGCACGTCGCGCCGGGTAATCCTAGGGCCGCAAATGTCTTGCCGATTTCCTCGACCTCGTAAACCCACCGGTAGGCCTTTGGCGGCGTCTGGGTGACGCGGTCCGCCGACCAATCGAAGCCGTCCTTGTGTCCGATTTTCAATTCGTGGACGACCTCGTCGAAAACACCCAGCGCTTCGGCCGCGGCGAAGGTTTCGGCCGCCATGGCGACCATGGACTTGGTCATCGATGCGAAACACATCTTGATTGCCGCGGCGCGGCCGATTTCAGCGCCGCAGTTAATGATGTTGAGCCCGAAATTCTTCAATTCCGTGAACTCTTCCGCATGCGGTCCCGATGCATAGTACCGGGTCGTGTTGTTCTTCGCCGACGGCGGGTTGCCGAGAATCCCGACGTCCACAAAGCGGGCGCCCGCCTGCTCGACGATTGCCTGAATCTCCGTCTTGGTGGCCGGCGCCACCGCGTTGCAGTCGGCAAACAGAAAAGTCTTACCGGCCGATTTGATCGGCGCTGCCAAATCCTTTGCCAATGCGACCGCTTGCCCCGGCGGAAGGATCGACAGAAACATATCCGCTTCCCGGATCAGCGTCGCGTCGTCACCGGCATCTTCCATACCCGCCTGTTCGGCAAGCGCCCGAGACCGCGCGCTCCTCCCGGACAGGTTGGTGATCACCCTCAGACCGTGCCGCACCAACTGGCCGCCCGTGCCCGCACCCATGTCGCCCTGTGCGACGACGGCAACCGTTTTCAGTGTCATGGTCCGCCTCTCCTGTGTGTTCTGAAATCGATCCGTCGATTTTTGCGCCGTTCTTCGACCGAGCGGCAATCACGGATCGCATCGGCATTACAAACCGCTACTTCACCACATACCGCGCGATCGCGTGCTTCGCCACCGCCTTTTCGTTGACCACCGCGCCGAGCCCCGGGCCTTGCGGCACCGGGCAGACGCCATCCTTGACCGGGATCACCGGGTCGGGGGCGATCGGGTCTTCGGCCGCTTCCGGTAACCCCATGGTGAATTCCGCGCCGAAAGCGTGGTTCGGCACGGCGGCGCTGAAATGCGCGGCGGCGAGCGCTTCCAGATGCGAGCCGTTGGCGGTGCCGGCGCAGTTGACGTCGACGCCCGCGCCCTCGGCGATCAGGGCGATCTGCCGGCCGCGCCACAGCCCGCCGGCCTTGTACAGCTTGACGCAGAGCACGTCCGCCAACTCGGCTTGCAAAGTCCGCATCGCGTCCTGCGGGGAATACACCGTCTCGTCCGCCATCACCGGCACGCCGCCGTAATCGCGCACCCGTTTCATGCCCGCATGGTCGTCGCGCAACACCGGCTGCTCGAAATAGGACAACTCGACATCCTTCAGCGCCAGCGCCATGCGGATCGCCTCGCGCGGCCGCAAACTGCCGTTGGCGTCGAGCGCGAGCCCTGGCCCTTTCCCCAATGATTCGCGCACCGCGCGCAGCGTCTGGACATTCTCGTCATGTTTGATCGCCGGGCCCGCCTTGAAGCAGATGTAGGGCGCTTTGAACTTGGCATAGGCTTCCTCCGCCTCCGCCACCATCTGGTCGACCGGGCCGGCGCCGACCGACCATTCGAGCGGGATCTCGTCCTTGCACGCACCGCCCAGCAGCGCGTGCACCGGCACGTCCATCGCCTTGCCCAGCAGATCGTGCAGCGCCACGTCGAACATCGCCATCGCCGCCGAGTTGGGTGGCAGCTTGCGTTCCATATCGCGCAAGATGGCGGCGCGGTGCCAGGCGCTGCGGCCGACCGCGAGCGGTGCGTAGTAGTCCTGCAGCGCGGCGACGGCGCTGCTCGACGTGTCCGCCTGGAACGGATTGACCGGGCGGATCTGACCCCAACCCGTCAGCCCGCCCGCGCGCACGGCGACCAGGACGGAGCGCCCGACCATGCCGGTCTCGCCATATTGGATCGGCCCGGTCGGCAGGAGGCGGCGCAGCCCCGGCAACAGGTCGAGCGGAATGATCTCCACTTCGTCGATGGTGAGGGGCGCCCCGGAGGGAGCCCCGTCGATTTTCCGGCCGGTCGCCATTGTCGTCTCCCGAATTTGACGCGCGGTAGGCCTCCGCGCATGGATTTGCTATGAAACAGGCCCGCCGCCAAACCCGCAAGTTGGGGCCCTAATTGTGAGCGCTTCGAAAGCCACCGGCCAAGCCGCCGGCCCTTCGACCTTCGCCCGGACCGCCGCCGGGCTGCTGGTGACGGCGGGGCTCGTGCTGCTGTTCTTTCCATCGCTCGCGACGCTCGGCACGACCGAGACGCGCGCGCTCGGGCTGGTGCTGATCGCGGTCGGCTGCTGGAGCACCGAAGTGCTGCCGCCGCATCTCACCAGCTTCGTTTTCTTCCTGCTGGCGGTGGTGTTCGAGGTGGCGGTCCCCGGCGTGGTGTTTTCCGGATTCCATTCGGGCGCGGTCTGGCTGATCTTCAGCGGCATCGTACTCGGCATCGCCATTCAGGAGACCGGCCTCGGCACCCGTCTGGCGGAGATGGTGCTGGCCCGCGTCGGCCATTCCTATGCCCGGACCGTGATCGGGGTGAGCCTGGCCGCCTTCGCGCTGTCGTTCGTCATGCCGTCGGCGATGAGCCGGGTCGTCATGCTGACGCCGATCCTGGTCGCGCTGGCCGGGCGCATGGGCTACGCGCCGGGCAGCATGGGCCGCGACGGCATCGTGCTCGCCGCCACATTCAGCACCGTGATGGCGCCGATGACGATCCTGCCGGCGACGGTGCCGAACGTTGTGATGAGCGGCCTGATCGAGAGCATCTACGGCATCACCCTGCAATACGGCGCGTTCCTGTCCCTGTTCCTGCCTGTGACCGGCCTGTTGGCGCTCGCCTCCGGGATCGCGCTCGCCCTGCTGCTGTTCCGGAATGGCGGGCCCGCCGCCCATGAGGACGGTGAGACGGCGAGGATGAGCGGCCGCGAATGGCGGCTCGCGGCGATCCTGCTGCTGACGCTGCTGCTGTGGGCCACCGATGCGGTGCACGGGGTATCGCCCGCCTGGATCGCCCTCGGCGCGGCGGTGATCTGCCTGCTGCCGCGGGTCGGCCTCGTTCCCGCGGCGACGCTCGGCAATTCGGGGAATTACAGCCCCTGGTTTTTCGTCGCCGGCATCGTCGGATTGGGCGCGGTGGTCGCCGACAGCGGGTTGGCCAGGACGCTCGGCGCGCTGTTCATCGATGTTTTCCGGATCGAAGCGGGGCAGGACGCCTATAATTTCGCGGCGGTGATCGGGCTCGGCTCGCTGATGTCGCTCGCCGCCAACGCGGCCGGCAGCGCCGCCGTGCTGACGCCGCTCGGCGGCGACATTGCGAACGCCACAGGCTGGCCGCTGTTGACGGCGCTGCTGGCCCAGGTGAACGGCTACCTGGTGATCTACCTGCCCTATCAGACCGCGCCGATCCTGACCGCGGTGCTGCTGGGCGGCGTGCACCACGGCCGCGCGGTGCGCATGTGCCTCGCCTACAGCGCGGTCTACCTTATGGTGATCGCGCCGCTCGGCTTCCTGTGGTGGCGCTGGCTCGGAATGTTCGGGCCGGGGAGTTAAACGGATCTGCGTTTAAGAATCCGGCCGAATTGAGTTGCGGGTTTTCAATTTTTTTTATGAACGTTCCCCCAACGTGGAGTCATTCCCGCGAATGCGGGGATCCATCGGCAACCCTGGACTCCCGCTTTCGCGGGAGTGACGATGAATTATCTGCAAAACGGAAATTCTATTTTATATCAATCCGCTACTTCGCATCATGCGTTAGTGAAAATCCCGTGATGGAAACAATACTTTGGCCTGTTCGCGCGGATGCTTGGGGCGGGGGATCGGCGGCGGCGGGCGGCGTTTCAGGCGTTCCTCCGGCGTGACCGGCAAATCGCGTTTGACCTCATCGGCGTGGTCGTGCGCATGCCTGAAGGCTTCGCCCTCCGACAGCCCGTCGAGCAGCGGCGACAGGTCTTCCAGCCGGTCGGCGATCACATGGGTGACGATGCCTTCGCGCTGCAGCCGGCCGGTGATCTTGAGCAGCCGCGCGGTCAGCACGACGCGGCGGAATCGCTCGAAGGTCTTCGGCCAGACGATGACGTTGGCGACGCCGCCCTCGTCCTCGACGGTGGCGAAGATGACGCCGCTCGCGCTGCCCGGCCGCTGGCGCACCAGCACCAGCCCGGCCACGGCAACCCGGGCGCCGTCCTTGGTTTCGACCAGGGTTTTCGCCGCCGCAACGCCGTTATCCGTCATCCAGGGCCGCAACAGGTGCAGCGGGTGGCATTTCAGCGAGAGCCGCAGCGCCGCGTAATCCTCCACCACCTCCTCGCCGATCGCCATTTCGGGCAAGACAACGTCCGGCTCCTCCGCCCGTTCGCTGTCGCCGACGGCGGCGAACAGCGGCAACGGCGTCTCGCCCAACCCCTTGACCGCCCACAGCGCCTGCCGACGGTTCAGCCCCATCGAGCCGAAGGCGTCGCCGCGGGCCAGTTTCTCCAGCACCGCCGGCCGCAGCGCCGCCCGCTGCCACAGCGCCATCGGGTCGCGATACCCGTTGCCGCGCGCCGCCACAAGGCGGCGGATATCGTCTTCCGCGAGGCCCTTGATCTGCCGCAGGCCGAGCCGCAACGCCAAACCCGTCGCCGGATCGGGATCGATCTCCAGCGCCGAGTCCCAGTCCGAGAGATTGACGTCCGGCGGCAGCGTGGGCACGCCGTGCTCGCGCGCGTCCCTCACGATCTGCGCCGGGGCGTAGAAACCCATCGGCTGGCTGTTCAACAGCGCCGCCGCGAAGACCGCCGGATAGCGGTGCTTCATCCAGGCCGAGACATAGACCAGCAGCGCGAAGCTGGCCGCATGGCTTTCGGGAAAGCCGTATTCGCCGAACCCCTCGATCTGGCGGAAGCAGCGTTCGGCGAAATCCCGCTCATAGCCGCGCTCGACCATACCGGCGATAAACTTGTCGCGGAAGGTATGGATCGTGCCGACATGGCGGAAGGTCGCCATGGCGCGGCGCAGCCGGTCCGCCTCCGACGGCGTGAACCCGGCGCCGACGATGGCGATCTTCATCGCCTGTTCCTGAAACAGGGGTACGCCGAGCGTCTTCTCCAGCACCTGCCGCAGATCTTCGGACGGGTAGTCGACCTTCTCCTCGCCGTTGCGGCGGCGCAGATAGGGGTGAACCATGTCGCCCTGGATCGGCCCCGGCCGGACGATCGCGACCTCGATCACCAGATCATAGAAATCGCGCGGCTTCATGCGCGGCAGGAACGCCATCTGCGCCCGGCTTTCCACCTGGAACACGCCGATCGAATCCGCCTTGCACAGCATGTCGTACACCGCCGGGTCCTCGGCCGGCACGCTGGCCAGGTCGTAGCTCTTGCCGTAGTGACTGCGAATCAGGTCGAACCCCTTGCGCACGCAGGTCAGCATGCCGAGGGACAGCACGTCGATCTTGAGGATGCCGAGCGCGTCCAGGTCGTCCTTGTTCCATTCGATCACCGTGCGGTCGGC
>Ga0224508_10001832_pt1 | contig 18652 bp, 18 predicted proteins | sample SF_Jan12_sed_USG_4_FD_170157 | JGI IMG/M metagenome (GOLD analysis project Ga0224508, IMG submission 170157) | Sediment microbial communities from San Francisco Bay, California, United States - SF_Jan12_sed_USGS_21 | ecosystem: Environmental > Aquatic > Marine > Sediment | place: USA... | reverse complement strand
GACGATGCGGCAGGCGGCGACGTATTGAAACTGATACCCGTCGAATTGCTGCAGCGCGGGCAGTACCAGCCGCGAGTCGACATGCGGCAGGACTCACTGGAGGATCTGGCGAGCTCGATCAAGGCACAGGGCGTGGTGCAGCCGATCGTTGCGCGGCCGATCGGAAAGACCGGCACCACGCAGCGTTACGAGATCGTGGCAGGCGAGCGCCGCTGGCGAGCGGCGCAACTGGCCGGCCTCGAGGCGATTCCGACCATTGTTCGCGAGGTGCCCGACGAATCGGCTATCGCGATGGCGCTCATTGAGAACATCCAGCGTGAAGACCTGAACCCGCTGGAGGAGGCGCGGGCGCTGGACCGGCTCATTCGTGAATTCGACCTGACCCATGCCGAAGCCGCTTCTGCGGTCGGCCGATCACGGGCGTCTGTGAGTAACCTGCTTCGTCTGCAGGATCTGTCCGATAAAGTGAAGCCTCTGCTCGAGGAGCGGCAGATCGAAATGGGCCATGCCCGGGCGCTGCTCGCGATAGCCGACGCGACGCAACAGTTCGACGCGGCCCGCCAGGTCGTCAAGAAGGGCCTCTCAGTTCGTGAAACCGAGAGACTCGTCAAGCACATGCTGGAAGGCGGAACGCGCAAGCCCGCGAAGAAGGCCACCAGCGTTGACGCAGATATCCGGCGCCTGGAAATCGAAGTGTCCGAGAAGCTGGGCGCGAAAGTCCGCGTTGACCACAGCAAAAAGGGCGCCGGCAAGCTGGTCATCAGCTACAACAGCCTTGACGAGCTGGATGGCATCCTGAAGCACATTCGGTAGGCTCTGGAGGCCGTAATCAGGAATGTCCCCAGGCCCCATAGATCCCTGAAGAACGCCGTATTCAGCCGGGTTTCGTGTTGCCATGCGATGGGGGGTGACACTATAATGCGCACGCGATTTACAGGCCCGCCTGGAACAGCTAAAACCACACGCGCCACAAGCCGCCGGTCAGCCCGATGGCGGTGGCGTTTTTAGTGCCGGAGGCATGCGATATCCAGTCCGTTATGCTGAAGTTGCTCGTGGCACAAGTTGGCGTCGGGGCGGTCCTCGCCGTGGTTCTCTGGAGCATTTATGGGAACGTAGTCGGGTACTCGGCGCTGCTGGGAAGCCTGGTCTGCGTCATCCCGAACGCTTTCCTGGCGCTGCGGCTGGCAGTACCACGCCGGGATCCAGGGGCACAGGCCCTGGTCAGGGCGGCCCATATCGGTGAATTGGGCAAACTGGCGTTGACCGTGCTGTTTTTCAGCCTCGTGTTTACGCTGGTGAAGCCGCTCTCGGCGGCAGCGTTGTTTGCAGCATTTATCGCGACGCAGTTGGTGACCCTCGCGGGTTTGTTGATGCGGCACGAACAGGAACAGGAAAAGAGAAACGGCAATGGCAGCTGAAGGCGGACACGGCGCAGCGACGTCGAGCGACTACATATCTCATCATCTCCAGAACCTGCAATACTGCAAGTCCGAGACCGGTGAATGGGTGTGGAATCAGTGCGCCGGTAACCCGATGGCGATCAACGTCGATTCCATGTTCTGGTCGGTGCTGCTTGGGCTGATCTTCGTCTTCCTCTTCCACGGCGTGGCCAGGAAGACGTCGACCGGCAAGCCAAGCAAGTTTCAGGCGCTCGTAGAGATCATTGTCGAATTCGTCGATTCCAGCGTCAAAGACACGTTTCACGGCACCAGTCGGCTGATCGCCCCATTAGGCCTGACGATATTCGTCTGGGTGTTCCTGATGAACCTCATGGACCTGATACCGGTCGACTGGATTCCGCTGGCGGCCGGCGCCGCGGGCATTCCGTACATGAAGGTCGTGCCGACGACGGACGTGAACGTGACGTTCGGCATGTCGATCGCGGTTTTTTTCCTGATTATCTTCTACACGATCAAGAACAAGGGCGTGACCGGTTTCATTGGCGAGCTGACGCTGCACCCGATCGCGCCACCGACCAGGGGTCTGGGACTGATCGCGTCCCCGTTTATCATCGCGTTTAACTTCATTCTCGAAAGCGTCGCGCTGCTGGCGAAACCCGTGTCACTGTCGCTACGACTGTTCGGCAACATGTTCGCCGGCGAACTGATTTTTATCCTGATTGCGTTGCTGGGCATTTACCAGCTGCCGCTGCACTTCGGCTGGGCTGTTTTTCATGTCCTGATTGTGACGCTTCAGGCCTTCATATTCATGATGCTGACCATCGTCTATTTAAGTCTCGCATCCGAAACGCATTAATCTAAACGAACCTCCGTAGGAGAAATTGATGGAAACTGTTATTGGCTTGACGGCGATCGCCGTCGCACTTCTGATTGGCCTCGGCGCACTGGGTGTCGGTATTGGTATGGGCCTTCTGGGTGGCCGCTTTCTTGAGGGTGCTGCGCGGCAGCCCGAACTGGCTCCGATGCTGCAGACGAAAATGTTTATCGTTGTTGCATTGCTCGACGCTGTTGCAATGATCGGTGTTGGTATCGCGCTGTTTTTCGCGTTCGCGAACCCGTTTATCGGTCAGCTCGAAACGGCCCTGAAAGCGGCTGCAGCCGGCGGCTAAAACGTAGGAGCGGCTCGTGCTGACAGCATCACGAATCAAGAATTTGGTTCAGGTGTGCTACCAAGACGGCCGCGAACCGAGCAACGTAGGGACGGCCAAGGCCGTGTTCGCGGCCCAAGGGCCGCTCCTACAGTAAGGAGCACTTTGTGGATATCAATCTGACTCTCATCGGCCAGACGATCGCAATGATCGTGTTCGTCTGGTTCTGTATGAAGTTCATCTGGCCACCGATTCTTGCGGCGCTGGAAGAGCGTCAAAAGGAAATTGAAGAGGGCCTCGCGGCGGCCGACCTGAGCCAGGAAAAGCTGGTCGCGGCCGAGGCCAAAGCTGACGGCATCGTTGACGAAGCCCGCAAGCAGGCAACCGGGATTCTTGACCAGGCACACGCGCGGGCAAATGAGATTGTCGCTGAAGGCAAGACAGACGGCGTTAAGGAGCGCGAACGGCAGCTGTCGGCGGCCAAGGCGGAGATCGAGCAGGAAACAAACCGGGCGCGCGAAGAGCTTCGCGGCCAGGTGTCGGCTATTGCTATTGCGAGCGCCGAGAAAATCCTGAAACGAGAGATCGATGGCAAGGCGCACGACGACATCCTGGGCAAGCTTGCCCAAGAGCTATAGGCGGAGTTCGTCGTGGCCGACAACAACACAATAGCGAGACCCTATGCCCGCGCTATCTTCGAGATAGCGGACGGGGCTGGCGCACTTGCCGACTGGTCGGAGTCGTTGGCTGTTGCGGGTCAGTTGCTCGGCGACCGTAACCTGGTCGAATACCTGGGCGACCCGGATCTCAGCGACGAGCGGCGCTTCGAGTTTCTGACCGGACTGTTCGATAAAGCCGGCAGTCGACTGCTTGCCGGGGGCGACAAGAAGGGCAGCAACTTTTTGAGGCTGCTGATTGAGAACGACCGCGCTGGAGTGCTGCCGGAAATCTCAGCGCACTTCGAAGCGTTAAAGGCGGAAGTCGAGAACAGCGTCGACGTCGTTGTTACATCGGCAGTTGCGCTCAGCAAAGAACAGCTTGATGAAATCGCGGCCTCACTGAAAAAGCGGCTGGGCCGCGAAGTCAGGCTCACCACAGAAATAGACGAGACGCTCATCGGCGGTGCAGTAATTCGCGCCGGTGATGTCGTTATTGACGGGTCATTGCGTGCAAGGCTTAACGGCCTGGCTAACGCATTGACTAAATAAAGAGGAAAACCTAATGGCACTCAAAGCTTCTGAAATCAGCACGCTGATTAAAGAGCGCATCGAGAACTTCGAGGCATCCGCGGAAGCGCGGGACGTCGGTACCGTGATTGCGGTGACCGACGGCATCGTTCGTATTCACGGCCTGGCTGACGCGCGCTACGGCGAAATGCTCGAGTTCCCGCAGAACACCTTTGGCATGGCGCTGAACCTCGAGCAGGACTCGGTTGGCTCGGTTGTTCTGGGTGACTACAAGCACATTACAGAAGGCGATACCGTCAAGACGACCGGTCGTATTCTCGAGGTGCCCATCGGTGACGCGCTGCTGGGACGCGTCGTTGACGCTTTGGGTAAGCCAATTGACGGCAAGGGCCCGATCAACACAGACCTGTCCGCACCGATCGAAAAAGTCGCGCCCGGTGTTATCGAACGCCAGTCGGTCAGCCAGCCGGTGCAGACCGGGCTCAAGTCGATCGACTCGATGGTGCCTATTGGCCGCGGTCAGCGTGAGCTGATCATCGGCGACCGCCAGACGGGCAAGACCGCTGTTGCGGTCGACACGATCATTAACCAGCGCGGCACAGGCATCAAATGCATCTACGTGGCGATTGGTCAAAAAGCATCTTCGATCGCCGGCGTTGTAAGGAAGCTGGAGGAAGAAGGGGCGATGGATCATACGATCGTCGTTGCCGCCGCGGCTGCCGAAAGTCCGGCCATGCAGTACATTGCACCGTACTCCGGCGCATCGATGGGCGAGTACTTCCTCGACAAGGGTGAAGACGCGCTGATCATTTTTGACGACCTGACGAAGCAGGCCTGGGCCTACCGCCAGGTATCCCTTTTGCTACGTCGTCCGCCGGGCCGTGAAGCGTATCCGGGTGACGTTTTCTACCTGCACTCGCGCTTGCTTGAACGCGCATCGCGCGTCAATGCGGAACACGTCGAGAACGTTTCAGGCGGCAAGATCAAGGGCAAGACGGGCTCGATGACGGCGCTGCCGATCATTGAGACACAGGCCGGTGACGTATCGGCGTTCGTGCCTACGAACGTGATCTCAATTACAGACGGCCAGATCTTTCTCGAGACCGACCTGTTCAACGCGGGTATCCGCCCGGCAATTAATGCCGGTTTGTCAGTCTCCCGAGTGGGCGGTGCGGCGCAAACCAAGATCATCAAGAAGCTCGGTGGCGGTGTACGACTGGCGCTGGCGCAGTACCGTGAGCTGGCGGCATTCGCACAGTTTGCCTCCGACCTGGACGCGGCGACGCGTGCCCAGCTCGAGCGCGGTGAGCGCGTTACGGAGCTCATGAAACAGAAACAGTACTCACCGCTGTCGGTTGCTGAAATGGCGTTATCGCTGTTCGCGGTGAACGAGGGCTATATCGATGCGGTTCCGGCAGAAAAGGTCGTTGACTACGAAACGGCCCTGCACGAATTCGCTCTTTCGAGCTATCACAGTGAGCTTGACGCAATCAACGCTTCGGGCGATTACGATGACGACATCGCAGCGACCCTGAAGGGCATCTGCGATTCTTTCGCTGAGAAAGGCGCTTATTGAGGAATCGCGGCCTAAGGGCCGCTCGTACGGTAGGAGCGGCCCTTAGGCCGCGACAACAAACAGGTTAAATATGCCAGGTGAAAAGGAAATACGCTCGAAGATCGCCTCTGTAAAGAACATGCAGAAAATCACGAGCGCGATGGAAAAGGTTGCCGCCAGCAAGATTCGCAAGGCGCAGCTGCAGATGGAGGCATCGCGGCCATACGCTGAGCGTATTCGGCGCGTGGTCGGCCATTTGACGCATGCCAACCCTGACTACAAGCACCCGTTCCTTACCGAACGCGACGTGCACCGGGTCGGGTTCATCGTGATCTCGACCGACCGCGGCCTCTGCGGCGGCCTGAACGCCAACATGTTCAAGACGGTAATCGCAGAAATTGCGAAGTGGCGTGGCGAGGAGGTGGATGTCGACCTTGCGCTGGTGGGCGCGAAGGCTGTGCGGTTTTTCCGCCGCATCGGCGGCAACGTGGTCGGTACTGCCTCGCACCTCGGCGACAAGCCGAACGTTAACGACCTGATCGGCTCGATCAAGATCATGCTCGATTCGTACGGCAAGGGAGAAATCGATCGCCTGTTCCTGGTGCACAATCTGTTCGTCAATTCGATGACGCAGAAGCCGCAGGTTGTGCAGGTATTGCCGGCCACAGGCGTTAAATTGGCCGAAGGCGAGCTGCAGGCGCACTGGGACTATATTTACGAGCCCGGGGCAGACGAATTGCTTGACGACGTATTGATGCGTTACATCGAGTCACAGGTCTATCGCGGTGCGGTTGAAAATTTCGCGTGCGAAATGGCCGCGAAAATGGTTGCCATGAAGTCGGCAACTGATAACGCGGGTGAGATCATCGATGGACTGCAGTTGCAGTACAACAAGGCTCGACAGGCAGCCATCACGCAAGAGATTTCAGAAATTGTCGGCGGCGCAGCTGCCGTGTCCAGCTAGAGTTTTTAGTTATTTTACGGGCGGCATGTTCGCCTTAATGGGTTAAGGAAAAGAGATGAGCACCGGAACTACTGTGCAGGTTATTGGCGCTGTCGTGGACGTTGAGTTCCCCGCTGGCCAGATCCCCAAGGTATACGATGCATTGCTTATTGACGATGCAGAGATCACGCTGGAAGTTCAGCAACAGCTGGGCGATGGCGTGGTTCGCACCATTGCCATGGGTTCCTCGGAGGGTCTGAAGCGCGGCATGGACGTCACGAACACTGGCGGTCCGATATCGGTGCCGGTCGGCGAGAAGACCCTGGGCCGCATCATGGACGTACTCGGCAAGCCAATCGACAATAAAGGTGATATCGGCGCAGAACTGAGCATGCCGATTCATCGTGCGCCACCGTCGTATGAAGACCAGGCGGCGACTACGGAGCTCCTCGAGACCGGCATCAAGGTTATCGACCTGATCATGCCGATCTCCAAGGGCGGCAAGGTCGGCCTGTTCGGCGGCGCTGGTGTCGGCAAGACCGTGACGCTGATGGAGCTCATCCGAAACATCGCTCACGAGCATTCGGGCTACTCGGTATTCGCCGGCGTGGGCGAGCGTACTCGTGAGGGTAATGACTTCTACCACGAGATGACCGAATCGGGCGTTATCGACAAGGTATCGCTGGTCTATGGCCAGATGAACGAGCCTCCCGGCAACCGCCTGCGCGTCGCGCTGACCGGTTTGACGATGGCCGAAGCCTTCCGTGACGAGGGCCGCGACGTCCTCATGTTCATCGACAACATCTACCGCTACACACTGGCCGGAACCGAAGTATCGGCCCTACTCGGCCGCATGCCTTCCGCTGTGGGCTACCAGCCGACGTTGGCCGAGGAAATGGGCATCCTGCAAGAGCGCATCGCGTCGACGAAGACGGGTTCCATCACGTCGTTCCAGGCTGTTTACGTACCGGCTGACGACCTGACCGATCCGTCACCGGCCACGACCTTCGCTCACCTTGATGCAACGCTCGTACTATCGCGTAACATCGCCGAGCTCGGCATCTACCCGGCGGTCGATCCACTTGACTCGACCTCGCGTATTCTCGATCCGCTTATCATCGGCCAGGAGCACTACGACTGCGCACGTGGCGTACAAGCGGTACTGCAGCGTTACAAGGAGCTGCAGGACATCATCGCGATTCTGGGCATGGACGAGCTATCGGAAGAAGACAAGGAAATCGTCAACCGCGCGCGCAAGATTCAGCGCTTCCTCTCGCAACCGTTCTTCGTTGCCGAGGTCTTCACGAACTCGCCCGGAAAGTACGTGTCGCTGGCGGAAACGATTCGCGGATTCAATGGCATTGTGAACGGCGATTACGATCACATTCCCGAGCAGGCTTTCTACATGGTTGGCACGATCGAAGAAGCGGTCGAGAACGCCAAGAACTTCCAGTAACAAACCGGGGTCGAATCGAGATTTTCGAAAACCTCGGTTCGACCCCAACCAGGAAAACGTATGAGCACGATTCAGGTCGACATCGTATCTGCCGAAGGCGAGATCCATAAAGGCGAAGCCGTCATGGTGTTTGCGCCCGCCCGAATGGGCGAGGTTGGCATCGCGCCACGCCATGCGCCGATGCTGACGACGCTGAAGCCCGGAGAGGTACGCGTCCAGACCGAGGACGGCGAGGAAAAGACCTTCTATGTTACAGGCGGCATGCTCGAGGTGCAGCCGACAAAAGTGACCGTTCTGGCTGATACGGCGCTGCGCGGTGATCAGCTGGATGCGGCGGCGGCCCTGGCCGCACAAAAACAAGCCGAGGAGGCGCTGAGGGGCGCCTCGAAAGAAACGGACGTCGCCCGGGCACAAAGCGAGCTCGAAGAGGCAACAGCACGTTACCGCGCCGCCCAAAAGCTCAAAGGCAAACGCTAAGCCTGTGCATTGACCATCCGGTCACGGGTGGTTCGTCCCAAAAGACCAGCTATCGCTGGTGGTAGCCCCATGAGCCGATGATGCGCGTCTGCGGTCGGTGATGCGGCAGGTTCGCGCGCTGCCAACGACGGAAGTCGTCTACCTGCACTTCAATCGGTACCTGCCATTCGTCGCGGCCGAAGTACCGCACCGTGTACTCATCGAGATAGCCGGCCTCCTGTACAGCGATGAGGTCGTCGAGGTAGGGATCGGTTGCATCAGTATGCTCGAGCCGTTGCTCTTCCCAGGAATCGACGAGGTGCCGACGGGCCGTGTATTCACAGCTGTAATCGCTCACGCGTGCGGGAATTGGTCCGCCGACATCGAGTTGACAGGCGCTTTTCATCAGGCTGTACGCGACCCAGCTTTGCAGAACCGGGTCATCGGACTCAAAAGCACGCGGCGCGAGGTAGAACGAGTCGCCATCCGTGACGCCGTCGCGAGTGTAAATGTCGCTATTGCAGGCAGCGAGCAGCAAGAGGGGCAAAAAGACAAGTTTTCGCATAGTACCGAGCATATATCCCAACGATTAACGAGACCTGAATCAAGTTCGCATTACCGGACTTCCTGTATCATTCGCAGGCTGGGAAATTCGGAGAGGGTCACTTGGGCCTGAGCATCATTATTCTAGCCGCAGGACAGGGAACGCGCATGCGTTCGAACCTGCCGAAAGTGCTGCAGCCGCTGGCTGGCCGGCCCCTGCTGTCACACGTGCTGGATTGCTGCAAAGCGCTATCGGCCGACGATATCTGCGTTGTTTATGGACACGGCGCGGAGACGGTTCGCTCGGTTTTTGCCAACGAGCCGCTGCGCTGGGCCCTGCAGGCCGAGCAGCTGGGTACCGGCCACGCCATGCAGAAAGCCATGCCGGAAACGCCGGATCTGAATCGTGTACTGGTCCTGTTCGGAGACGTACCTTTGCTGATGCCGGAGACACTGTCGATATTGCTCGATGAAACCCCGGTGGACAATGTAGCCGTACTGACCGTTGATATGGACGATCCAGCGGGCTACGGGCGCGTCATCCGTGAGCGCGGCAGCGTCAGCTCCATTGTTGAAGAAAAAGACGCGGGTCCCGACGAAAAGACGGTGCGCGAGATCAATACGGGCGTCATGCTTTGCCCGGCGGATAAAATGAAAGGCTGGCTCAAAGACCTGAGCAACGATAATGCACAGGGCGAGTATTATCTGACCGACGTCATCGCCATGGCGGTCAATGATAAGGTGCCAGTGCACGGTATCAAGGCGAGCAGCCCGGTGGAGGTTATGGGGATCAACGACAAAAAACAGTTGGCACAAGCGGAGCGCGCCTTGCAGGCACGCCTCGTCGATAAACTGATGACGGCCGGCGTTGGCTTTGCGGATCCGGCGCGTGTTGATATTCGCGGCGCGCTCACCTGCGGTAAAGACGTGTTCATCGACGTCAATGCCGTGTTCGAGGGCGATGTCGAACTTGGTGACGGCACCAAAATAGAATCGAATAATCTGATTCGCGACAGCAAGCTGGGTGCCGGCACGGTCGTGCATTCGAACTGCCACCTTGAAGGCGCTACCACGGGCAGCAATTGCGAGATTGGTCCGTTCGCGCGCATGCGCCCCGGCGCCGAACTTGCGGACAACGTGAAGATCGGAAATTTTGTCGAGATCAAAAAGAGCACGGTTGGCGATGGCAGCAAGGTAAACCACCTGAGTTACATCGGCGATAGCGAGGTCGGGACAGGCGTCAATGTGGGTGCCGGCACGATCACCTGCAACTACGACGGTGCTGCAAAGCACAAAACAACGATTGGCAATCGTGCGTTTATCGGGTCAAACGTCAACCTGGTAGCGCCCGTCGAGATTGGTGAGGGTGCAAACATCGGTGCGGGCTCGACGATTTCAAAGTCCGCTCCCGCCAACCAACTGACGCTGACGCGGGCCAAACAGACAACGATAAAAGGCTGGAAGCGGCCGGTTAAGAAAGGAAGCTAGTCAATGTGCGGAATTGTTGGCGCGATTGCCGAAAGAAATGTCGTCCCGGTGCTGGTCGAAGGACTGCGGCGCCTCGAGTATCGTGGCTACGATTCGGCAGGTGTTGCAGTAATCGGCAGTGACAACAAGATTGGACTGTGCCGCACGACCGGTAAAGTCGCTGAACTCGAAGCGAAGCTCTCGAAGTCACCGCTGCGCGGCCACATTGGTGTTGCGCACACGCGCTGGGCCACGCACGGCGGCGTTACCGAGGAAAATGCGCATCCGCACCTGTCAGGTGATCGGGTCGCCGTTATTCATAACGGCATCATCGAGAACTTCCAGCCCATCAAGGACGAACTGCAGGAAAAGGGTTACGTATTCGAATCCGAGACCGACACGGAAGTTGCAGCGCACCTGGTTCATGACTATCTGAAGCAGGGCCTTGATCTCGTTGGGGCCGTCGGCAAGGCCGTAGAGCGATTCGAGGGCGCATACGCATTGCTCGTTGTTGACGTGGAAGACCCGGATCGAATCGTAGTCAGCCGCGTCGCAAGCCCGCTCGTTATCGGGCTCGGAGACGGCGAAAATTTTGTCGCCAGCGGCGTACCCGCTTTGCTGCCGGTTACGAAGCGCTTCATCTATCTGGAGCAGGGCGACCTGGCGGACATTCGCCGCGACGGCGTGCGGATCGTTGCCACCGACGGCAAGGAAGTCACGCGCGAGGTTCATGAGACAGAGTGGGACAGCGCGTCAGCCGAAAAAGCACCGTACAGCCACTTCATGTTGAAAGAGATTTTCGACCAACCGAGCGCGTTGGCAGATACGCTCTATGGCCGAGTGTCGAATCAGCGCGTCCTGCCCGAGTCGCTCGGACCGAAGGCGGAAGAGCTGCTTGATCAGGTAGAGCATATCCACATCGTTGCTTGCGGCACCAGCTACCACGCCGGATGCGTCGCCAAGTACTGGATCGAATCGCTGGCTGGGGTGCCGTGCCAGGTCGAAATCGCCAGCGAATATCGTTACCGTCATGTCGTTGTCCCGCCGAATACGCTGTTCGTTACGCTCTCGCAGTCCGGTGAGACGGCGGATACGTTAGAGGCACTGCGCATTGCGAAGGAACTCGGATACCTTGGCACGTTGACTATCTGCAACAGTGCGCATAGTTCGATGGTACGAGAATCGGATCTTGTGATGATGACGCAAGCGGGTCCTGAGATTGGCGTTGCGAGCACAAAAGCATTTACGACACAACTGCTGTCGGTACTCATCGTAACGCTGATGATGGCAAAGCATCGCGGATTATCCAGGGAACGAGAGAAAGAGTTTGTCGCGAACCTGACACATGCCGCCGCCGCTTCGGACCTGGCGCTGCGCATGAGTGACGAGCTGCAGGAGTTGGCCAAGGATTTTGCCGACAAGCAGCACACGCTATTCCTCGGTCGGGGACCCATGTGGCCGATCGCAATGGAGGGCGCGCTCAAGCTTAAGGAAATCTCTTATATTCATGCGGAAGCATACGCCGCGGGCGAGCTCAAGCATGGGCCCCTGGCGCTGATTGATGACGAAATGCCTGTTGTTGTTGTTGCGCCAAATAACGAGTTGCTGGACAAGCTGAAGTCCAACATGCAGGTAGTGCGCGCACGCGGCGGCCAACTGTATGTCTTTGCTGATCAGGAGACCGGTATCCAAAGCGAGCCGGGCATGAAGGTAATTGCAATGCCGCACGCAGACCGGATGATTGCACCGATCGTGTATACGGTTCCGCTGCAACTGCTCGCTTATCATGTGGCAGTGCTGTTGGGCACCGATGTTGATCAACCGAGGAATCTCGCGAAGTCGGTAACGGTTGAGTAGCCTCCGCCCCGGGTGGTCCTTGTCTTTTCACAATTAAATGTGTCGGAGATTGAGCGTGGGCATAGCCCACGTTTTTTGGGCCGCCAGACCTTGGTGCAGTGCGAGGTTTGGGTCATAACTTGCCTCTGTGCGGAGCTGATATCATCAGCTAATGACATCCAAAGCGGCGATCCCACCAGAATTTGTTAGATATTTAAAAGAGCCTCTCGCCGAAGGTTTTACGGTGGAGATTTTCGAGGATTTGCACCACGTGCTCGATCAATACATCGTTGAATTGGCAATAGAGGGAGGCTCTGCTGAAAACACGCAAGATGTTATTCGAGAATGGGAAAAGGAATACCGAGAGAAGATTGAGGATAAAGGAAAGAGTATTCAGGCGCAGTTTGGTGCGCTTCTGCCATACGCCTTTGTCTCCAGCAATGTGAAGCTTGAGTACTTGACCAGGAGCGGCCATGCGTCGTTTCAATCGGGAGTCATTCCAGATGACGTGATCGAAATCATGCAAGAGTTCTTGAGATAGTTAAATATCGTGATGAATTGGAGGGACCGGAACACAAGAGCGGCAAGCCCTGACCGGACCCCCGGTTTGGGCAACGAGTGGTGCAATCGCGCAACCGAATATAGCCAAGCCTAATGCGGCTTGGTTACGCCCGGCGTTTCGGTCGCTGCGCCTAATCGATGCGCGTGGTTTCCAGGCCGTCGAGGCTCGCAAAGTAGCGCGCGAGGACGGGTATGTCCTCGTCGGCAATCAGCGCTGCCTGGGACGCCATCACTGCGTTCTGGCGCTGGCCGTTCTTGAACTGGCGCAACGCGTGCTCGAGATAATCCTCGTGGCGGCCGGCCAGCGTCGGGAATTCCGGGTTGCCGCTGATGCCGTTGGCGCCGTGGCAGGCGGCACAGGCCTGTGCCTTTTCGAAGCTGGCAAAGTAGGCCGCAACGTCCTCGACCTCCTCCCGCCGCGCGAACACTGCTACCCGAACGTCTTCAGAATCAACGGCAAAATCTGACTTGGTCAGCAGGTCATACTGCTCTAGTGCAACTCGATAGTCACCGAATTCTCGAGCGACCTCGGCCAGCGCGAGGTTTCGCCTGTCAACCGTTCTCGACAGACGAACTGCCTTTTCGAAACTTGCCCGCGCCGCAACGAGATCACCCTGCGCCTTCTGAATGATTCCGCGGTTATACAGAATCGCGGATCGATCCTCCCGGCTAAGCGGCTTGGCTCTCAGAGCGCGCGTGCAGTAGACCGTAGTCAATGATTCCGAATCAGCACCATTCGCGACATCTACTGTCTCTTCGAAGCACCGATTAGCATTTTGATCCTGGGCAAACTCCCAATGAGCACCGAACGCGATGCCGACGTTGATCATCATCAGGGCCCCGAAAAATATGATTGCTTTGCAGATTCTGTACATAACGACCTCCAATTCTTAAAAACGAGAATCGGCAGCCCGGCGATCTTGGGTCCTTCGGGAGGTCTTCCGTGGCTTCTCGGAGGAAGCGAGGACCCGTGGCTTTGCGTCACTGACTTTGGTCAGGTATGCCTTTGTCGTAAGCAAAGCATCTCTAAAGCAGCGTAAAGAAGTCAATTCTGGAATGTACGTAATGGGGCTACTTTGCGTCAATAGCGGGCCTTTCCAATTTGTTCAAATGCTAGTATTTGCCGTATTGGAAAGGCCCGCTATTGACCCAGAGGCGACGTCCGCTTCGATAGGATGTACACATGAAGACTGATCAAATTATGATTTTCTTCTATGGGCTTTTCATGGATGAGTCGCTGCTTGCTTCTAAGGGCGTTCACCCAACTGAACAGACTATTGGCTACGTCGATGGGTTTGGTCTACATATCGGGAAACGCGCAACACTACTTCCTGATCCAAATAGTCGCACATATGGGGTGGTGATGAAGATCAATTCAGAGGACGCTGCGGCGCTGTATTCTGAACCGAATGTTGCTGAATATATCGCCGAATCTGTTGTTGTGGAATTGCCCGGGAACATCCAAGTGTCGGCTGTTTGCTATAACTTGCCGGCTGTTAGTTTGACAGGGACAAACCCGGAGTACGCGGCGGCCTTGCTGGCACTGGCGACTAAGCTGGGATTGCCTGACAGCTACCTAGGACACATCAGGAAGGCTGTGGCAGCTTCGTAGCCATTCGGCTGCTTCTGGCCGTTAGCAGAAGTTCGAGTGTTAAGATGATGAACAACTGCTGCTGACCCAAAGCAGACGGTCGCGCAATTTGCTGGACCATGGCCACTGGAGCCATCAATGAGAAGATCTTTTGTGTACTTGATTCTATTGTTGGCCAGTTCGACCGCAAACGCTGCCGTGAGCACAGAATTTTTGCACGGGCTGGGTGACACGCGTTATCACCATGTGGCGTCAGACAGCATCGGGCGTAGCTACCACATCTACGTGATGTTGCCGGACACATACGACGAGTCCGCCGACCACGAATACCCGACGATCTATCTCTTGGACGGCGGCGCGCTTTTTCCACTTTTGTCGGCGTATTATCGATACTTGAATTTTGGAGAAGAAATACCAAACGCGATTATCGTTGGCATATCTTACGGAAGCGCTAATTTCGACGGTGGAAATTATCGCAGTACCGACTACACGGCGAAGTCTTTAGAACGAGAGTTTTGGGGAGGAGCCGGCCAGTTTCAAGAATTCCTGAGCGAGGAGCTGTTGCCATTCATTGAGGCCACCTATCGAGCCCATTCCGGCCGTCGTATCATATTCGGGCAGTCGATCGGTGGACAGTTCGTTTTATATACGGCACTGACAGAACCAAACCTGTTTTGGGGGCACATAGCTAGCAATCCGGCGTTGCATCGAAATTTGCCCTTTTTCCTAAGAAAGCATGCCGAGCCCACATCGGCTGATGAGCGATCAAGGCTTTTCGTTGCCAGCGGGACAAATGATGATCCAACATTTCGCGAGCCCGCATTGGAATGGATTGAACACTGGTCGAACGTTGACGATAGGCCGTGGCAACTAAGAACTACGAATCTCGCGGGACATAGCCATATGTCCGCGCCACCATCTTCGTTTCGCCAGGGCATGCAGTGGTTGTTCTCTGAAGACTGACCGGCAAGCGATTTACAGGGCCAGTTCGGCAAACGGCCAGAAGCGGCCACCAATGCGGCGAATACTCATTTCTTCGACCACAATTCAGAAGCCATAATTAACTCAGGACACTGCGGAAAAGTGCATGAGCTGGCGCAACTCATTGGGGGTCGTATGGCGTTAATCAAATGTAAAGAATGCGGTAACAAGATATCGAAGGAAGCAAAGAGTTGCCCGCAATGTGGTGCACCACGAAATAAAGCAGCCAAGCTATCTGTCCTCGGTGCGGTTCTTGTGTTGCTGGGCCTCTTTGTTCTCGGCGTAGTGATGTTTTCCTCAATGGCCTAGCAAGACTCGTCAGGTTCGTTATCGAATTGTTCCCGGGGCGCACCCTCATTACCCGAGCAAGCGCAATAAACGGCCCGCTGCGTAACCAGCGAACGGACCACGGTCTTGAGCCAAAACCGCGGTCCGTCATAAGAGTCAGTCGAGATCGAGGTCAGCCCAAGTCACTACAATCGTCCGGTCAATTATGCCGTCCAGATCAATATCGATTTCGAGTTGGACATTGATATTGTCGAGCACAGTAACGAGAACACTGGAGCTACTGTCATTGATCAGTAGTTGACCTGCGGATGGATTATCGTCACCGATGACTACGAAGTCCTGCAGGGTTTCGAACGTGACACTGCCCTCGAGCAGGGTACTGGTAAATGTACCGCTTGCGCTAATCATATTTGTCAAAGTATTGAGATCCACAGTTTCGGCCAGCAAATAGTCGGATAGCGTTGCGCTGATGCCGGATTGTTGTGCCGTCAAGGATGCCGTGGTGAGGGAAAGATCGAGCACCACGTTGTTTTCGCTGCTCAAGGCAAGATCGAGACCACCGTCTATGACCAGCGTGCCGGCGCTGTCCGTGGCGGACAGATTGTCAAAACCGAAAGTCAACGCCAAGCCCCAGGGCGCGATCAGATTGAACGGATCACCTGTAACAACCATGTTGGTGAGTGAAGTTGGCCCGTCGAACGTCGTTTCAATATCTGTGAGGAAACACATGGCGAATACGACGTCGAATGTATCTCCTGTGGATATTGCAAGGTTGTTATCCGCATCGTTCCAGGTAACCGTAGCCTCACCCGTATCACAGTCAACGGGGTCCACGATGATATCCATGACCAAGACCTTGGCGATGCCCGGATAGGCACCGGCGACAGCAGGAACACCTATGAGATCCAGAATATTGATGACGTCAACTGTCGATGTAATCGCGTCCAGAACGGCTACAGTGATTTCTTGAGCATTACCGTCCGTAATCGGCAGTGCTGCCGAGTCATTAATGATGTTGACGGTAGTTGATGAATTAGCACCAAGCGTTGCTCCGGAGACATTGCTCAATGTCACGGTAAACGTCTCAGCAATTTCCGCCGAATTATCATCAGTTATGGGGATGCTGATCGTTTGGTTACCAGAGACGCCATCAGCGTATGTCAACGTGCCGGTCATCCCAGGATAGTCCGTACCCGCTACAGCGGTTCCATCCGCGGTGGCATAGTCCACGCTTGCGACACCGGAGCTGCCACCGCTGCGGGTGACTATTATGTTGACCACTGCCCCTTCAGTGACGTCATAAGAGGTGCTTCCAAGCTGTAAGGTTCCGGGGGGATTGCTTCCACCCCCACCGCTACCACCCCCACTGCCGCACGCGGCAAGGACGAGCAAGAACATAGTCATTGAAACTGATTTCATAGGTCACCTCCGCTACATTGGGGTCTGAAAGTTAAGATGGCGGCCCGGCGATCTTGGGTCCTTCGGGAGGTCTTCCGTGGCTTCTCGGAGGAAGCGAGGACCCGTGGCTTTGCGTCCCTAGCTTTGGCTAGATTTGCCTTTATCGGATGTAACTAGACTTTATGCGCTGATTGGGAAATCGCGTCAATTCTGGCTTGTACCTAGCAATGGCCGCTTTCACCCAAAGCGGTCATTCAATCAATCAGAACTGACGGGCAGCTAACGGCCAGAAGCGGCCGCATGACCATGAGCTTGATGCACCGAAGGTCTCTCTTAAATCAGGCTGCTCTCGGTCAGAAATCCTCTGACGACATGCGGCTCAATATTGTCCGAGTTCACTGCCCGATGCGGTGTTACTTTAGGCGATTCCACGAAAAATAGGACAAGATAACTATAGCCAAGGGTATGGGAATTGATAGCCAAAGTGGGCCAACAGATTCATGGCTTCCATACACTGTAAAAAAAGTTATCCAGTTAACTGTAAATGAGCCAAGGTATACAACGACACCCCACTTACGAAGCAGCAAGAACCCCACACCCGCAATAGCCATCAGAGAATATCGGACCAGCACTGCGACAGGACTAATTAGATCGGTCATGTCGATGAAGAAAAGGCCAACTAAATTAAGAAGAGCGAAGAACGCAAGAAAAACGCCAATTGCTCGAAAAGCGTAAAGCATCGAATGTGAAACGTAACGTCTAAGTGTGATAATCAGTATCGGATCTTACAGACAGTATCCAATGAAATCGTGGCTTGAACTTCCGTTCTTCCCAATACCGGCCATTCGGTCAGTCAAAACAGCATAACGCCGAAGGTCGCTAAACGGCCAGAAGCGGACGTCGAGCCAATCGATCGATGACTCGCCACACAACGAGGGGTCGTCACTAGCGTCTGCAAGTGTTACGAAACACCCTAACTTCTCGAACACACTCTCGATAGTTTGGCAATGGCCTGACGCCTTCGGCACGGAAGAACTGTCTTGCGTGCCGATTTCGGTGCCACTACCAACGATTGAGAACAAAATCATCGCGGCAACTACGCCAGCTCTGTGGAACTTGATCAATAACAACCACCTTTCGATTCTGCAAAGGAAGCAGACATTTCGCGAACAACAAAGCTCAGCAGTGGCGATTAGCCGTCCGCTGCACCGCCTTGTTGGCCATCTGCTTCAAACGCTTGATGAAACATGACCTTGCCCCGTGGAATGTTCCCCTCAAATGAAAGAGCGAAGAACACTTCTTTGGGAACGCCCTCATGCACTAGCCCTTCAACATTTTCAAAACCAAACTGTCGATAGTATTCTGGATGCCCAACTAAACAGCAACCGTTCGCTTTGAGGTTCTTCAAGCGCGACAATCCTTCTTGTATCAGTGCTTTTCCAATACCTTTGCGTTGAAAGTCCGGGTGTACTGAAACGGGACCGAGTCCGTACCAACCTATGGCGCCGCCTGTAACGGTTACGGGGGAGAAGGCGATATGTCCCACAACAAAACCGTCTACCTCCGCAACCAATGATACTGTCAGAGCTCTCGCAGACCGCAATGCCTCAATGATGAACTGCTCGGTGTGATTGCTGATCTCCATCGTCGCGAACGCCGACCTGGTCACATCCGAGATGACTCGATAGTCCGTGTCTTTTTCGTCTCTAATCAGAACATTCATCATTGCGCCTAATTCGCTTATTAGAGCTCAGCATAGGACGTCCTGTTTGGGTCAGTAGCAGACCGTCATGATACCTCGCATGCAGCCACTCGAACCGCAGGTTTTGGGCGTAAAGCGAA
>Ga0224508_10001831_pt1 | contig 18659 bp, 14 predicted proteins | sample SF_Jan12_sed_USG_4_FD_170157 | JGI IMG/M metagenome (GOLD analysis project Ga0224508, IMG submission 170157) | Sediment microbial communities from San Francisco Bay, California, United States - SF_Jan12_sed_USGS_21 | ecosystem: Environmental > Aquatic > Marine > Sediment | place: USA... | reverse complement strand
GTATCCGTCGTCTCGGGGGTCGGAGTAGAGGATCGTCGCGATCGCCCCGTGCTCGGCGGCGACCTTCGGCTTGATGCCGCGCCACGATCCACCATAACGAGCGATCACGATCTTCCCGGCGACATCGATTCCCCGCCGCTCCAGCTCTTCGTAATCCTGTGGGATCCCCTGGTTCACGTAGACCAGCTCTCCGGTCACGTCGCCATCCGCCGAGTAGGCGTTGTACGTCGGCAACCGTCCGTCCACGCCCGACGTCGCGTCTTCATCCAGCACGGGCTCTTCCAGCGAGGCTACGAACCTCTCGGGCGAGACCATCTCGACGTGTCGAATCCGGGGAGTCGGAAACAGCACCTCGTACTCGGCGATCTCCACTTCGTAGCCCCACGAGCGAAAGAGCTCGGCCGTGAACCGGGCGTTCTCGAGGTTGTAGGGCGCGCCGACGAAGAAAGGCTCCCGGGTCATCCTCCGCATCCAGGCTTCGAGGTTCGCTCGATCGACCTCGCGGTCGAGCGCGGCCTCGGCCGCGAGCTGCCGTTCCGACGACTCGGTCGAGAATCCGACGAGCCGGTCCTGGGCGGCGAGCCCGAGGGGGGTCATCACGGCGATCGCGGTCGCCATCAGGGCCGAACGCCAGGGACGGACGCCGGGGGATCTGTTGAGGTCGGCCAGCAAACAGGCAGTCACGGTGCGTTCTCCTGATTCAGGGAGTGCAGTCCGGGTCGATCGAGAAACCGAGCAGGCGGTCTCCGTCGAACAGGGTTCTCGCTTCGAACGTGCGGCGCTCGATGACGAGGGGAAGCCAGTATCGATCATCCGCCCACATCCTGTCGTACGGGATGTCATCCACAGGCGCCCAGACGGGTGCCGCCTCATCGGTTTCGATCGGGATTCCGCGCACATCGTCCGACCGAAACACGTGGATCATGATCGAATCGCCCTCGGTCACGGCAAAGGCGAGCCGGCCCAGCTGGATCGGGTCGATGGGCCGCACGCCCAGCTCTTCCTCGAATTCCCGCACGGCGGCCTCGTGCGGCGTCTCGCCCGGGTCGAGCTTGCCGCCGGCGCCGTTCAGCTTCCCGGCGCCGAGGCCTCGTTTCTTGTCGATGAGGAGGATCCTTCCGTCGCGGACGACGAAGAGCAGGGTCGCGTGAAGATCCGGCTCCCAGGTTTCCCAGTCGATCGCGTCGAACGCCGGGGACGCGGCCGGGGGACTACTCACCTGCCCCCCGCTCGAAGACGACTGATCCGTTAAACACCGTCATCTCACACGATAGATCTTCCAGGTCCGCGGTGGGGGTGGAGTACATGTCCCGATCCCAGACGGCGAGGTCCGCGTACTTGCCAACCTCGATCGAGCCGATCCGATCCTCGAGGAACATCTGATACGCCGCCCAGATGGTGTAGGACTTGAGCGCGGTCCGTATGTCGACCGACTGGTCGACGCCGAAGGGCTCCTCGCCCCACACCCCGAGGAGCGGGCGACGAGCCACCGATGCCCACAGTCCGTACCGGGCCGGGAACGGGGTCACATAGTAGTCGGAACCGGCCGCCCACTTGATTCCTCGCTCCCGGTATGCGCGGAACGGGTTCAGACGCATCGAGCGCTCGGGCCCGAAGTTGCCGGCGTAGGTGTCTCCGATCCACCAAGTGAAACCGGGAGAGGGCTCGGGGTACCCGGCGTCCCAATCGCGCTGAAGACGGGCCATCGCGTCCAGCGCTCGATCGGTGGGAATGTTCGCGTGGATGATCCCGTGCCGCAGACCCTGGATCGGGTTCTGCTCGAGGGCTTCATCGAAGCTGTCCATCGTCCAGTCGATCGCCCGGTCCCCGATCGAGTGGATGCTCACGTGGAGCCCGGCGTCATGGTATGCACGGAAGCGCGCGCGGAGCTCGTCCGGGTCCATCGTCGGATAGCCGCGGTTGCCGGTGTCCACCTCCTCGCGGTCGCGGTTCCAGTCGTCGTAGAGCCACGCGGTGCGGGCGCCACCACTCCCGTCGATGTAGAGCTTCACACCACCGGCGATCAGGTGGTCGTCTCCGGTGTCCTCGTAAGGGCGAGTGAACTCGGCCAGGCTGTCCGCATAGGCTCGGACCTCGTCGAGTGGCCCGTCCGCGGCGGACCACAGGACGAACACCCGGACCGACAGGTCCCCCACCGCCTGCGCCTCCTGGTACCGGCGCCAGGCCCGCGCCCCGACGCCCGGATCCTTCAGTCCGGTCATGCACTCCGCGTTCAGCTCGTCCGCTAGTGTTCTGATCCCCTCGGTCTGTTGTTCGGCCGAGAATCGCGGGACGAACCTCGTGATCAGACCCTGCGCGGATTCCTTCAACACTCCGGTCGGAGTACCGTCCGGGTAGCGGTCGATCGTCCCCCCGGGCGGGTCCGGGGTGCCCGCCGTGATCCCCGCCATCTCCAGGGCCATCGAGTTCGCGACGCCGTAGTGCCCCATCGTGTGACTGAGCCAGACGGGATGGCCGCGGGAGACTGAATCGAGATCGGCGGCGTAGATGTAGCGCAGCTCCTCGAACTTACCCTCGTCCCACCCCCCTCCCCTGACCCACTCCTCTTCCTCGAGGCGGCTCGCCTGCTCCGCAACCACACCGACGACATCCGCGACGCTTGCGACGTTCGGATAGCTGAGGTCGAGCGTGTAGAGACGGCGGGTTCCGCTATTCGCGAAATGGAGATGCGCATCCAGGAGCCCGGGCGTGACGGTCCGGCCCTCGAGCTCGACCCTGCGGGTCTCCGGACCGGCGTAGGCCTCGATCTCCCGCGTCGTACCGACCGCCACGATCGTTTCGCCGCGGACGGCGACGGCCTCTGCGGTGGTTTGCTCGGAATCGACCGTGATGACGTGCCCATCGACGAGAATCAGGTCTGCGGGATCGTCCGGAATCCCGGGGCCGCACCCCGCGGTCACCATGGCGACCGCGACGGCGGCGGTCGTGGCCGACGAGCCGCGTCGGGTCCGTTGGTTCGATCGAGCGATCATCGTGGCTCCGGGTCCCGGGGTCTGGAACGACCAAGATCGCGTGGGTCCCGGTCGCCCGAAACCGGCACAAGGGCGCCGTGGGCGCGACGCCGGCCTGGACAGCACGTGTCTCGGGTTATCGCGACCGACTGTACGGCCGCAGCGACGGATGTGACGCGAACAGGGTGACCAGCAGGAGCGTGGGCATCGACCACATCGCCGCGTTGACCGGCCCGTATACGTCGCCGAGCGCGCCCGTGATGGGGATGATGAGCGCCCCGACGGCCCAGGCGAGCCCCATGACGATTCCCGAACTGGCCGCCGCACCCGCCGGCACCATCTCCTGGGCCATCACAACGACGGGCGGCAGGAGCGCCATGTTCAGGAACCCGGCGACGACCGCGGCGGCCAGCGCCGGCGCGCTCGCCGGCGGCAACGCGACGGCCGCGATGTGCGCCGGCACCGCGAGCAAGCTCACCGTGATCATCATCTTTTGTCGGTTGACCCGGTCGGTCAGATAGCCTCCCGTGAGAGTCCCCAGGGCCTGCGCGCCCAAATACACGCTGAGGATCGCGGCTCCGGCAGCCTCGCTGACTCCGGCTCGCGCGGCGACGATCGGCATGAAGGTCAGAAACGTCCTTTGAACGAAGGCGCCGACCGCCGACACGCCGAAGACGAGCCCGAGCGGTCCCGCCAGCAGCTTGAGGACCTCGCGAGGGGGAGGGGGACGCCGGGTATCCGCGCGCGGCCCACGCGGGCGAAGCGCCATCCACAGAGTCACGCCGAGCAGGATTCCGGGGAACATCGCGACCCACAACCTCTCCAGTCCCACAGCAGCCACGATCGCCACCGCCGCGACGGGCCCCGCGGCAAACCCCGCGGCGCCGCCGAACGAGAAGACGGACAGTCGCATGCCGCTCCCGCCTCCGTCGGCCGCGCGAGCCACGAGCGCGGCTCCTGGCGGGTGGAAGGCGGCCGAGCCCAGCCCGCCGATCGCCAGGAAGACGAGAAGGATCGTGAACGTCGGTGCCACACCGATCAGTGAGAGAAAGACCCCCGTCACGATCGGTCCAGCGGCGAGAAACACGCGTCGTCCGTAGCGGTCGGCCAGATACCCGAACCCCGGTTGCACCAGCGAGGTGGAGATGGAAAGCACGGTTGCGAGCGTCGCGGCGAGCGCGATCGAGAGGCCGAGCTTCTCCATGATCCGCGGAAGCAATGGGTGCAGGAAGGCGGAGTACGCGTCGATCGTCCCGTGCGACAGGGCGATCAGGACGACGACGCCGGCCGCGCCGAGGCGGTCGCTCTTCCGGACGGGCGCCGGTGTGGCGGCGGTGGCGACTGTCGGCTCGTGCAGCCTTCGTGCTCCGATCGAGGGTTCTCCGTTCGCGACAACCACGTTAACAGGTTTCGCACCTTCGCACGCCGGCGCGCCCCCGGCAGTTCTGACGTCGAGCTTCGAGGGTCCGCTCCGTCTTGCGGTCGGCCGCCGCGCTCGGGAGCATCCGACATGACCATCAACGCCGAGGGACCCGGACCGTGCCGGGCGGATCCGTGAGCCCTTCCGAACGGGACCGCTCGTTCTCGGATCGGGAGGTCGCTCTCGTTCTGCGTCGGGCCGCGGAGATCGAGTCGACGGAGAGCGGGACGCCCGGGGGCGTATCCCGCAACGAAATCGTGGCTATCGCGGACGAAGCGGGTATCGGGTCCGCCGCCGTTACGAGGGCGATCGAGGAGCTCTCGGCACACGAGGGCCGGCCCGGGAGCGCCTTCTTCCCTCCGTCGTCGCGGCGCACGACGCGCGTCGTCCCCCGCGAGCTGACCCGAGAGGCGCTGGCTCGTCTCGTTCAACGTGTGGAGGACCGGATCGGGCGACCCGGGACCGTCACCGAGGCTCTCGGCACGGTGCGCTGGACTTCGAAGTCGGGGCTGTGGACGACGCAGGTGACGCTCGACTCCACGGATGAGGGCACGCGGGTCGGCGTCCACGACCGTCTCCAACAGCAGGGAGGTCGAGCGTTCTACGTCCTGCCCGGGTTCTGGGGCGGGATGATCGCGTTCGGCGTCGCAATGTCCGTGGGGCTCGCCACCGTGCCGGTCACGGGCATCGTCGTCGGTGGAACGGCCGTCGGCTCGTTGATCGGACGAACAGTGCTCGATCGGCTGTCCCGCCGGAGCCGCGATCGCGTGGAGCGGTGGGCCGGCGAGCTCGCGGAGGACGCACGTGAAATCGGGGGCGGCTCATGAGGATGCGACGCGCGGTGCTGATGGGCTGGACCTTGCTTCCCTTGCTGGCGGGTTGCGCTGGATACGGATCCCGCGACGGCACGCCCGCCGTGGGCGCGAACGTGCCGGACGCCCTGCTTATCCGGGGCGGCCGCTGGCTCGACGTGGAGACGGGCGAGCTCAGGGCGAATCGGGGCATCCTGATTCGCGATGGCGCGGTCGTGGCGCTCGATGGATCCGGGGGCGAAGGCGCGCGGATCCTGGACCTTCCCGAGGACCGCACCATCCTTCCGGGGATGTTCGACCTGCACGCGCACTACGCCGTCGATCTCTTCGGTGAGGGACGTGTAGACGAGACGGCCGCGTACCCGTCGCTGTTCCTGGCAAACGGCGTCACGTCCACCTTCCCGGCCGGCGAAATGGACCCGTACGCCATGCGTGATCTGCGGACCGCGATCGACACGGGCGAGCGCCCGGGCCCGCGGCTCCTGAGCTCGGGGCCCTATTACGGATCCTGGCGAAAAGGGTGGGACGGGGTCGCGATGACACGCGACTCCATCCGGGCGGAGGTCGACTACTGGGTCGAACGGGGCGTGCGCGGGTTCAAGGCGAAGAGCCCTCAGAGCCAGGACCTCGAGTGGCTAATCGAGGCGGCTCACGAGCACGGTCTGACCGTCACCGCCCACCTCGGCTCAGGGCAGTACGGAATCCCGAACCCGCGGGACGCGATCCTGATGGGCATCGATCGCATCGAGCACTTCCTCGGTGGCGACATGATGCCCGCCGACCGAAGCGCGTACGCCTCGCTGCAGGTCTTCGACGATTTCGATGGGCCGGAGCTCCGCGACATCATCGCACTCTATGTCGACCGGGGCGTCTACTTCGACGCGACGCTCTCGATCTACGGCTACTGGGGACCACACGATCCGGAGATGACGGCCTACTGGACCGACGAACTTCGGTTCCTGACGCCTTATATGCGCGAGATCGTCGAGGCCAGACCGGACCGGCCGGTGCTGGAATCGTTCGCCCTAATGTCTCCGATCAAGAGGAGGACGCTAAAGGCCTTCTACGACGGCGGCGGACGGGACCTCATCACTCTCGGGACGGATCATCCGAGTTGGGGTCGGTACTGGTCCGCGTTCGGAGCGCACAGGGAGTTACTCGCCCTCTGGCGCGCCGGTGTACCCGCGGCCGACGTGTTCCGCATCGCCACCCTGAACGGTGCACGAGCGATGGGCATGGACGATCGGCTGGGGAGCATCGAGGTCGGGAAGCTCGCGGACCTCTTCATAGTTCGCGGAGACCCTCTCGCGGACGTCCGGAACGCGCGGGACGTCGAATACGTCGTTTCCCGCGGCGTGCTTCATGACGCCAGCCAGCTTCTGGCTTCTGTCGAGGGCGCGATCGGGCCTACCGGCGAGGAGAGTGAGGCCGCCTGGCGGCCCGGCCGATAGAGCGGAATGGCGGTAGCGCGGCTCGCCTCAGCAGCTCGTCGCTTTTCTGATGGACCCCGCCGCGCCGCTCGCTCCCGAGGAGGAGTTCACGCACCAGATGTTTGGCGACCCGAAGTGCGTCGCCGTGATCTGGAAGCCGTCAGTATAGGCCGTCGCGCCGAGGGAGACGCCCTGGCTCGCGCGGAAGTCCTCGGTTCCGTCGCCATTCAGATCGCCACCCCCACCGGCCGATATAGTGACATCGGTGTACGCCTGCTGCTCGGAGAAGTAGTTCTCCTGTGAAGCGATCATGTTCCGGAGATCAGCCTTGGCCGCGCTGTCGAACCCCTTCGTCTTCACGTTCAGGAAACTGGGCACGACGACCGCGGCCAATATCCCGAGTATGACGATCACGATCAGAAGCTCGATCATGCTGAATCCCTGTTTTCGCTGCATCGCCCAGCTCTCCCCCAGGGTCGCGCGGTTGTTGATGACGTGGTGCAATTCGCGAGACCCGTGCCTCGGCTCGGTGCGAAGCTAACTCGTTTGTGGAATTATGGTTAGCTTCTTCGCCGTGGCAGAATGACGGGCTCGGGTTCCAGTACTGTGCACGGTCGCGAGCGATCCGCCCGAGACGTATCCTCCAATGCAGCCCGGCCCGGGATCCCGCTCGAGGCCTTTCGGGGGCACGCACCGAGCCGTCAGGTTTTCGGGTAGTCGGGCGCCTCGATGTCGGCATCGGGGCGCAGTCAGCCGAGGAGACCGCGTTGCCCAACACCACCCCACGAACGAACCGGGACCTTCTGAGCATGATCGCCCTGGCGGCCGTCTACACGGCGCTCGGCGTTCTGGTTTTGTCCGTGCCGGAGACGGGGGTGGAGCTCCGACGAATGATCTGGCTACCGAGCGGCGTGGCGCTCGCGTGGCTGATCATCGGTGGCATGAGGATGTGGCCGGGAGTCGCGATCGGTGCCGCCCTCACGACGGCCCTCACGGGAGGCGGGCCGGTTCATGTCATCGCCACGGCGGTCGCCAACTCGCTCGAGATCGTACTTGCGGTCTGGGTCTTCCGGAGGGCCGGGATCGACCGGCATCTCGTGGGCCGCTCGCAGCTGGTGGTCTTCCTCGGCACGCTGGTCGTCGCCTCGGGCCTCTCCGCGATCATCAGCGTCGAGTCACTCGTCCTGACGGGGTCCGCGAGCGGCTCGATCTGGCCGCTCTGGTTCATGTGGTGGCTGACGCACGTCATGGGCTCGATCGTCCTCACCCCGTTGATCCTCTCGTTTCCGGGGTTTTCTAAGCCCCCGCCTCGCATGCCGACCTGGGAGTCGGCGTCGATCATCGTCGGACTGGCGCTGACCCTCTCGATCAGCTTCACGACCCTGGTGCCCGAGAGCGTGAGCCGCCTTCCACTCGCCTTTCTGCCGTTTCCGTTTCTGCTCTGGGCCGCCTACCGGTGCGGTCAGCTGGGAGCGTCCTCCTCGAGCTTCGCCGCGGCTGCCTTCGCCGTCGTGGGTACGTTGCTGGGGATCGGCCCGTTCGCGCATGAATCGCCCAGCACGAGTCTCTTTCTGACGCTCCTGTTCGTGTCGTCGGCCGTGGTATCGACGCTACTCATCGCGGGCCTCGTCGCCGAGCGGAGGAAGGCCGAGGAGGAGCGTCAGAGGCTGATACGGCGCGTCCGACGGTCGGAGAAGCTGGAGAGCCTCGGGGCGCTTGCGGGCGGGATCGCGCACGACTTCAACAATCTGCTCGTCGCGATCATGGGGAACGTCGACCTCGTTCTGATGGACACGAGCCCGTCCGAGCCGGCGTATGAGCCGCTGGATCAGTCGGTGAAGGCATCCGAGCGTGCCACCGAGCTCTGTCGGCAGCTGCTCGCGTACGCCGGTCAGGGCCCCTATGAGCATGCCGTCGTCGATCTGTCCTCCGTCGTGCGGGACATCACGTCCCTGCTCAGGGTCACGGTCCCCAAGGGCACCGTCCTGCACTACGACCTCGCCCCAGAGGAGCTTCCCGTCACCGCGGACACGGCGCAGCTCAGACGGGTCGTCCTCAACCTCTTCGCCAACGCGGGGGACGCCCTGGGGCTCAGGCGCGGGCAGATCACCGTGCGGACCTACGCCGCACTGGACGCGAGCTGGTACCGCGACGATGGTCTCTTCTATCTCGACCCGCCGGACGGGCCGGTGGCCGTGATCGAGGTCGAGGACACCGGCGAAGGGATCGCCACCGACAATCTCGAGCGGATCTTCGATCCCGTCTTCACGACCCGTGGAACTGGCCGCGGTCTCGGGCTCGCGTCCGTGCTCGGTATCGTTCGAGGACATGGCGGCGCGGTCCACGTGAGAAGCGAGCTTGGCGGCGGGACCCGGTTCACCCTCGTGTTCCCACTCGTCGATGACCCGATCGACTCGATCCCGGTTCCGCCGGTTCCGGACATCGGGCGCCGGAGCGGAACTGTACTCGTCGTCGACGACGAACCGTCGGTCAAGCGGGCGGCCGTGGCCCTGGTACGCCGTCTCGGCTACGACACGGTCGACGCCAGCGACGGACCGTCCGCACTCACCGCCTTCGACCGCGTGGACCAGGAGTTCACCTGCGTGCTCCTCGATATCACGATGCCGGGGATGAGCGGGATCGAAGTCCTCAAGGAGATTCGGGAGCGCGGCCACGACGTACCGGTGCTTCTCTCGAGTGGCTACGTGCTCTCGCCGATCGAAGTCCTCGCGGAGCACGGTCCGGCTCGCTTCCTTCCGAAGCCCTACACCCTCGCGGGTCTCGAGGAGGCGATCGAAGAGCTGCTGCTGTTCACGAGCGACGCCTCGTCACGCTGAACCCCCTCTGACGGTGAGGGCCTTCCGAGCCCCTCTTAGCCCCGGACTCGAACGAGAAAGGCCCGGAGCGCGAACGCGGCCCGGGCCTTCTTCTCGTCTCTGCCGGTCGTGTGACCGTCCAGCGTCACTGATCCTGCTGTGAAGTCTCTCCGGCGTCACCGCGGCCGGGAATCAGCTCGAAGAATCCGAACATCATCTCCTCGAAGCTCTGCTCGCCGTATCGCACCGATTGACTCGGATCGGGATTCGCCGGATTGCCCTCGCTGTTGTCGTACCACGCGGTCCCGCGAAGCTTGTCGCCCGGCTCGATCACGAACGGCTCGATCGGCTTGTACGTGAGCTGCCAGTTGAAGTCGTAGTTCGGCACCTCGAGGATCGTCTTCTCGGTTCCGTCGGCCCGAATCAGGTCGTAGCGGAACGCCTTGCCACGCAGATGCATGTGCGGGAGGAGCGAGATGATCCTGCCCGCGTTCTCGAACTCGAGCTCAGCGACGACTTCGTGATTCGCCGCGTGGGCGGGAATCTCGAACTCGTCGGTGGCCACCGCGGCCATATAGACCTCGTCGGCCGGCGGCTCGTCGTGGAACCAGAGGCCCACCATGGTCTCGTCCACGGCCGGCTCGCCGTTCGTCGTGTAGTGCAGCTCGAACATGAGCGTCTGACCCGGCGGAATCCGCTTGCCGGCGGTCTCGCCCCAATGCCGTACCGGCACACCCGGGGCGTATCCGATCAGCCAGCCTCCGCGCTGCTCGGCCTCTTCATCCTCGAGGTATACGATCACGTGGTGCGTGACCTGGGGCGCGGTCGGAACGACCTCGGCGGCCATCACCCACTTGTCCTCGGGCCAGTTGGTGTCCACGTAGACGTGCCGATAATCCAGGACCCCGTCCGGCGGCACCTGCTGCGGCGCCGGGATCGTGATGATCGTGTCGGGCTCCGTCCCGAGCATCCAGCCGGGCTTGAGCTTCCGCGGCAGAGCCGCGACCTCCACGTCTCCCTCGGGCGCTCCGTCCTCGATCCAGGAGATCAGATCGCGCTTGTCGCGGTCGGATAGTCTGCGGTCGTTCTCCCACTCGCCATGCTCGGGCGCCGCGAACCACGGCGGCATCAGATCGGCGGTGACCATGAAGTGGACCATGTGCCGGAAGCCATGGACCTGCTCATAGCTGTCGAGCGCGAACGGACCGACGCCGCCCTCGCGGTGACAGGTGACACAGTTCTGGTTGACGATCCGGCTGATCCTGCTGTGGTACGTGATCCCCCGCTGAGGGACGGTGGCCACTTCGCCCTCGAGATAACACCCGGAGGCCTCGCTGAACGGCGTAGTCACGTCGACGCCCGCGAGAACGTCGTCGAGCGCGTTTTGCAGATAGTGGTCGTGAACTTCGGGATTCGAGAACGTGATACCGTGCTGGTCGTCGACTGCACCGCGATACCGAAGCGTCTTCGCCCGGTCGATCACGAACACCTCGGAGGAGACGTTCGCCTGCAGGAGCGATCCGATCTCGCGACCGGGGTCCAGGATATACGGAGACGTGAAGCCGAACCGCTCGACGTCTTCCGCGACGTCCTCCTCGGTGTCCTGCTCGCTGATGTTGAGATAGACGAACTGGACGCCCTTGTCCGAGTAGGCCTCCTCGAGCTCGGCGAGTCGGTGTCCATAGCGCCGCGAGACGGGGCACTCGGCGGTCCGCATCACGATCACGAGCGCCTCGTTGCCCTCTAGAAGAGCGTCGAGCGTGCCCTTGTTGCCCTCGACATCCCGGTAGTCGAAGTCCGCCACGAGCTCTCCCGGCTCGAACCCGAAGGCCCCCATCTCATCGGCGGCGATCGCGGGCGACCGATTCATCGTGGGGACGATGAGCAGGACGGCCGCTATGGCGACGATTACGAACGGAAACGCGGTGAGCGCGGTCTTTCGTGCCATTCTGTACTCCAGAAAACAACGGAAGCATGTGCAAATCCAACCTGACATACTCTGAAAACGCTTCCGGGGTTGCAAGAAAGCTCACTTCGGTGAGGTCGTCCGGCACGAGACTCCCGAAGCACCGGAGGGCCGGGTCCGCGGATCGCGGACTCCAGCCCTCCGGATGAGAGAACGCGACCGGTAGACGCGCGGCCCGGCGGGTACGATGCCGGCCGGGACCCCTGTATCCGTGCGGTCGACTAGAGCGACTGCCCGCAAACGGTGCCGCTCTCGACCACGGAGCCGGCCGCGTCCATCGCCACCGCCACCGCGTATACGCAACTGCCCGACCGTCCGTCGTCCGCGGCCCAGAGGACCGTGCCGGTGTACGTGAACGTCGCCTCACCGACCAGCTCGCCCTGATCGAATGCGAAGCCACCCGCCAGAACCAGATCCGGGTTCGTGTTCAGGGTGAACTCGGTCTGCTCGTGGAGGAAGGCGCAGTTCGCCGCGGACGTGACCACACTCAGGCTCAGATCCCCGGCCAGCGTCTGGTCGTCGATCGAGCCGGTGATCGACCCGGAGACGCCGAGGTCCCCACCGAGAGGGCAACCGCTGGTCACGTCGACGGCGTAGTCGATTGTGATCGGCACGCCCGAGCTCGACCGGAGTGAAGCACCACCGCCACCCCCACCGACATCGTCGAACCCCCAGCCCTCGAACGCGCTGGAGACCAGAAACGTCGAGATCGCGGCGGCCTCGTTGGCCGAGACAGTGCCGGAGCTCTGGCCCGGGCCCGCGACTTCGCTGTTCTGGCACCCCGCCAGGAACACGACGGCCGCGGCCGCCGTGAGCTTCGTGATTCCGTTCCTGATCTTCATTCCGTGTCCCCTCGCCGTTTCGTCGTTCCGCCGCCTCGCGACTCGACCGACCCCCTGCGGTCGCGCGGTGACGCGCTGATCCGGTCTCGAGGGGGCAGAGGACGTGCCAAGAGGGCGAGTCCGGCGAGCCCCGACGTCCTCAGGGGCAGAGGTCGCCGCGTTACATATGGACAGCCGCCCGTCGAAGCCCGGAGAGACGCACACTTGCGCCCGTTGGAGCGGACGGGGGATGTGGAAAATCTCGCCGTGAAGGTCCATTTTTGCAGCCCGCACCCGATCGACGTCGTGTGCGCCACGACCCTGAATGCGAGGAACCATGCGAAACACCTTTTTTGGCCCCCTTGCCGCCTGTCTGGGGGTGGCGCTGTTCGTTCCGGCCGCGAGTGCACAGATGGTGGCCCGCGCCTCGGACGTCGCCTCTCCGGACGCCATCGTCGCGGCGACGTACGAAGCGATCGCCCGGGAGCCAGGCGGGACCTTCGACTGGGACCGCTTTCGCTCTCTCTTCCTTCCCCAGGCGCAGCTGATCCCCAGCACGGAGCAGACTGGAGGTCCGCTCGTGGTGATGACAGTCGACGACTTCGTCGACTGGATCGACGGGGGAACGCTGATCGATGCGACGAGCGATGAGGGGTTTTCCGAAGACGGAATCCACAACCTCACCGAGCGCTACGGCGACGTCGCCCACGTCTTCAGCACCTACGAGAAGCATCTCTACGGGCAGACCGAGAACCTGGGTCGCGGGATCAACACGTTTCAGATGATCTGGAACGGCGGGCGCTGGTGGATCACCTCCATCGCGTGGGATGAAGAGATCGGAGCCGGGCCTATTCCCGCGAAGTACCTTCCTCGCGGTTAGATCCTCTCCAGCCCGCGCTCGACGGGACGCCGCCGCATCCCCCCGCTTGCCTCGAGCTCTCGACGTGGCGTAGTATTCTACATAGATAGATCAATACATGCAGGAGGAGAGACTGACGTGGCGAGTGGTCAGAGGATGACGCTGCCGACGGCGCTGATGCTCAGCGCCATCGCGGAGGGCGCGCGGTACGGGTTCGACATCATGGACGCCACCGGGCTTCCGAGCGGTACGGTCTACCCGGCGCTGCGGCGATTGGAGTCCAGAGACTGCCTCCGTTCGAGGTGGGAGGCCGCGGGAGTCGCGCTTTCAGCGGGACGGCCCAGACGCCGGGTGTACGAGATCACGAAAGCTGGAGACGCGCTGCTCCCCGCGGCCAGAGCGAAGCTGGCGGCGTTACCGGGCCTGTCGGGTGGCCGCGTGCTGCGCCCGAGCGAGGGGTAGCCGGTGCTTCCGCCCTCCCCCCCCAAGGCGGACACCGCCGATCCGCAGCTGATGCTGGCGCTCTGGTTCGTACGTCGTCTTTCACTCCTCCTGCCGGATGCGGAACGCCGCGGGTGGCTCGCGGAGTGGAACGCCGAACTGATATCCCGCCACGACGAGCTCCTCGCCCGCGGAACCGCCCCCGGAATGGCGGGCCTCCACGTCATGTTTGAGGCGGCCGGTGCGGTGCGGGACGCGCTCTATCTCACCACACACGGGTTCAGGCTCTCGAACCTGCTTCAGGATGTTGCGCTCTCGCTCCGTTCCCTGAGGAAGCGACCGGGGTTCACCGTTACGGCGATCGCGACGCTGGCGCTCGGCATCGGGGCCAATACCGCCCTCTTCAGCGTGGTGCGGGGCGTCCTCCTCAGGCCGTTCCCCTATCAGGAGCCGGATCGAGTGGTACAACTCCTCGGTCACCGGGCCGGCGAGGAGGAAGGCTCGTCGAACGTCTCCTATCCGAACCTGATGGACATCAAGCGCGAGGCCGCGGGGCTCGCCTCGGTCGCGGGGCTTTCGAGTTGGCGACCGGCACTCACGGGAGACGAGCCGGAGGTCCTCGCCGGCGCGACGGTGTCGTGGGACTACTTCGACGTTCTGGGCGTCAGGCCCGCTGCGGGCCGCTTCTTCCTTCAAGAGAACGAAGGAGAGGGGCGTGAGCCGGCTGTCGTCATCTCTCACCAGCTCTGGACGAAGCGGTACGGAGCCGACCCGGACCTGATGGGCCGAACGGTCTCCGTCAACAACACGTCCTACCTGGTCCTCGGCGTCGCGCCTTCTGGCTTCGAGGGTCCGCGGCTCATCTCGTTCGAAGGCGAGCAGCCCGAGATCTGGCGCACCCCGTGGTTCGAGGCGGCGGACTGGTTCCGCTCCGGCAGGTCATGGAAGGGTGTGGCCCGGCTCGGCCCCGGTGTCGGGCGACCGGCCGTCCAGGCGGAGGTGTCGGCCGTGATGTCCCGGCTGGCCGAGCTCTACCCGGAGGAAAACTCGGACCGCGTCATCACACTCCAGCCGCTTCGCGAGAGCATCGTCGGCCAGACCCGCTCCGCCCTCTACGTGCTGTTCGGAGCGGTGGGCCTGGTACTGCTGATCGCCTGCGTGAACGTCGCCAACCTGTTCACGGGGCGCATGCTCGAGCGTCACGACGAGCTGCTCGTCCGGAACGCGCTCGGCGCCTCGCACGGACGGCTGGTTGCCCACCTCTTCGCGGAGAGTCTGGCCATCTCCGTGATCGGCGGAGGACTGGGGATCCTGCTCGCATACGGCAGTGTCGGGGCGATCGTGGGACTCGCGGGAACGTGGTTGCCGCGGCCGGAGGCGATCGCAGTCGACGGCTGGGTCCTCGTCTTCTCGGCGGCGATCGCCGCCGGTACCGCCGTCGCGTTCGGTCTGGTCCCCGCCCTGCGACTCCTCCGCGGGGCCCGGCTCGCCGCCGTGTCCAGCACACGGGGTGTCGGAGCGCTCGGGAGACGGGCGAGCCTGGTGCGCCGCACGCTGGTGCTCGGGCAGATCGCCACCACGGTCGTGCTCGTCATCGCTGCCGGACTGCTCCTTCAGACCTTCCGGAACCTGAACGGGGTCGAGCTCGGGGTGGAGCGTGACGGGGTCCTGACGGCCGATCTTCACGGGGCGGCGTGGTGGGACCTCGAGCCCGACGCGGCGGCGGCCCGGTACCGGGACATTCTCGATGGCGTCGCCGGTCTCCCGGGGGTGCGGGGCGCCGGCGCGATCGACGTGCTGCCGCTGGCCGACAATTACTCCTGCGACGGTGTCACTCCCCTTGACCAGCCTCCACCCGCTCCCGGCGAGGGTCGCTGCGCCGAGGTACGGTCCGCGACTCCCGGGGTGATCGAAGCGCTCGGGATGACGCTGGTCTCCGGCCGGGCCCTGGAATGGCGGGATGGGCCCGAGGCGGACGGGACGATGGTCATCAGCGAACGAGCCGGGGAGATGTTCTGGCCGGGCGAGTCGGCGCTCGGCAAGCGGGCCGAGATCCACTCGGACACCTTCGCGGTGGTCGGCATCGTGGCCGACGTGCTTCACTTCGGCCCGCTGTCCGCTGTCGAGCCCATGATCTTCCTCCCCGCGGCCCAGGAGCCCTGGAACGGGATCGCTCGCGGCCTGTCGCTGGTCGTGAGCGGGGAGCCGGTCGTCGAGTCGATGGGTGGCGAGATCAGGGCCGTCGTCGGGTCGGTCGAGCCTCTGATCGCCGTCGAGCGGATCCGGCCGCTGAGTTCGTTGCTCGCCGCTACCGTCGGCGGACCTCGGCTTCGAGCCACGCTCCTCGCCGTCTTCGCCGGTCTCGCCCTCACGCTCGCGCTGGTCGGCGTCGTCGGGGTCATGACCCAGGCGGTGGCTCGAAGGCGCCGCGAGATCGGGATTCGAATCGCGCTCGGAGCGAGTCCCCGCACCGCGACCGGTCTGGTGCTTGGAGAGGGCGCCCGCATTACCGCGCTCGGGCTGGCGTTGGGGCTTCTCGCTGCGGCCGGCCTGACCCGGCTGCTCGAAGCCTTCGTGTTCGGCGTGAGTCCGCTCGACGCGCGAATCATGGTGTCGGGGGCGCTGCTGGTCTGCACCCTCAGTCTGGTGGCGAGCTGGCTCCCCGCCCGCCGGGCAGCCCGGATCGACCCCGTCGAGGCTCTACGCGCCGACTGAGCGCGCCCGGCGGATCACGAGGGCGTATGCGACGACGTTCAGGATCACGACCGCTGCTCCGAGGACCAACTGCACTTCGCGGGTGAGGCCGGCCGGATAGATGAGGGGTAGCAGGTACCGTTCGAGGAAGCCCCCCGTGTACCCGACCTCGCCGCCTAACCGTCGCAGCTGATTCTCCAGTGGAGTCAGCGGACAGATCCAACCCGCCAGCTCGATCGTCACCCCCCAGATCGCGGCCGGAACGTGGGCCCACGCGATCCATCGCCAGCGGAGCACGAGGAAGCCGCCGGCCAGCACGAAGACGATGAACACGAAGTGGGTGATCAGTACGAGGTCCGCGAGCGCGCGGTAGACCATCGCGGAGGCTTCTCCCTTCAGCCGTTTCGATCGGCGACTACCGCAACGTCGCCTTCCGTCTGGTTGCACGGTAGGTGTTCGTCTATGCTGTCTCCCTTCCCCCAACCAGGAGATGTGGCAAGGTGCGTATCACATTCAGCCGCTCCGCCGTCGCGGCGGGTGTCTTCGGTCTCGCGGTGTCGACCCTCCTCCCGCAGGGCGCTCGCGCGCAGGCCGGCTACCATGACCACGATGCCCTGACCTCCGAGTTGCGAGGGCTGACGGGCGGTTCATCGGTAGCGACCATGAGCTCGATCGCGACCACGCGGGGCGGACGTGAGGTCTGGGTCGTCGAAATCGCGAACACCGCCGGTACGCCGCTCGCCGAGAGGCCCGGCGTGCTCGTCGTCGCGAACCTCGAGGGGGATCACGTCGCGGGTAGCTCGCACGCGCTCGAGATCGTTCGCTATTTCGTCTCCAACTCATCCGACCCCACCGTCCGGGCCGCGTTGGATGAGCAGGTCGTCTATGTCATCCCGCGGCTGAATCCGGATGGAGCGGAGGCGATGTTCGCGTCTGTTCGCTGGGACCGCCGGGGTAACGATACACCCTATGACGACGACAACGACGGCCGAATCGACGAGGACGGCCCGGAGGACCTGAACGGCGATGGCGCGATCACCGTGATGCGCGTCGCGGATCCGGCCGGCGCGTTCATGGTCGATCCCGACGAGCCCAGGCTCATGCGACGGGCGGACGCGTCGAAGGGTGAAACGGGGACGCATACAATCTATTGGGAGGGAACGGACTCGGACCGGGACGGGTTCGTGAACGAAGACGGGCCGGGCGGAGCGGACCTCAACCGCAATTTCCAGCATGCGTATCCCTACTGGCAGGCGGATGCCGGCGTTCACATGGTGAGCGAAGCCGAGACCCGCGGCCTGATGGACTTCATGATCTCCCATCGAAACATCGGGGCGATCCTCACCTTCGGGCACTCCGATAACCTCGTGACGGCCCCGAGCTCGAGCGGAGCCCTCGCGGGGCCACGCGGACTGGATCTCGTCGCCTTCGCGAACGCGTCGTTCGACGGCATCTATGATGTCGGGGTGTTCGGGCGGAGCGGCGGGTTCTTCGGGAGTGGCCCATCCCGCGGCGCTCAGGTGGGCCGGGACAACGATCCCAGCTCCGGGCGAAGACCGTCCACCACGGTCCATCGAGACGATCAGGTGTACTTCAGCACCGCCTCCGATGCGTACCGCGAGCTCACGGACATCGAGACGGTGGGGGTCAACCGCGAGGCCGAAGGTGCGTTCTTCCAGTGGGGCTACTACCACTTCGGCATCCCGTCCTTCAGCACGCAGGGCTGGGGGCTCCCCGCAACCGAAGATGAGGAGGGCGGGGGCGGACCAGGAAACGGGGGCGGGAACGGCGATGGCGGGATCGACGCCGAGCTGCTTTCGTCGCTCGAGGGCGCGGGGGTGGAGGTGTTCGCGGAGTGGTCGGGTCATTCCCACCCTGACCTGGGCCAGGTCGAGATCGGCGGTTTCCTTCCGTACGCGACGACGAACCCGCCTGCGTCGGAGCTGGCCGAGTCGGGCGCCCGACACGGGGAATTCGTTCTTCGACTCGCCGGCATGCTCCCACGTGTCACGATCGCTGACACGGAAGTGACCTCGCACGGCGGCGGCCTCTTCACGATCGAGGTGGAAGTCGCGAACACCGGGTTCTTCCCGACAGCGCTCCAGCACGGCGTGGTATCGCGTTCGGTTCAGCCGACCACGATCCAGATCCAGATCGATCCGGATGACGTCGTGAGCGGGTCCGGGAAGACCGCCACCGTGCAGCGACTCGAGGGGTCCGGAACGCGCCACAAGGTCACGTGGGTGATCCGCGGCCAACGGGGAGCGAGGGTCGAGATTCGCGTCCGTTCACAGAAGGGTGGCTCGGACTCCGCCACCGTTACGCTCGGTTAGCGCCATGACGACGACACGAGGAATCGAGATGACGAAGCGCGCATCGGCCGTGGGGATCACGGTCGCCGTCTCCGCCCTGCTCAGCGGCCTCCTGC
>Ga0224508_10001830_pt1 | contig 18662 bp, 13 predicted proteins | sample SF_Jan12_sed_USG_4_FD_170157 | JGI IMG/M metagenome (GOLD analysis project Ga0224508, IMG submission 170157) | Sediment microbial communities from San Francisco Bay, California, United States - SF_Jan12_sed_USGS_21 | ecosystem: Environmental > Aquatic > Marine > Sediment | place: USA... | reverse complement strand
AGGCTCCTAGCCTGGCGTATTGCTGACGAGTATCGGGAAATTCAGGCGGGTACCGCGCCGCACATTGTCCATGTCGACTTCCGGGTTGTACTGGCGAAACAGCCACACCGGTACGTCGTATTTCCTGAGCGCGAGTATCCAGACGGACTCACCGCTTCTGACAACGTGTTCAGTGACACCCGTGATCGTATTGTTGCGGAAGAACGTATCCTGCTGCTGCCTGTGGTATGCCGCCCGCAGATTTTCAAAGGCCTCCGCATCGACTTTGCCAAGATCCAGCTTTATGCGTTGCCCAACAGCGACCGGCGTACGGAATGCAAGCCCGTTGATGTCACGAAGTCTCTGCGTCTTGATGCCAAGCCAGTCCCCGTAGTGACCGAGCGTCTCGAGGGGATGAACCTCGATGGTCTTGTCCTCTGCAACGGTGTAGTCGCTCGGATCAGAAAGCAGTGACGCCTGCAGGCTGCCGATCAGGGAACCGACCTGATCTGCAAGAATGAATGGTTCTTCTTCGGCCTCGGTGGCCGCCGGCAAATCGGCCATCGCGATGCCAGTTGCCGGGAGGCCGGCAATCGCAGGTGCATCTGCGATCGCAGCCGGTGGCGGTGCCGGAGCTACGACTGGCTCTGGCGAGGCAACTGGTGGTGCCGCGACCGCAGCCACTTGCGTCGGTGCGGGACCCGCTGCCGGTAATCGCAACTGCTGGCCGGCCCTGATGCGATTACTGTTGCCGAGGCTATTCAGGGCAACGAGCGTTGATACCCTCGTATCGTATTCATCTGCGATCTGCGACAGGGTATCGCCGCGCCTGATCGTGTGAAAAAGATCCGGCATTTGTTTATTGAAACGTGCGTCTGCTGGCAGGTTCGCCATCAGTTCAGGCATAGAGGCGCCCAACATGCTGTTCGGCAATCTGAGTTCGAAGTCTTTGGGAAAATGTTTGCTGCCCTGCCAGACCGTCGCCTGAACGGCCGGGTTGTACCTGGCAAGATCCCGCTCGTCTACCTTCAAGGCGGCCGCCAGTTCGTCGGCCGGGATGTAGGCCGGAAGCCTTATCGTTGCATAGTCAACCGGACTGTCGGGAACCAGGCCTGGAAAATACCGATCAGAATTTTGATCGACGTGCTTGGCCGCGAGAAATGCGACATAAAAGTTGCGCGAGGCAAATCCGAACGTGCGGCTTTTGTAATTGCGAAGAATATCTTCATACGCATTGTCGCCGTGCTTGCGCATTGCGCGTCGCGCGCCCGAAAGACCGTGATTGTAGGCAGTAATCGCCATCGGCCAGTTGCCGGTCAGTGAATAGTTGTAAGCAAGTAACTTGGCCGCGGCGGTAGTCGCGAGGAACGGATCGTTTCTTTCGTCCAGTACATGATCGACCTGCATGAAACGACGTCCGGTGCTGCGCGTAAACTGCCAGATTCCGGATGCACCGACATGCGACCGCGCATTCGGATTATAGGAAGATTCGACGTGCGGTAGTGCAGCGAGTGCGGTCGGTACGCCGAGCCGGCTGAATTCAGCATTGACGTAGTCTCGCCAGCGTCCGGATCGTTTCAAACCGTCGCTGAACCGATCCGACAATCCGAGTTGAAATCTTATACGGCCGACCGCAGCAGACAATTCCTTGTTGCTTACGTCTGCGGGCCACATGCCCAAGACGCGGTATTCGTCCGCGCTCAGGTTGTCACGTTTACCGTTCGCGAGCGTGCGCAGAATCTTCTGGTAATACTCGCGTCTTTTTTTGGATAAATTATTGCGCGCGCGGCGGCTGGCATCCTTTGGCAAATCGACTTTCTCGTAGACGACACCGAGATTGCGATTATCATGGAGCACGCCTTCCCTGGTCGTGTACTCGGTGAAGATCGAAATCCAGAAATTGACGTCCCGTTCGAGCCCTTTAGGCATCGGAAAGAGCGCTTCGTCGTTTGCAAATACCGTGTTTGCCGATATCAGAAACAGTACGATTACTATGAATTTTGCGAATTTACTTGTCATTTGCTGCTTTTATAGTTTCAATTGAGAAGTCCACGCTAAATGCTTGAATAGATCACAGAAATTTAGAGCATATAGCAGTATTCTGACTTAAACCGGAAGTGCTGTTCAACCATTGCCGTTTCTCCGACCGGCACACGCTAAAAAACTATGACCGTGACTAATTCCTCAGTCAGGCACCTCCCGCTCGCTATGGCCCTGGCAATACTGATGCTATCCAGCAGTATTGTGGGCCGTGCGGAGACAGACCGGGAAGAATCGGCCGCGTCTCCTGAAGGGATTGTCGCTGAAACCGCGCTTGCAGATGATGCAACAGGTCACATCGCGGAGATTCCGGTCGTTCCTCTCGCCGATGCGGTCACCACTGCGGATGGAGTCGCAAAGACTTTGACTATCCTCGGCACGGACATTCATCCTGGCTCCAACCAGACGCTTTCATGGGCTGCAACCGAGCTATTTGAGGGCGTACCTGTCTCAACGCCGGTATTGGTGGTCAACGGCAAGCTCGCCGGACCCACTCTGTGCCTGACGGCTGCGGTCCACGGGGACGAGCTGAACGGCATTGAAATGGTGCGCAGGGTGATGCACAACCTGCAACCGGAAAAATTGTCGGGCGCAGTACTTGGCGTGCCGATTGTCAATCTGCAGGGATTTCGGCGTGGCTCACGGTATTTGCCCGATCGACGCGACCTGAACCGGTTCTTCCCTGGCAATCCGAGTGGCAGCGCCGCGTCAAGAATTGCCCATTCGTTTTTTACCGAGATCATTGTGCATTGTGACGCGCTGATCGACCTGCACACCGGATCGTTTGAACGCGCGAATCTGCCGCAACTGCGCGCTGACCTGCGCAATCCCGATGTCGTTACACTGACACAGGGTTTCGGCGCGACTGTCATTCTGCACAGTGAACCCGCGAAAGGAACATTACGATTTGCCGCAACTGCTGCCGACATTCCAACAGTGACGCTGGAGGCTGGCGGACCTTCCGAACTCGAATTGCAGGAAGTCAAACACGGCGTCAAAGGAATTGAAACGCTCCTGAATATGCTCGGCATGCTGAAGAAGATCAGGCTGTGGGGAGACTCCGAGCCGGTCTACTACCGTTCAACCTGGGTGCGCGCCAACCGTGGTGGCATATTGCTTGCGGATGTAGCGCTTGGCAGTACCGTCCGGCAAGGCGATCTTCTCGGCACGATTACCGATCCGATGAATAATGCCAGCACCAAACTTTATTCTCCGCATTCGGGGCGCATCATTGGAATGGCGAAAAACCAGGTGGTCATGCCCGGGTTCGCGGCATTTCATGTCGGTATCCAGACCGACGAGGCGCCGGTCGGATTCTCCGATAACGACGCGATTGGCCACGAGTCTGCAAGCGAGACCGGCGATAACGACGACGTCGATAGCATTTCGGAGTAGTGACGGCCAGATCACCAAATAGTCTTTGACAGGTCGCGCGAATGGCGTCATGCCGATAAACTCGCGTCGCATAGTGACTAACAGGCTCCATGCAGCATGAAGCGACCTGAGCAGCGTCCGCTCTACCATTATTGGGCACCAAAATACTGGCCACACTGGCTCGGCCTCGGATTCCTGCGCCTGTCATGTCTGCTCCCGTACAAATGGCAGATCGGTCTCGGCAAGAGCATTGGTCGGCTGGCGCATCGTGTCGGCCACGAACGCCGTGCGATTACCAGGCGCAATATCGAATTGTGTTTTCCCGATATGACAGAGGAGGAACGAAACGATCTTGCATACGCGCACTTCGAGGCACTGGGTGCGTCTCTTATGGAAATGGCGCTGGGCCGCTGGGCCTCGGAGGATAAGTTGCTCGGGATGACACGCGTCGAGGGTGGGCACCATATTCAACAGACGCTCGATGCGGGACATGGCGTTATGCTGATAAGCGCGCACTTCACGGCTCTCGACGTTGCTGGTCGCGCATTACGAAAATATTGCCCACCCTACGATGTCGTCTATCGACGGTTTCGTAATCCGTTCACGACGGAAATTGTGGCGAGTACCCGTGAAGTAACCGCAAGACGCGTTATCGAAAAAAACGACGTAAAAGGCATGGTGCGCAGTCTGCGTGAAGGCATACCTGTCTGGTACGCGCCGGACCAGGCTTACCACCTGAAGCAGTCGGCGCTGCTGCCATTTTTCGGGGAGCCGGCGATGACCAATATTGCGACGACGACGATTGCCAAACTTGGTCGTGCAAAGGCGGTTCCGTTCTGGCCGAGACGACTGCCGGAAGGTGGCTACGAGATTCTGATCTTGCCGCCGATTGAAGGACTGCCGAGCGATGACCCAGAGGAAGACACAAGAAAATACACGGCTCTGCTCGAGGAACAAATTCGCCGCTGTCCGGAGCAGTACTATTGGGTCCATCGAAAATTCAAGAACCGGCCGGATACGCTGCCGAATGTCTACGCCGATCTTGAGGCGCTGAAATAACCCTCAAGAAACTGATTCCAGTTTGCAGCGGAATAATGGATGCCGGGATCTGCTTGCTTGATTTTGCGCAAAGATCGATGCAATCGACCGATATTTTTTTGTTGCCACTGTCCTTTCGCCATTATTTTTCCGCGATCGAAATCCAGCAGATACATGTTGTCGTCCCGCCCTACCTGCAAGTTGTAGGCATTCAGGTCTGCATGAAATACGCCGGCCTGATGAAAGCGGTGCAGCCCTGCGCCAAGGCTCTGCCAGAATTGCTCATCGCCGGGCCGCTCAGTGATGCGGTCAGCCAGTGACCGAATTCCTGGCAGCCGGATCGTCAGCAGGTCCGCCTTGTACACCGGACCCGAGCGGCAATAACGCGCCGCAGCAGGACGTGGCACCGGCAGGCCAAGCGAATTCAGCTTGGCCAGCAAGTGCCATTCGGCGAAGGAGCGGGTCTGGCGCTCGCCTAGCCACAAATAGGAATCCCGAATGATTCGTCCGGGCAATCCGCCGCGCATGTAATGGCGCAATACAAACTCGTTCTCGCCATCACCGACAATGAGGGTGTTGCCGCGACCGGCCGAACGAAGTGCACCTTTGACCCGCTCCACATTTGGCCAGCCATTGGCCACGAATGCGCGCTCGGAAATCTGGTTGATGATGGCAGTATCGTATAGGATGGCGCCGTTTCTGGTCTTCTCGACAGTGTCGCTCAAGCTAGGCAGTCCCGTTTCCGCATTGTTGTTTACTTCTTCGATTTTTTCCGGCATTCACTAAGATGTTCAAGCAGTCGCCGCCAGAAAGTATTTGTGTCATCCGTCTTTCGGCAATCGGTGACACCTGTCATGCGCTCGCTGTAATTCGCGCCATTCAGGATACCTGGCCGGAAACCCGATTGACCTGGATTATCGGTAAAACAGAAGCCAGTCTGATGGCGGATATCCCCGACATCGAGTTTATCATTTTCGACAAATCCAAAGGCCGCGCCGCCTATTCCGACGTCCGCGCACAGCTCGCGGGCCGCAAATTTGATATTGCGTTGTGTATGCACGCATCGTTGCGTGCAAACCTGCTTTGCCGATTGATTTCGACACCGATTCGTCTCGGATTCGATTACAAGCGTGCCCGTGATTTCCAGTGGTTGTTCACCAACCAGCGCATCGAAGCTGTACCGCGCGAACACGCTCTGGAAGCCATGATGGGTTTTGCCCGGCATATCGGGATCCCAAAGCGCCGCTTGCGTTGGGACATTCCTTTGTCTGCTGCACACATTGAGTTTGCTGCCGCCTATGAGTCAGCGGGGCGGCCAATTCTCCTGATCAGCCCTTGCAGCAGCCTGCGCTCCCGAAACTTTCGCAACTGGAGCGCAGAGAATTATGCGGCGGCCGCAAATCATGCCCGCAATAAATTCAATTGCACGGTCATCCTGACTGGCGGCAAAACCGAGCTGGAACTGGACTACGGCCGCACCATTGCAAAACTCTGCGACAAGAGCCTGGTCAACCTCATTGGCAAGACCAGCCTGAAAGAGCTTTATGCGCTCATCAGCGTAAGCCAGGCGCTGCTCTGCCCGGATTCGGGTCCGGCACATATGGCCACAGCGGCCGGGACGCCCGTAATCGGCTTGTATGCAACCTCGAACCCGCTGCGAACCGGCCCCTATCTGAGCCAGGATTCAAGCGTTAACGCCTATCCGGAGGCCGTTGGCAGGTTCCTCGGAAAAACGGTGGAAGACCTGCGCTGGGGCCAGCGCGTGCGGGATCCGGGTGCCATGGGCCTGATTCGCCTCGCCAGCGTCAATCAGCGCATAGATCAGGTATTGTCCGCCATTTCCTGAAATTCACCGATTTTCGCGGTTTTTAGTCGATAATCGAACCTTTTTATCCGTTTTTCGGCAACCCGGGGCATCCGTCATCCTGCTCTCGAGCATAACTTGGGGTTGCACACCCGACTTGTTTGGAAAATTTTGCATTTGAATCGGCATGAAAGTGCAATTTATCGGAAATTTAATGGAGTTTGACTATTTTATTGGCTATTTTCCGGAATTAATGAGACAAGTTTTTTCAGAAAAAACTTTCAATATTTCGACATCGGAATCGCAAAAATAACCAGATATCGGCAAATAGCCGAAATTAGCGAGTTTTTAGGTAGTTTTAGCTGCAGGACACGACAGAGTGCGTTGTCACTCCGGGGCGTCGGTTATGACGTACTGGGCACCGCAATATGGGCACTTGGCCTCACCGGTCTCCTCGATTGGCAAATAGACCTTTGGATGGGAATTCCACAGGTACATGCCGGGCATCGGGCAGGACAGCGGAATCTCGTCGCGCCGCACTTCATATCGATGCTGCGCATTTGCCGCAATCAGATTCTGATCAACTGTTCCTGCTCTTTCTGCCACTGGTTACACCGGTCTCTTAATGGATTTGGCGAATTATAGGGCAAGCGCATGGCCGATGCCGTGTCCCACCAATTATTTGCAAAACAATCGCGCAGACTCCTAGACCAGCTCGCGCTGCCACAGGTCAACGACGAATTTACGTTCCTCTGCAAACTCCGCATCCGGGACCAGCGGTGGCTGCTCATCCAGGGCGAGACGATGCAGGCACAGGCGGTAATCCTTGTAAATTTGCTGCAGGCTAACTACATCGGTTTCAGCAAGGCAGCCCGCGGCAGCCAGGGTCCCCAGTTGCCGGATATTGTCCGGGTAGTGAATGACTGCCGGTTGCTCTTCCGCATTTTTCAATACGAGATACTGGACCAGGAATTCAATATCACCAATGCCACCTTCTCCCTGCTTGAGATCGAATTGCTGCTCCGAACTTTTGTCGAGTTGTTTGCGCATTTTGGCGCGCATCGACAAGACATCCTCGAGCAAATCTTCGCGGTGGACGCGGAATCGCAACGTTTCTGATCGAATGCGCTCGAATTCGCGCGCAATGATTGGGCTGCCAGCGACCGGCCGGCTGCGTAACAGCGCCTGGTGTTCCCAGGTCCAGGCATTGTCTTCCTGGTAACGCTCAAAGCCCTCGACGCTACTCACGAGCAAGCCTGAGCGGCCACTCGGTCGCAACCGGGTATCGACTTCATAGAGGGCACCCGATGCAGTCTGCGCAGTGAGAAAATGCGTCAGGCGTCGGACCAGACGGCCAAAAAACATGCTGTTATCGAGGGGTCTCGGGCCATCCGTCTCCTGCTTTGGCCCGCTGGAGTCATGCAGGAAAACCAGGTCGAGGTCTGACCGGTAAGAGAGCTCCATACCACCGAGCTTGCCGTAGGCAATGACGCCGAACCCGGCTTTACACTCACGATCGCCATCGGCAGTGGCAAAGGTCGGTACGCCGTGTTTCGCGACCAGGTCCGCCCAAGCGATATCCAATGCACGATTAAGAACTATTTCGGCGAGCTCGGTCAGGCGGTCGCTGACTTTCATAATTGGCAGGTTGCCACTGTGGTCGGCCACGGCGATTCGAAACAGTGTCGCTCGCTGAAACTGCCCAAGGACCTCGATCTGGCGCTCGCTGTCAGTCGCATCGACCTGCCTCGATCGTTCATGCAGGTCCTCCCACATGTTGGCCGCGGTAATCGCAGCCGAATGCAGTCGGGGATCCAGCAATTCGTCCAGCAACAGTGGGTAGCGGGCGATTTCCTGGGCGAGGTAGGCACTGTTCTCACAAAGGCCAATCAGGCGACCAAGGACAGCAGGATTCTCAATGAGCAGTGACACGTACGCGCTGCGCCGGACTATCTGGCTGATAACCCTGAGCGTTCGTTCGAGTACGACATTCGGCGATTGCCTGCGCTGCAGCTGCAGAAACAGTAATGGCATAAAGCGGCTTAGCCGCCGTTGTGCGGTCGCGTCGATCTGACGTTGAATCGATGCGCCCGCGAACTTGACAATGGTTGCTGCCAGGAGCTCCGCCTCGAGATACTCGTTGTCCTGCAAAACCGCCTGCCATTGTTCTGCTGTCGATTCCGTATCCCAGAGCGACGCGAGCGCCCGCGCAAGATCGGGTTGCGCTGGCTTTTCGTCGGCACTGAATAAGAGCTCAGCGAAGTGCTTACCAACTTCCTGCCGCCACCGGTTGAGTTCGTCAATGAGCTCCTGCCAATCGTCGTAACGAAGCGCTACCGTCAAGCGCAGTCGATCGATGGCATCTTGTGGGACGTCATGCGTTTGTCGGTCCTGAATAGCCTGAAGTGCATTTTCCAGGCTGCGCAGGAACTCATAGGCATTAAACAAACTGTCTACAGTGGAAGACGCAAGTCCTTTGCCATTGGCCAGGGCAGGCAGCACTTTCAGCAATTCGCAATTGCGCAGGGCTGCATCAGCGCCACCGCGTACCAGCTGCAACGACTGTGCAATGAATTCGATCTCGCGAATTCCGCCCGGGCCGAGTTTGATGTTCAAAGCGAGCTCGCGCTTTTGTACTTCTGCAGAGATCAGCGCCTTCATGTCGCGGAGCGATTCGAAGACCCCGTAGTCCAGGTAACGCCGGTAAACGAAGGGATGAATGATTTCGCTCATCAATTCACGAACCGTTAACGTGTCGGCCGACGGACTGACCACTCTTGCCTTAATATAAGCGTAACGCTCCCAGCCACGACCATGTTGCAACAGGTAGGACTCGAGTGACGCAAAACTGGCCACTGGCGGCCCGCTCTCACCGAATGGTCTCAGCCTGGTGTCAACCCGGTACACGAAGCCGTCCGCAGTTACCTCGTCGAGCAGCGCAACGATTTGCCGCGAGCGACGGGTAAAATATTCGTGCGCGCTCAATACGCGTGGACCGTCGGTTTCGCCCTCCTCCCGATACAGAAAAATAATATCGATGTCGGAAGAAAAATTGAGTTCGCGTCCGCCCAGTTTGCCCATCGCAAGCACGACCAGAGGAATCTCATCGCCATCTGCGTTTTTCGCTTTGCCGAAACGCGGTGTGAGTAGCCGGTCTGAACAGACGACTGCTGCCTCGATCAGTCCGTCTGCGAGGTTCGACAGTGAGCTGAGTGATTCCTGCAGATTAGCGGATCCTTCAATGCTGCGCCAAAGGATATGCACCAACTGCCGGTTGCGAAACCGTCGAAGTTTCGATTTGCTGGCATCGAGGTCAGCGTTGCCAGACGCAGACTCCGCGATGAATTGGCGAAGCCGCACTTCTGAAGGCGGCGCCGACAGCTCACTTTTGTTCAACGCTGCCTGAAACCACTCCCATTCCCGCAGTAAAACCCTGGCTGCGAAATCACTGGTCCCGACCAGGCGCAACAGAACGGACTGGGCAGGTTCCTGCGCGGGCCATTCCGCACCTCTTTCGTGCAGGCGATCTGCCCAAAGCAGGACGACTTCCCGTAATTCTGCGGGCAAAACCTCAAGCGCCTTTTGCATCGTCTTTTTGTCGGCCGCAGTCATTGGCGTAAGGTTACCTCTAACAGGCCATGAAGTGCGCCGGGCGACCGAATTGCTGCTAACGCTGTACCATTGGCGCACCAGGCCAAAGAAGCCAACACATGCCGGACACAAAACACCTCCTGATCGTATACCACTCGCAATCGGGCTCGACCAGCCGCATGGCGGAAGCGGTAATACGTGGCGCAAGCCATTCTGACGTCGAACACGTTGAAGTTCGGGTTCGGGATGCGCTCGAGGCTACACCCGATGATGTTCTGTGGGCGGACGGCTACATTTTCGGAACGCCCGAGAATTTCGGTTATATGAGTGGCGCGTTGAAGTATTTTTTTGACCGGATCTACTATGCGTGCCTGGAAAAAATCGGCGGCAGGCCGTATGCACTGTTTGTCCGCGCCGGCAACGATGGATCCGGGGCACTATCCAGCATCGGCCGGATTGTTGCCGGGCTCGCCATCAAGGAAGTGCAGGAACCTGTCCTGATCGCAGGCGATTTTGACGAGTCCCGCCTGCCGGAGTGCGAGGAACTGGGAATGGCATTGGCCGCCGGACTTGAGGCTGGAGTCTTTTAGCCGGCGGAGGATTGTGTCTGGTCGGTTAGTTCCGCGAGAACCTCTTCAAGCGCCGATGGCTTGCCGACCGCGTGACCCTGGGCGAAGTCAACTCCGAGCTTGGTGATCAGGCCCTTCGTTTCAATACTTTCCACGTACTCAGCAACCGTTTCCAGTTCCATTACCTTGGCAACCTGGGTGATCGCTGCAACCATCGATTCGGAAATCCGGTTGTCTGTGATGTCACGAATGAAGCTGCCGTCGATCTTCAATGTATCGACTTTGAAGTTCTTGAGATAAGCGAACGAACTTAAGCCCGCGCCAAAATCATCGAGTGAGAATTTGCAGCCACGTTTTCGCAGCGTATTAATGAATGCCTGCGCCTTCTGACGGTTCGATACAGCTGCCGATTCCGTGACTTCGAAACACAGCGACTCGCATGGCACGCCGCTCGAATCAATTTCTTCCTCAATGAAATTCAGAATCTCGTCATCGCCAAGTGACTGACCCGACAAATTGATGGCAAAAATTGCACGGTTCTTTTTCAGGAACTCAGAATGCTCGGACAGGCGGGCAAGCGTATTGGAAACCACCCAGCGGTCGATCTGCGGCATCAGTTGATATCGTTCCGCTGCAGAGAAAAACGCATCTGATGACACTCGGTTGCCATGACTGTCTTTCATGCGCAACAGAATTTCGAAACGACTTATCTCGTCTTTATCGGTCAACGAGACAATTGGCTGCGCCTGCATTCTGAAGCCATCGGAATCGAGCGTTTGCTGGATTTGTGAAACCAGGTGCATGTCATCGTAGCGACGAATAATACTCTGGTTGTCCTGGTCATAGACCTCAACCCGATCCCGGCCATGATCCTTGGCAGAATCGCAGGCAAGTCGCGCGGCGGTCAGTGCGTCGCCTTCGGGCGTCTTCGTTGAAAACTCCGCGACACCGATACTGACAGTGACTTGTAGCGATTTGTCGCCGTGCAGGTACCTGAGTTTGTCGCCATTCTTGCGAACGGTTTCTACGAGACTCATTGCCTGCTCTACCGTGCTGTGCGTCAGCAGAATGACGAAATCGTCACCAGTAAGCCTCGTGGCAACCGCGTTCTTCGGCAAAACATCTTCGATCAGTTGTGAAAAGCGAACGATGACCTCATCGCCCGCTTCGCGACCGAATGTGTCGTTAACAAGTTGCAGATTGTCGAGATCGAAATAGATGATCTGGTGACAATCTTCCGACTCTTGCAGCGATTTCCTTGACTCGTGCAGTTGTGCTTCGAAACCAGCGCGATTCATCAGGCCGGTCATGGCATCGAAGGATTGTTCGATAACGTATTCGACCTTGCGCACGATGTGTGACATGAAACGCATGTGCGTTTGATCAAATGGTTTGTTGTTGACTCTGCAGAGTTGCGCAAGCATCCCTTCGATATTGCCGGCCTTGTCGACTAGCGGACACAGCATTGCCTGGTACCCCTGATCAGACGGGAGGTCCGATCCCTCGACCGCAGGAATCTCGAAGATCACCGGCATGCGCTGACCTTCGAGCTTGTGGAACAGCGAATCGATCAGGTATTTGTCGAGAGCCTTTCGATTGACGCTCTTCCAACTCGAATGTGTGGCGCTGATACGGATGCGCTTTGACGGCAGGAGCAAAACGCTGTATGCAATATTCAAAAAGCGGCCGCTTTGGCCGATTAGCTGGGCAAGCCCCGCATGACTCCGCGACGTACCATGAATCTTCTCGTCGACCTGGTAAACCAGTGCAAGTTCTTTGTCAGAAATACTGGCCTGCTGCTCTGCGATTTGCAGCTCCTGGTTCAGGCGCAGCGTTTCTCCGATGACCTGCACGGCAGGCAACAGAATATTTTGCAATAGACTCGGATTGAACCAGGATGATTTGCCCGCGTTTTTGGAGAATACGGTGATGAGAATCCCGAGACTATCCTTACTACCGCCAGACACCGGCAATACCAGCAACGTCCTGCCTGAGGTCAGGGTCCGCCGCAACATCGAGGATTCCGGATCGGTTCCCTGGATGATGTCGTCGGGAAGATCCGCCACGAAATTGTCGATTTCGTAGTCGTCTGCTCCGTCGCTGCTCCAGATGCAGGATTTGGCAAGATCGTAGAAACAAAAACACTGTGCCCGGGGTACCAGGGACTGCAACAGTCCTTTGGCGGCACCAATGTTCTTTCGAGTTATGAAATTGTGAACTTCCGCGACCATTAGCGAGCGTTGCCCCAATTCATGGCCGTTCGGATGACGGCCCCGTGAATTAATCAGGACAATGCCATGCACGCTGGAAATTGGCTGTGACTCAAGTCTCAGCTAGGTATCAACTGGAACTGATTTTGCTTTTTCTTTCAGGTATTTGCAGTAAGCGCCACATATGTGGTCGGGCTGACTCACGCCTTTTCATGGCGGCGAATCAGTGCCTGACGCGGCCGCTGGCGCCGCGTCAGTTACGGGAGGGAAATTGCCTCTTTTGCAGGCTAAAGAGACGCCAGCCATTCGTCGTCAGATCCCTCATTTACGCCTTCAAACAGTGGCGTACTCAGATAGCGTTCGCCGGTATCCGGCAGCATCGCCAGGATAACGGAGCCCTTTTCCACCTTCGCTGCTGCTTCGAATGCCGCTGCCAGTGTCGCTCCTGAGGATATACCGACGAACATTCCTTCCTCGGCCGCCAGTCGTTTCGACAACTCGATGGCGCGCTCATCGGTTACCGGAATGAGCTCATCGAATACTTCACGATTGAGCACATCGGGTATGAAGTCGGGGGTCCATCCCTGGATTTTGTGCGGATTCCACTCGTTGCCGGCAAGCAGTGACGCACCGGCCGGTTCTGTCGCGACAATCGTAACGTCAGGTCGCGCGGCTTTGATGACCTCGCCCGCACCGGTCATCGTGCCACCGGTGCCATACCCCGTAACCCAGCAGTCCAGCCGCCTGCCCGCAAAGTCCCGCAGGATTTCGGGCCCGGTTGTGTTGCGATGATATTCCGGATTGGCCGGATTCTCGAACTGACGCGCCAGAAACCAGCCATGCTCCGCTGCGAGCTCTTCAGCCCTGCGAACCATGCCGCTACCCCTTTCGGCCGCCGGCGTCAGAATGACCTTAGCGCCCATGGCGCGCATGATCTTGCGCCGCTCCACCGAGAAGGATTCGGCCATTGTTGCCACGAAGCCGTAGCCTTTGGCCGCACAAACCATCGCCAGCGCGATACCGGTATTCCCTGAAGTTGCCTCAACCACCGTATCGCCGGGTTTGAGTAATCCCTTCTTTTCGGCATCGTTGACGATCGCAAACGCAAGCCGGTCCTTGACCGAGGCCAGCGGATTAAACGATTCAATCTTGACGAACATCTCAATACCATCAGGAGCTATGCGATTGAGTCGGACTATTGGCGTATTGCCGATCGTGTCGAGAATGCTGTTGTAAATCATGTCCTGTCCTTTATGTGCTAGGGCGGTGGCGCCACTAATTTATTGTGTCGGATAGAGTACACGCAACTTTTTGGACGTCCCGTGCATCAATTATATAGGGTTCCGGTGGCGGTGGTTTTTTGCTGTTGCAGTCGGGTCTTGCCCGGCCATTGATTTCGCTCGATATATTCAAACGTTATATCGACCCCAGATGTAACGCAAGGTCATGAAAGGGGACTATAAGAAAAAGGAATACCTGCCGAATTTTTCTGAATTTCTTGCAACGATCGTGATCGTCGTTTGTCTACGGTAGGAGCCGGCAACACCTGACGTAAAGCCTGCATGAAACTACAACAATTAAAGTATCTGCTAGCGATAGTTGATAATGGCCTCAACATTACGGCGGCCGCTGATCGACTGTATACATCGCAACCCGGGGTCAGCAAGCAACTCAAGTTGCTTGAGGAAGAGCTCGGCCTGCAATTATTCAGCCGCAAGGGGAAAAGTCTTAGTCGCGTAACACGCGCTGGCGAGCAGGTTGTCGTCAGAGCACGCACTGTCATGGAAGAAGTCGAACAGATCAGACGCCTTGCCGCGGACTTTTACCAGGAAGAAGAAGGCACGTTGACGATTGCCGCAACCAACACACAGGCGCGATATGTTCTCCCAGGCATAGTGCGCGAACTTCGACATCAGTACCCGAAGGTCAGCCTGAATTTGCACCAGGGAACCTCTGATCAGATCGCAGACATGATGGCCAGGAACGATATCGACTTTGCGATCGCGACCGGTTCGAACGATTTGTTCGATGACCTTTTGCAAATTCCCGGATACCACTGGGATCGCATTATTCTTGTTCCGAATGGGCACGAACTTACGAAAATAGACCGGGAACTGACGCTGCAGGATCTTGCCCGTCATCCACTCGTTAGTTACGTTTTTAGTTTTGATAGCGAAACTGCATTGAAACGAACGTTTGCAGAACAAGGCCTCGAAGCAAACGTCGTCTTTACAGCGCGCGATGCAGATGTCATCAAAACTTATGTTCGCATGGGGCTCGGTATTGGCGTTGTTGCAGGTATGGCGTACGAGCCGGATGACCATAAACACCTGACAGCAATCAAGGTCAACGGCCTGTTTCCGCGAAGCACCACCTGGATTGGTTTTCGAAGAAACACCGTTTTGCGGTGTTATATGGCCGACTTCATTCGTCTGTTTGCTCCGCATGTCAGCGCTGAGCAAATCGACAAAGCGGCACGCGCAGACAATCAACAGGAATTGGATCAGCTATTCAGAAATACGCGGTTACCGATCAGGAATGGTACTTGCGGCTGCCTCTCCGCCGCCGCGTAGCCATTGCCAGAGCCCATCTCATAAATCTGCATGGCCGCGAAGCGGACTCTGCGGGACGGGGTGCAAGGCACGAGGAGTGCGACGTGGTTATTCCACCTGAGCGACGAGTAACGCCGCAGCACGCCGGCAGAGTCGCTTCCCCACTCAAAACGAGCGGTATCTGTTACGTTGCCTCCGAGGTCATTTTTGGATGGGCTTTCAGCGCACATCAGCGAAGTTGTTCCCTGCGTGCATTGCCGATGGTTATACGAATTCAACGCGACTCGCGCCTCGTATCCGAAACTGTGTACCCGAAACGCGGCTCATGAGGGTTTATGTGATGGGCTCTAGTAAATTCGAATACCGCCGTGGCGTTTTCTGCTGCGCACGTCAATCCACCAAAGCCCGATCAGAAATCCGCCGAGCAGGCAAACAAACATCGCCCCACCAACCCACTTGAACGGCAGGCTGTATTTATACTGTCCGTGACGTTCTTCGTAGTCCTTGTTTTCTTCAGTCAACTCGAAAACCCGTGCTGCACTGGCATCGAGTGCAGTACTTGTTTCAGCAAGCTTAAGTTCGAGCGATTCAATAGTTGCTGCCGGTGACGCGAATGCAGCTTTCGTACTCTCGAGTTCCTGCTTGAGTCTGTCGACTTCATTCTGTGTCTGCGTAACAATCAGTTTTGCCGGCTTTTCAAAGACAAGGTACGCCGCCTTCACATAGCCGACAACACCATCAGGCAAACGGACGTTCGCGTAATTTCGATCGCGGGAAATTATTTCGAGTTCCTGCCCACTTTCAAGCGTACGGAATGCCCGATCACTCGTATCCGCAGCCTGGTGCAATCCAAGGCGCAGGTTATCGGTGATATAGGCCGTCTCGGCCAACGCGCCCAACGGCGCAAACAATAATGACAATAGTAATGCAGTACGCATCGCTGACCCTCCCAAGCGTCTCGCGACCGGATCGGCTACTGCAGCATTTCCGGCTGAGCGGAGTTTACTACAGATATGAATTGATCAGGCGACCGGAATTGTCGCCGAATACCGACGCATCGAGTATCACTTTTCATACAGCCAACGCAACAACGCTTCCTGTACTTCTTCGCCAGGGCCGCGATGGATGTCAGTCTGGTTGTGAAAAGTGACGACAATGTAGCGATTGCCTGAACGTGCCTGGAAGTAACCGGCAATCGAGCTAACGTGATCGAGCGATCCTGTTTTCATGTGGGCCATTCCGGTCAGGACGCCATTCCGAAAGCGTCGCGACAATGTTCCATCGACGCCAGACAGCGACAGCGATGACAGGTATTCGGGCATGTATGGGCTGTGGTAGGCGTAACGCAGCAGATCGGCAAGATGCCTGGCTGTCATTCTCGACTCACGCGACAATCCGGCGCCGTTGTCCAGCCTGAGCTCAGCAAAATCCATACCTTTGCCAGCCAACCACTCGCGTACAAATTTGCGGCCGCCCGCTTCGGTGCCCGGCGGACCGTAGGTCTCTGCCCCCAGTGTGTACAGCAACTGCCGCGCCATAACATTATTGCTGTGCTTGTTAACCTTCGTGATGATGTCGGACAGCGGCAGCGACTCAAAGGAAAATGCCGGCTCGAGGTCTTCCGGCGTCACGGAATTCTTCCATCCGCCCGCAATCCGGCCGCCGGACTCCTGCCACAGCGATTTGAAAAGACCATAGGTGAACTGGTTGTGGCTCAGTGCAGTTCGGCTCATCGAATAGATTTCACAACCGCCGGGAAAGCGCCCGCTGAAAGTGATCCGGCTTACATCGTCATTGGGGGTAATCGTGATGCCTCTTTGGTAGCCACGGCAGGATCCGTTTGCCACCCTCAGCTGATTGACGATCTCGAGATTTTCGATCGGTGGATCCAGTCGCACTTTTACTCGCGAGAATGCAGCATCAGGCTCAAAGTAATAGCGCACAACCTTGAAGTTGGTGAGCATCGCATTTGGTGCAACGTTGTATGCCCGCAGCGGCTCGCGATCGAATGCTGCCGGATCGTAGCTTCCGACATCAAAATAACTGTCGTCGATCAGCAAATCACCGCTGATCGACGAAATTCCTGACTGGCGAATTCGCCGCGACAGTTGCCAGAATCTTTCGGTGACCATGTACGGGTCACCGTGTCCCGTTAGTAGTAAATCCCCGTCGAGGACGCCGTCTGTGACCTCGCCTAAAAAGTGCACATCGGTCTTCCACGTGTAAACGGGACCGAGTGTGTCGAGCGCGACGAGTGTTGTCAGCATTTTTTCCACGGAGGCCGGATTCCGCGGCTCAGCTTCGTTCCAGGACAACACCACGTCGCCGGTATCCAGACTCTCCACGTACACGCTTAACGTGTGATCCGGAATTCTCCGGTAATTCAGCGCGTTCTTTACGGGAATCGGTAATTCCTGCTGGGCCAGCAGTACCGAGGGATGCAACAAAACTACAACAAGCAACAATTTGATGAAAGCGGTCACGCTGGTCCTGCTCCTTTTCGCACTACCGTCCCGAAAATATCCTGATCCGGAGTTAGCTCAATGGCCCGGCTTCCTGATCCTGAATGCCTTCATTCTGTCATAGAGTGTCGTCGGCCGGACACCAAGCAATTCAGCAGTGCCATCTTTACCCGAAACTTTCCAGTTCGTGGCCTTCAATGCCGCAATCGTGTTTCTTTTCTGTAGCTCCCGCATTTGCTTGTCGGTCAGTATCTGGTCTTCAACCGTTCCGTCGTGAACATCCTTTGAGGGAGTCGGTGTCGAGTGGTTCTGCGGCATCGACAGATCCAGTCGCAAGGTGTTGCCCTTGGACAGTATGACCGCGCGTTCAATGACATTCTTCAACTCGCGGACATTGCCAGGCCAGTCATAGGCGCTGATTGTTTCAGCCTGGCTGCGAGTCAGTTTGAAAGGAGGGCGTCCGAAATCGTTGCAGATACTTTCCAGGAAGTGCTGAGCGAGTTGTATAAGATCCTCCGGTCTACGCCGTAGCGGAGGCACTTCGATCGGGAATACACTGAGGCGATAAAACAGGTCCTCGCGGAATTCTCCGGCAACCACAAGCTCTTCGAGATTCCGGTTGGTCGCTGCTATTACACGCACATCGACAGACCGGGTAATGTCATCACCGACCCGCTCGAATTCACTTTCCTGTAACACGCGCAGCAACTTGCCCTGCAATTCGAGCGGAATCTCACCGACCTCATCCAGGAAGATGCTACCGCCGTCTGCCAGCTGGAAACGCCCGACACGATCCCGGTGGGCGCCCGTAAACGCGCCTTTGACGTGACCAAAAAATTCGCTTTCAAACAGCTCTTTCGGTATCGACGCGCAATTGACTTTGACCAACGGCGCCGCGGCCCTCGGACTACGCGCGTGAATCGCACGCGCAACGAGTTCCTTGCCAACACCGGACTCTCCGAGTACCAGTACGCTCGCCGGCGTCTGCGCAACGGCCTCTACCTGTGAAAGCGTCTGTTTCAGGGCAGGGCTTTCGCCGACAA
>Ga0224508_10001829_pt1 | contig 18666 bp, 10 predicted proteins | sample SF_Jan12_sed_USG_4_FD_170157 | JGI IMG/M metagenome (GOLD analysis project Ga0224508, IMG submission 170157) | Sediment microbial communities from San Francisco Bay, California, United States - SF_Jan12_sed_USGS_21 | ecosystem: Environmental > Aquatic > Marine > Sediment | place: USA... | reverse complement strand
CGACTCATCCGCAGACTGGGAGGCGAGGAAGCCGAAGATGCGGTTCTCGAGCTGCGCCTCTGCGAGCTCCTCGGCGAGACGCTCGGTCAGGCGGGCACCGCGCTCGAGCGGCTCGAACGCCTCGAAGCCCGTCCGGATCTCGACGAAGAGCTGCGCGAGCCGGTTCTCGAAGCCTTCGAGCGGGCGCTTCGGATCGGCGGCGACGGCGAAGCCCTCGCCCGTTTCCTCGAGCGGCGCGCGGACGGGGCCACCGACCCGGAAGCCGCGGCACGCCTTCACCTCGAGCGGGCCGGACTGCTCTGCGAGCTGGGCCGCCCCGAGGAGGCGCGCGCGCTCTATGAAGCACTTGCCGATGAACGGAGCGAGTCTTCGAGCGTGGCCGAATCGCGCCTCGTCGAGCTCCTCGAACGAAGTGGCGCATGGGACGGGCTCTGCCGACGCCTCGAAGCAAAGCTCGAAGGTGCCGAGGCCGACACGAAACCCGACCTGCACGAGCGGATCGCAGCCCTGCGGCGCGACCGCCTCGGCGACCGGGCCGGCGCGATCCGCAGCTTCGAAGCGGCGGCCGAACTCGCGCCCGAGCGTGCGTCGCTGTGGCAGGCGCTGGCCCGCCTCTACACCGAAGAGGATCGTCGGGCCGACCTGCTGAACGCACTCGAAAGCGAACTGGCAGCCGGGGCCGAAGAGAAGCGCAAGCTCCTCCTCCACGCGCGCGCGGCAGAGCTCTGTCGTGCCGAGGACACGCCGAACCGCGCGATGCCCCACTTTCGAGCGCTGCTCGAACTCGACCCGGCCAACGCGAGCGCCGCGGAGTTCCTCGCCGAGCGGCTCGAGTCCGACGAGAACTGGACCGATCTCGCGGCCGTGCTCACCACACGCCTCGAACATCTCAACCAGGCAGGGACGGGTGAAACGACCGCGCTTCGCCTCCGGCTCGCCGCGCTCCACGGCGGGCCGCTGGCCGACCCGGATGCTGCGATCGCGCTGCTCGAGCCCACGTTCGCGCAGCCGGAGTCGCTCCCGCTGGTCGCGGAGCCGTTGGCGGACCTGCTGACACGCGCGGGACGGCGCGAAGAGCTGACCGCCGTGTGCCGGCAGACGATTGCGGCGCTCCGCGATCCCGCCGAGAGGGCGCCCTGGTCGCTGCGACTCGGTGACGCCCTGCTCGCGTCCGATCAGCTGCCCGAGGCCGCCGACGCCTACCGCCAGGTGCTCGCCGATCGTCCGGGAGATCCCGACGCCGAGCGCGCCCTGCGCGACGTGTACCGATCTCTCGGGGAGGCACACCCGCTCTCCCGACTGCTCGAAGCCGAACTCCAGGGCGTGGCCGGCGTCGAGGAAATCTCGATTCGCCAGGAGCTCGCGGGGCTGTTCGCGGGCCCCCTCGAGAGGCCGGCCGAAGCGCTCAGCCATCTGCGGCGCGTGATCGATCTCGAACCGGGACACGGCGATGCGATCGATCGCGCACTGGAGCTCTCACGCGAACTGGGCGCCCACACCGAGCAGCTCGCATTGATCGAGGTCGCACTCGCGCGGACCCCGGGTCCCGTGCCGCGCGCCGCTCTGTGGACGGAGCGCGCTCGACTCCTGGCCGGTCCGCTCGACCGCGCCGGCGAAGCGGTCGATGCCTATGACGAGGCACTCCGCGCGGACCCGTCGCAGCGCGAGCTCTGGGGGGAGCTGCGCGACATTCTCGACGCCCGCGGCGACACCGCCGGTGTGCTTCGCACACTCGAGGCCGAAGCCGCGTTGCTACCGCCCGATGCCCGCGGGCCGCTCTACGAGGCCGGCGCGCAGCGGGCCGAGGCGGGCGGCCCGGACGCCGTCATTCCGTGGCTGACACGACTTCGGAACGTCAAGCCCGGCTCGGCCGACGTCCTCGCGCGCATTTCCGACGTGCAGCGGCGGCGGGACGACCCGGCAGCCCTCGCACTCGCGCTTCGGGAGGAGATCGCCGCCGCACCGGACGCGGAGCGTCGCGCGGCCCTCCAACGCGAACTCGCGGCACTCTATGAAGAACGCCTCGAAGCCCCCGGGCGCGCCCTGACCGCACTGGAAGCGTGCCGGCGGGAGACACCGGAAGACCCGCAGCTGCTCGAAGCGCTCGAGAATCGCTACGCGGCGACCGGCCGGTCGCGCGAACAGGCCGAAGTCCTGGCCGCGCGCATCGACCTCGCAGAAGACGGCGCGGCCGACCTGCGCCGTGCGCTCGCGCAGCTGCAGCGCCGCGCGCTCGGCGAGCCGAGGGACGCCGCGGAAACGCTCTGGACGCTGCTCACGTCCCCCGAGACCCGGGGTGTGGTTCGCACGGAGGTGTTGCGAGAACTCGGCGACAACCTCCGCGAGACCGGACGCAGCGATCTCTGGGCCGAAGTGACGGAAGAGGAACTCCGCGCACTCCGACACGGCGACGGCGTGTCCGACGAACGCCGGCATGAGCTTCAGCGCGAGCTCGCCGAGGCCTATGAGGGAATCCTCGCGCAGCCCGATCGAGCACTCCCGCACTGGCGCGATCTCGTCGATGCCGGCCCGGCCGAGACGCTCGGGCACGCCGAGGACCGCCTGCTCGAGGGCCTGCGCCGGACGCGCGACGACGTCGAACTCGCGGCGCGGCTCGAAGCTCGCCTCGAACGAGACCCGACCGAACCGAAGCTCTGGCTGGAAATCGCGCGACTCTACGAGGAGCGCCTCCACAGCCCGACGCGCGCCGCGACCGCCTACGGTGAAGTGCTCGGCGCCGAACCCGAGTCGCTCGACGCCCTGCGCGGATTGCGGCGAACGTCGGCACGCCTCGGCCGTCCCACGCAGCTGGCCGAAACACTCGAGACCGAACTCGGTCTCGACATCGAGCGGACGCCGGCAGAAACCGCAGCGCTCTGGCGCGGCCTCGGTGAAGTGGCGTGGCATCGGCTCGACTCGACCACTCGTGCCAGTCGAGCGTTCGCGTCCGCGCTCGAAGCCGATCCGCAGGACCTCGCCTCGCTTCGCTCGCTCCAGACGCTGTTCGAGGGGATGGAAGACTGGCGCGGCGCGCTCGATCTCTTCGAGAGCGAAGTCGCGGTCCTCGGCGACGAGGAGCCGGAGCGACGACAAGAACTGTGGCTCCGAGCGGGCGCGATGGCCAGCGGCCGAATCGAGGATGACGAGCGTGCGCTTCGAAGCTACGAAGCCGCCGCCGAGATCGGGGAACTCCCGCTGCCCCGGCGCTACGAGTGGGCAGAGCTCTACGAGCGCGTGGGGGCCCAGGAGCGTTTCGTCGAAGTGCTGTCCGACTGGTGTGAACAGCCCGGCGCGTGCCCCGACGCGGCCGAATGGCTGCGGCTGGCCGCCGCACTCGAAGATCTCGAACGCGGGCCGGAAGCCCTGGAACGAACGCAGCGCGCCGTCGACGCCGATCCCGGACACGACGTCGCATGGGATGAGCTGGCACGCCGACACGAGTCCGCCGACGCCCCGTCCGAGGCCGCGCGCGCACTCGAGCACGCAGCAGCCTGTCGGCAGGGTCGAGCGGCCGCCGACCGGCTGGCGCGCGCGGCCGAGTGGCTCGCAGCCGAAGACCTGGAGCGCAGCGCCGAACTGCTCGGGCGCGCGGTCACCGAAGACCCGGCCCACGGAATCGCCCAGGCCGCACTCGCGGCAACCTGTGGCGAACTCGGACGGCTCGATCAGGCTCAGGAAGCGGCGCTGCTCGCGATCGATCTCTTCGAGACCGAACGCGCCGCCGAACCCGACGCACTCCTCGCGGCCTGCCTCGCCGGAGCCGCCGGCGCCTCTCGAAACGACGACCCGGACGCCGCGCGCCGTCTGCTCGAAGCCGCGCTGACCCAGGCCCCGGAACACCCCGAGGCGCTCAGCTCCCTCGCGGAGCTGCTGGTCGCCACCGCGGACTGGCCGGCTGCGAGGAGCGCGCTCGAGCGTCGTCTGGCGGTCGCGGACGCGGATTCGGAAGCGACGCCCGCGGAGCGCGCCGCGCTCGAGGCCCAGCTCGGCGGCGCGCTCGAAGCGCTCGACGAACCGTCGGCCGCCCTCTCCCGCTACACCCGGGCACTCGAACTCGACCCCGATCTCGACGCTGCCTACGCCGGCCTCGCTCGGCGTTTCGAAGCCGCCGACCGCGCCCAGGACGCGGTCGACATCCTGCAGCGCTGGGCGCTCCGAACCGGGGAGAGCGGACCGCGCGCGGACCGACTCCTGCGGGCGGCCGAGCTGGAGCTCGTCCGGGACGGACGCGAAGAACCGGCCGAACTCCTGCTGCGCGAAGCCACGGCGCTCGCCCCGGAACGACCGGTGCCGTGGGTTCGGCTGGCGAACCTGCTCGCGAACGAGGGGCGCACCAGCGAATCGCTGGAAGCCGCAACGCGCGCACTCGAAGCGGTGCCCGACCCGGCGCCCGAGCGAGCGGACCTGCACCAGGCGCGCGGCGAAGCGCTCGAGAAGCGCGGCGAACGGAGTGCCGCAGCCGCCGCCTACGCCGACTCGGTCGCCGTCGACCCGACACGCGCGGCTTCCGCGCTCGCAGCGGCCCGCCTGCTGCGGGCCTCAGGCGAGTGGAGCGCGGCGGCGCGCGGGCTCGAGGAGTTCCTTGCCGCGGCGGCCGGGAGCGAAGCCTCCAGGCTCGCCGACGCCTGGTACCAGCTCGGCCGGCTCCGCGCCGGCCCCCTCGAGGACGTCGAAGGCGCGATCGAAGCGTACCGCGAGGCGCTCTCCTGCGATCCGGAGCGGAACGACGCCCGCGAGGCGCTCGCGGAGTTGCTGGTTCACGTACCGGCCGAGTGGGACGAGGCGATCACGCGTCACGCGGAGCTCCTCGCGGAGAATCCGGGACGGCTCGGGTCGCTGCGGGGCCTGCTCCGCATCGCTCGCGGGCGAGAGATTCCCGAGGCGATCTCGCTGGGGTGCTCGCTGCTCGAGGGGCTCGGCACCGCGACCTCTTCCGAGAAGCGTGAGACGCCGAAGAAGCTGCTCCTCCGCGGCGCGTCCGGCGTGTGTCTCGAAGACCCGATCTTCGAAGCGGCGCGGCGCCTCGCCCAGGAAGCCGCGCGCGAAATCGGCGACGCGCTCGGCACGGGAACGCCGGCGGACACTCCCAGCGCGCCCGGCGACCCGGTCGCGCGCTTCCGCGCCGAGCTGGTCAGAGAGGAAGGCCGTCTCAGCGCGCCCGCCCTCGTGCCCCGCTCGGATGCCGAGGTCGGTGGCGTCCTGCGGCTCGTCGCGCAGCTCGTCTGCGATGCGGAGGAAGTCGAGGGAGACGGAGATCTCGTCAACGACCTCAGCCGCCAGCTCGGTCGGCGCGTGAGGCGCCGCGTTCGCAAGGCGCTCGGCGAAGCTTCGGCCGAGGACCTCGTAGGGCTCGACGTCGGCGCCTGGCGCGCCGAACTCCGCGCGCTCGCGGCGGCCCAGGTGCTCGAACGAGAAGGCCTGGACCTGCGGTCCGCATGGGTCTCGCGACTGGACCTCAGCGAAGGCGACATCCGAGCGCTGACCGACGGCTCCGACATCACCGAACTCGTCCTCGAGTGTGCGGAGACGCGCGCTCTGCTCCGGCGACTCATCGACGCCTGGATCCCGCTCCTGCGGTCCTGAGATGGTCTCCGCCCGGCAACTCGATCGGAGTCGGCGACGCTTTCGCCGCCGCACCGTCCGGATCCTCGTGGATTTCATCGCGAACGGCCGCGTGGAGTGCGAGTACGCCACGACGCTCGGCGCCGGCGGCCTCTTCGTCGAGAGCGAGTCCGCCCCCGACCCCGGCACTCCGCTCACGGTCCGGTTCCGCTTGCTTCCCGGCGGCACGCTGCACGAGATCACGGCGCGCGTCGCCTGGCGGAAGTCGGTCGGGAGCGACGTGGCCGGCGCTCCGGGAATGGGCGTCGAGTTCCTCGACGCGGTCGCGACGGCCGAACTCGGGCGAGAGCTCGAGTCCCTCCCCGACTGAGGGCGTTGCGCGTTCGGGGAGAGCGGCTCGGGGGCGCTAGACGGTGGCGGGAGCCGGCACCGTCAGGCCGGGGATCGGGAGATCGACGGGCAGGTCGGCGCCGCCCACGAGCTCCCACGCCTCGGGAGTGGCGAGCAGCTCGGCCAGCAGGCGCTGGTGAAGCGCGTGGCCGCCGCGCTCGACGACGATATGGCCCTCGAGGCCCATGCCGAGCAGGGACAGGTCGCCGATCAGGTCCAGCGCCTTGTGGCGCACGAACTCATCGGTCCAGCGCACGCCATCGCGATTCAGCACGCGGTCCTCGTCGAGAACCACCGTGTTGTCGAGACTGCCGCCGCGAGCGAGGCCGAGGCGCCAGAGGGTCTCGACCTCGTGCAGGAAGCCGAACGTCCGCGCGCGGCACAGCTCACGCTCGAAGCTCTCACCGTTGATCTCGAGATCCGACAGCGACTGGCGGCCGATCGCCGGGTGGGCGTAGTCGACCGCGTAGGTCACGCGCAGCGACCGCGCGGGTTCGATCCGAATCGTGCGCTCGCCGTCGCGGATCTCGAACGTCTTGCGGACCCGGAGGCGCAGGCGATCGGCGGGCTGTTCGTACACCCCGGCCGCACGCAACAAGAACACGAACGACGCCGAGCTGCCGTCCATCACCGGAATCTCGGGCCCGTGGACCTCGATCCGGAGGTTGTCGATTCCGAGGCTGTAGACGGCCGCCAGGAGATGCTCCACCGTTCCGACGGTGGCATCCCCGCGACCGAGGGTCGTCGCGTAGCGCGTGGAGGTCACCGAATCCGGGCGGGCCGGAATCTCGACCGGGTGAGCGAGGTCGGTGCGTACGAACGTCACACCACAGCCGGCGCGGGCCGGCAGGAGCGTCAGATGGACGGGTTCGCCCGAATGGAGACCGATCCCGGTACACGAGATCTTCTCGGCGATGGTCCTCTGCTTCACGCGCTCCCCCTCCTTGGCGCTGCGGGCCGCTCATCGCGGTCCCACCGGACCCTCATATAGCAAGAGGCGTGCCACAGTCGGTACAGAGTGTGTCCGACGACCGCCCCCGGAACGGTTTCCTCTATGGAGTCGGTGGCTTGAAGCGTGATGCACATCACTTCTGCGCCCGGCTTGCAGACCCCCCAAGGGGAACTAAAGGCCGAATTAAGGTGACCTTTCGGTTACACCTGTGACGCGATCGTCACGGCCACCGGCCAGGTCTCTCAGCTGGCGCCGGACGATCGGCGGGCCAGAACGGCCTTCACCTGGGCCGAAATCTCGCGCGTGGTCGAGTAGCGCGCATCCGGCGCCTTCTGAAGGCACTTGTTGATGATTCCGGCGAGCAGGCCCGGGCATTTCGGGTTGACCTCGCGCGGATCGGGCGGCGGCGTGTGGACGTGGTGATAGGGCACGTTGCCCTCCCGGAACGGCAGGGTTCCGGTGGCGAGTTCGAAGACCGTGACGCCGAGCGAATAGATGTCCGTCCGATGGTCGATGTTCTTTCCGAGCGTCTGCTCCGGGCTCATGTAGTACGGCGTGCCCGACACGAGCGTCGTGTGGTTGCGCACCTCTTCGACGACCTTCGCGAGCCCGAAGTCCATGATCTTCGCCTGCTTCTCGCGCGTCCACATCGTGTTCGCCGTCTTGATGTCGCGGTGCACGACCTTGTGTTCGTGCGCGTAGCCGAGCGCCTCGCACATCTGCAGGAGCACGTGCAGTACCCCCGACGGCGCGATCGCGCCCCGGCGCTGGACGATCTGCTTGAGCGTCGTGCCGTCGACGTATTCCATCGCGATATAGAAGCGGCCTTCCTGCTCCCCGGCGTCGTAGACGGTCACGATGTTCGGATGGTTGAGCTTCGCGGCGCTCTTCGCCTCGCGCAGAAAATTGGCCAGCGCCTGCGGGTTCTCCCGCAGCGCGTCGGGCAGCACCTTGAACGCCACCGGCCGATCGAGCACGGTGTCCTGCGCCTGATAGACGATGCCCATTCCGCCGCGCCCCAGCTCTCCGACGATCTGGTAGCGGGCGGGCTTCGCTGCGGCGGGCACGGCCGTGGCGTCACCGCCCACGCGAGACGGCGGTGAGGCCGATTCCTCCTGGATCCGCGCGGCCTCCCGGGCCGCCGCTTCCGCCCGGGCGCGCGCGCCAGCCAGCCGCGTCTCGACGTCTCCGTAGTGGTAGTCGAACGCGAGAATCCGCTCGTAGACGGCCGCTGCCTGCTCATCCTCGCCGCTCTGCTCCTGGACGCTCGCGAGCCGGTAGTAGGCGTCGACGTTCTCGCGGGAGATCTCCGCGCCGCCCAGCGCCTGCTCGAGCTTGGCCACCGCCAGCTTGTGCTGACCGCGTCCCTGGAAGATCTCACCGAGCATCGCTGACGCCGCCGCGAAGTCGTAGCTGTCCGCCGGAACCAGTTGCAGCACCCGGATCGCGTCCTCTTCGCGTTTCGAGTCGAGGAACAGCCGTCCCGCATCGACGTGCCGACCCGCTTGGCCGAGAGCCTCGCCCTGCAGGCCGACTTCGCCGAGCTGCCCCCAGCACTCCGCCGCCTGGTCGTGCTCCCCGGCCTTCGAGTGGCACTCGGCCGCGCGCCGAAAATCCTGGGCCAGCTGGTACATCTCCGCAGCCTGACCGGCGTCGCCGATCTTCTCGTAACATTCTCCCGCCTCGCCGAATCGTTCGAGGCTCCGATAGAGATCGCCGGCGGACATGAAGTCGCCCGCCTCCAGCAGATGGCGTGCGGCGTCCTCCGGCGAGCCCCGCTCGCGCAGGTGCTCACCGAGGATTCGCGCTGCGGCTTCAGTCTCGCCGATCTGCCGCAACACCTCGGCAGCGCGTTCCGGCTCTCCGGCCTGCTCGAAGAGCTCTGCGGCCTTCGCGAAGTGCTCCAGCTGGAGCGCGACCTCGGCCGCCGCGGCCGCACAGCCCCCTTGTTCGAGGATCCGTTCTGCCGACTCGAGGTCACCCGCCTCCTCGTAGAGCTTTCCGGCGCGCAGCACCATCAAGCGGATTTCCTTCTCGGCCTCCGGCGACTGGCCGGAACCCACCCGCGTGGTTTCCTCGGCCACGACCGCTTCGAGCGAGCGCGCCGCGGCGACCCAGTTTTCCGCCTTCAGGAACGCCTGTGCCGCCTGCCGGTGGAACTCACACCGCGCATAGCAGTCGCCCGCCTGCTGGTAGCGCTCGGCCTTCTCGTACATCTCGGCAGCGACCGTCATGAGTTCGGCCTTCTCGTAGCACTCGGCCGCGCGGTCGAAGGCCCCCTGGGACGCGAAGATCGTCGCGGCGGTCTCGTGCTGGCCGGCCTGGAGGTACAGATCGGCCGCAAGCTCGAATTGGTTCTGGTCGTGGCGCACCTCCGCGGCGCGCACGAACTCGCCGCCCGCCACGAAGTAGTTGGCCGCTGCATCGAGCGCGCCGACGCTGAAGCACATCTCGGCGGCCTCGATCGGATCGCCCTTCTTGGCGATCTGCGCCGCCTGCCGGACGAACTTGCGCGACGAGCGATCGGGCGACGCAGGCGCGCCGGCGTCCGAGAGCGGCGCGCTCCCCGAAGCCGGTTCTTCCCCTCCGCTCTTGCGACCCGGACGCAGCGAGACGAACAGCGCTAGCAACCCGAATCCGGCGAGCCCGAAGTGAACCGGCGGCGACTCGACCGCCTCGCGCACCTCGTGAATTCCCTGCCCCGCCAGCGAGGCCACGTCCGCCAGCCGCTCCTCGAGCGCCCCGACCGCGTCATGAGAAGGCACCCGCGCGCGGGCGATCCCGTAGCCCCCGAGCACGAGAAGGGGCACTGCGATCGAAAAGGCCAAGATCCGCACGATCATCGTTGGCTTGATTCCTCCGCGTGCGGCCCCGAGGCCGCGTCCGCTCTTCCGCACGACTGCTGTTTCGGCCTCCCGGGGCTTCGCGTTGAGGGCGCGCCGCCTACACTCGGGGCCGTGTGCAGCCCCATCGGCCCCCGGCGCTGCCGCGCGCCGCTTCTGTCTCTGATCGTCGCCCTCGCTGGGCTCGCCGGGCTCCCATCCCGCGGGGACTCGGACGAGCCGTTCGAACTGCAGACGGCATCGATTCCGGGCCGCCCCCTCGACGTCTTCGCCGTCCCGCCGACCGGGACCGCCCAGCACGTGGTGGCGGTCGGGATCGCGGGCACGGTCCCCGACGAGCGCCGCACTCTCGCCTTCTTCCCGGCCGGGCGCGATGCTGCCGGCCCGCTCGCGGAGCCGAGCCTGTTCGAGGTGCCCAGCGCCGTCGTCGGATTCGACGTGGCGGACCTGCTCCCGGGCGGCGGGGTCGAGGTCGCCCTGCTCTCGGCCCGCGAGCTGACGATCACCCGACCGGGCGCCAACCGACCGCTGCGCACCCGGACCTTCACCCCCCCGCTCCCGCTGCCCACACGCACACGCGGCGTCTCGCGGCTCTCGTTCCTGCGACCCTGGGGGGGCGGAGACGTCCTCTCGGCCCTCGTCCCATCGCTCGACGGTCTGCGCCACGTTCCGATCGGCGAAGGACCGGTCGTCGCCCTACCCGTCCCGCTCGAGACCCGGTACGACGTGATGGACCCGACGGTCGGCGTGCGAGCGGGGGCGCTCGACGCCTACATCGCGTGGCCCCAGGTCGCCCTCGCCGACGACAACGGCGACGGATTCGACGACCTCTTTGCGCTCACCCGGTACGACGTCGTCGTCTTTCATGCCGGTCCCGCGGGGCTCGCCTCCACGCCTTCGCGACAGGTTTCGCTGCGCCCCTTCACGCCGAAGGAAGAGCTGCGCCACCTGGCCACCTCGCTCTCGCTGTACGCCCACGACCTCGACGGCGACGGACTCGCGGATCTGGTGCTGCACCGGACGATCGGCACCCTGCTCAACAGCCGGTCCGAAACCCTGATCTTTCGCAATTCCGGAGGCGGAGCCGATCCGAGCGGGGTCCCGGACCTCACCCTCGCGGACGAGGGCGGTTTCGGCGCCATCTTTCTGCGGGACGTCGACGGCGACGGACGCTCCGAGCTGCTCCAGACCCTCGTCCCGTTCGGCGTCATCCAGCTGATGCGCGTGCTCGTCACCGAACGCGTCCAGGCCAAGTTCCGACTCCTCCGCTTTCCGGGAGCGGGCGTCGCAGAGACCGAGACGAGCTGGGAAGAGGACCTCGCGCTGCCTCTCGACTTCTCGAACGGCCGGATCTCCGGAGTGGTTCCGACGCTCGCCGGCGACCTCAACGGGGACGGACACCGCGACCTGGTCTGGGGCGAGAGCCTCGACGAGCTGTCGATCCGGCTCGGCGAGCCCGGGGCCAAGGGCCCCCGATTCGGGCCCCGGGTCGCGCGCCAGAAGATTCCCGCCGGCGAGCGTGCACTCGTGGCCGATCTCGACTCCGACGGCCTCGACGACCTCGTGCTCTACGACACGATGGACGCCTCCGGGCAGCTCCACGTCCTCCGCAACCGGGGCAAGCTGCCCGGCTCCCCGTCCTCTCTGGAACCCGCTCCCGAGTAGGGGCGGGCCTGGGGGGTCACCCTCCTAGAGCAGCCGGCCCTGCGAGCCCGCGGTGGGCGGGCGGGTGCGGCCGAAGTGCTCCCACGCCCGGGGTGCCGCCACGCGGCCGCGGGGCGTCCGCTCGAGGAATCCGCACTGGATCAGGAAGGGCTCGACGAGGTCCTCGAGGGTCCCGCGGTCCTCGCCGATCGCGGCCGCGAGGGTTTCGATGCCCGCCGGTCCGCCGTCGAACTTGTCGAGGAGCACGAGAAGGAGGGCCCGATCGAGTGAGTCGAAGCCGGCCGCGTCGACGTCGAGCCGCCCGAGCGCGTAGCCGGCGAGCTCGGTTCCGATCGTTGCCCCGCGGCCCGACTCCACTTCGGCGAAGTCGCGCACGCGACGCAGCAGCCGATTCGCGATGCGCGGGGTTCCGCGCGATCGGCCCGCGATCTCCACCGCGGCCGGTTCGTCGAGGCCGATCTCGAGCAGCCGCGCCGAGCGCAGCAACACGCCGACGAGTTCCTCCGGCGTGTAGTAGTCGAGGCGGGCGGACCAACCGAAGCGGTCCCGGAGCGGAGCCGTCAAGAGGCCGGCTCGCGTGGTCGCACCGACGAGCGTGAAACGAGGCAGGTCGACCCGAATCGATTGCGCAGTCGGCCCCTGGCCGATCATGACGTCGAGCCGAAAGTCCTCCATCGCCGGATAGAGGATCTCCTCCACGACGGCCGGCAGGCGATGGATCTCGTCGATGAAGAGCACGTCGTCGGCTTCGATGTTCGCAAGCAGCCCGGCGAGGTCGGCGCTGCGCTCGAGCACCGGACCGCTCGTCGCCCGGAACGAGGCGCCCATCTCCTCCGCAACGATCCGTGCCAGCGAGGTCTTGCCGAGGCCCGGCGGCCCGAAGAAGAGCAGATGATCGAGCGATTCTCCGCGCTCTCGAGCGGCGCTCACGAACACGCGGAGGTTCGCGCGCAGCTTCTCCTGACCGATCATCTCGTCGAGGGTGCGAGGCCGCAGGCGCTCCTCGTACGAGCGCTCGTCGGGCTCGACCTGGCTGGACAGCGCGCCGCGATCCTCGGGCTCGGTCATCTCGAGAGCCTCGGCAGCGCCGCGCGCACGAGCGAATCGACCGAGGCGTCTTCGCCGAGTTCGGCGACGACGGCGTCGACGATCTTCTCCGCTTGCCCGCGCGGGACCTGGAGGTTCACGAGTGCCGAGAGGAGCTGGACGCTCGCGTCGGACGTCGCCGCGAGCGGCTCGCTCCCGGCCGCCTCTGCGACCTCTCCGAAGCGCTCCCGAGCCCGCTCCTTCAGCTCCACGACGATCCGCTCGGCGGTCCGCGCGCCGACCCCGGAAATCGAACGGAGCGTGGCCACGTCTTCGGTCTGGATCGCGCGAAGCACGGCCGCCGCGTCGAGACCCGAAAGGAGCGTCTGCGCGAGCTTCGGCCCCACCCGGCTCACCTGGATCAGGAACTCGAACACTTCGCGCTCGAGCTCGGTCGCGAAACCGAACAGCTGGAGCGCCGTGTCCCGGAGATGCGTATGCACTCGCAGGGCCACAGGCTTCCCGGGATCCGGCAGCCGTGTGAACGTCGAGAGCGAGATCGCCGCCTCGTACCCGACCCCGCCCACGTCGACCAGGACACGCGTCGGCGACTTCTCGAACAAGATGCCCTCGAGCCGGCCGATCATGCCCGGCGCACCACGAAGCGGGCCGCCCGGCGGGTAGTCCGGCGACGACCGCCCGACCGCGCTCCCGGCGGAAGACCCGAGGACTGCGCGTGACACACCGCCACTGCGAGCGCATCGGCGGCGTCCTGCGGCGGCACGCGATCGAGCGACAGCAACCGGCGCACCATCGTCTGCACTTCTCGCTTGACGGCTCCGCCGTGGCCCGTCACCGCGAGCTTGATCGTCCGCGCGTTGTACTCGTGAACCGGGAGCTTGCGAGCTGCCGCGGCCGCCATCCCGACCCCTCGGGCCTGCCCGAGGATCAGAGCCGAGCGAGGGCTCGCGCCCGCCGCCAGGAACACTTGTTCCACCGCCACGCAGTCGGGCCGATGTTCTTCGATCAACGCGCCGATTTCGATCTGAAGCACCCCGAGGCGTTCGGCCAGAGGAGCCCCCCGGGCCTGTCGCACGGTGCCGTGTGCCCGGTGGAGCAGACGACCGGCCTTGCGTTCGACCAGCCCCCAACCGGTAGCGTGCGAGCCGGGATCGATCCCGAAGACGCGCATCGGACCCTCGCGCAGACGAAAGAGGTTTCGAGGACTACGCGCGACCGGGGGGAGCCGCGCAAAAAACGGACTGAGGGCTCAACTGGCGAGGCGCGCCATTTCCTCTTCGGAGATGTCGAAGTTCGCGTACACGTTCTGAACGTCGTCGAGGTCGTCGAGCGCGTCGGCGAGGCTCAGCATCCGCTCGGCGTCACTCCCATCGAGTTCGACCGTCGTGCTCGGCTCGAGCGTCACCTCGGCCGTCGCCGGAGTCAGCCCGGCCGCGGCCAGATTGCCTTTCACCGTCTCGAAATCCGCCGGGGCGGTGACGACGTCGATGGTCTCCGCACCCTCGACGACGTCCTCGGCGCCCGCTTCGAGAGCCGCCTCGAGCAGCGCGTCCCCGTCGAGGTCGGAGCGGTCGAAGGTCAGCAGTCCGCGCTTCTCGAACAGATACGCGACACAGCCGGAGGAGCCGAGATTGCCGCCGTGCTTGGTGAGAACGTGCCGCACCTCGCTGACGGTCCGATTCTTGTTGTCGGTGAGGGTCTCGAGCAGAATCGCGACGCCCCCGGGGCCGTAGCCCTCGTAGATGACCTCGTCGTAGGTCTCCGAGTCGCCGCCGCCGACCCCCTTCTGGATCGCCCGCTCGATGTTGTCCTTGGGCATGTTGGCACCACGGGCCTTGTCGACGACCAGGCGCAACCTCGGGTTGGCGTTGGGATCCCCACCCCCCAGACGGGCGGCGGTCGCGAGCTCACGAATGAGCTTGGTGAAGAGCTTGCCGCGCTTGGCGTCGACGGCGCCCTTCTTTCGCTTGATCGTCGACCACTTGGAGTGCCCGGACATGGGATTTCGTTAGCACGCGGGGGCCCCGGGGCCAACCGGAGGGCGCCGAAACAGCTTAGGAATCGGCTGGTTCTGCCGATGAAGGGGAAGCGGGAGAGGCCTGCCTGCAGGTCGCCCGCACGAAGCTCGTGGAGGGGACCCATGACCGACGAAGTCGCGATCGGCATCGATCTCGGGACCAGCAACTCCTGTGTCGCCGTGGCCCGAGGCCGAGAGGTCGAGGTGCTCGCGAACGCCTACGGCGAACACGTCACGGCCAGCGTCGTCGCGTTCAGCGAAGACGGCACGATCACCGTGGGAAACGCCGCCAAGGCGAACATCATCCACGAGCCCAAGCACACGGTGTACAGCGCCAAGCGCTTGATCGGGCGGTATTTCTTCTCCGAGGAGCTGAAGAAGGCGCAGGCGATCTGCTCGTACCGGATCGCCGAAGGCCCGAACCATGGCATCCGGATCCAGGCGAGGGGCGAGCAATTCTCGCTCCCCGAGATCTCCGCGATGGTTCTCCGCGAGATGAAGTCGATCGCCGAAGACCGGCTTGGACAGCCCGTCCGGAAGGCGGTCATCACCGTCCCCGCCTATTTCAACGACAACCAGCGCCAGGCCACGAAGGATGCGGGCCGGATCGCCGGCCTCGAGGTCCTGCGCCTGCTCAACGAGCCGACCGCCGCGGCCCTCGCCTATGGCTTCGGGCGCGGCCTCGACCAGCGTGTGGCGATCTACGACCTCGGCGGCGGCACGTTCGACATCTCGATCCTCGAGATCGGCAAGGACGTGTTCGAAGTGCTGTCGACGTGCGGCGACACCTACCTCGGGGGCGACGACCTCGACGATCGCCTGATCGACCTCCTCGCCGACGAGTTCGCGGCGCGCGAGAACATCAACCTGCGCCAGGACCCGTACGCACTCGAGAAGCTGAAGGTCGCCGCCGAGACGGCGAAGAAGAGCCTCTCGGTCGACGAAGAGGCCGAGATCAACATCCCGGAAGTGATCACCGGCGAGGATGGCCAACCGCTCTCCGTACAGCGCACCATCACGCGCACCGAGTACACCGCGCTGATCATGGATCTGATCCAGCGGACGTTCAAAGTCTGCGACGAAGCGCTGCAGCAGGCGAACATGGTCGCGCGCGATCTCGACGGCGTGATCCTCGTCGGCGGACCGACCCGATTGACGATCGTCCGCGAGGCCGTGGGCGAGTACTTCCAGCAGGAACCGAAGGACGACGTCGATCCGGACGAGGTCGTCGCGATGGGCGCCGCCATCCATGCCGCGTCGCTGATCGCTCCGTCACAGGATTCCTACCTGCTCGACGTCACGCCTCTCTCGTTGCGAATGGGCGTGGCCGGCGGTCTCGCCGAACCCGTCATCGAGCGGAACACGCCGGTTCCGATCGAGCAGACCCGAAGCTTCACGACGGTGCAGGACTTCCAGGAGCGCGTGAAGATCCGCGTCTATCAAGGGGAGTCCCGGCGCGCAGAAGAGAACGAGATGCTCGGCCAGTTCGAGTTCTCGGGGTTCAAGAAGGCGCCCCGCGGTCAGGTCCAGATCGATGTGACGTTCGAGATCAACGGAGACGGAATCGTGAGCGTGACCGCTTGCGATCAGGAAACCGGACAGCAGGCGTCCACCGAGATCTCGCTCTCTTCCGGCCTCTCGGACGAGGAGATCGACGGGATCATCGACGACGGCCGCACCGACCGCGTCGCGACCCCGACGGCCGAAGCCGTCGCGGCACCGGCCGCGGCGCTGGCCTCGCCCGACCCGGCTCCGGTCGCGCCGGCGGCGCCCGCGCCCGTGGCAGCCGCACCCGTGACTGAAGAAGCACCGGCCGCTCCCGAGCCGCCGGAGACCGCCGAGGAGCCCCCGAGCCTCGACTCGATGAGCGAAGACCTCGACCTGCTCCCGGACGAGGACGATCTCGAACTCGAGGTCGACCCGCCGGACGAAGCGGGCGCCCCGGTTCCTTCCGAGCCGGTCGCCCCCGCAGCCTCGGAGCCTCTCGCCGTCGCCCCGCCTCCGGTGGCGCCCGCGCCCGAAGTCGCGCCGGCGCCGCAGGTGGAGGCCGCGCCCGAGGTGGCACCGGCCCCGCAGGCGGAGGCCGCGCCCGTGGTGGCGGCTCCGGTCCCCGAAGTTCCCAGTCACGCCGAGAGCGAACTCGAACTCGACCCGGACGATCTCGCAGGCCTCGAGGACCTCGACCTCGCCACGGAAGTGGATCTCGACCCCGCCGCCCCGGTGATGATCGGTGGCGCCGACGAGTTCTCGGAAGGCGACTTCGTGAGCGCGCCGCCCGAGGAAGAGGACGAGAACGCCAAGACCCATCCCGACCTCGAGAAGCCGCCGGCTTCCGAAGCGGTCGAAGTGGAGCTGACTCGCGAGGTCGCCGCGCGACACGAGGCGCCTCCCGCGGACGCAGACGGCGGCGAGGATCTCTTCGGGGATGTCGGCACCGATCTCTCGCGAATCGAAGAGGACTGAGGACGCCCCCGTGGAACCGGCGGAGATCAAGGCCCTTGCCGGGCTCCTGGACGAACTCGACTACTACCAGCTCCTCGAGACGAAGCCGGGGTGCAAGGCGTCGGAGCTGAAGCGCGCCTACCATGCTGTCTCGCGGTGCTTCCACCCGGATGCGAACCGCCATCAGGCCGAGGACGTGCGGGATGCGGCGGAACGCGTCGCGAAGCGGATCACCGAGGCGTACTCGGTGCTCCGAGATCCACGCCGCCGCAAGGTCTACGACGATCGCCTGAACGACGGAAACGGCAGGCGCCTGCAGCTCGCCGAAGCCGAGGCGGAAGCCGGTCGCAAGAACCTCGAAGAACGGCTCGGCAGCACGCCGAACGGCCGACGCTTCTTCACGCTGGCGGCCGCCGACATCGACCGCGGAGACCTCGCATCGGCCGCCCGCAACCTGAAGATGGCGACCGCCTACGAGCCGGCGAACCCCTACTTCAAGAAGAAGTTGGCCGAGGTGGACAAAGCGCTCCGTTGACCTCTCGGCGCTCGGCGGGATTCTCACGTCGCCAAATCGCCTTCGCGCGCCCGACCCCGCCTGTCCCGCGCTACGCTCCGGCGCCGTGCGGAACGAAACCAGGAGCTCTTCGAAACGCGCGATCCCCGCGCTCTTCGCGTACCTCGCGCTCGCGGCGGCATTCGCGTTCCCGGCCCACGCGGCGCGGCCCGGCGCGCGACCCGTTCCGGCCTGGGAAGGGCGCACCCTCGAAGGAAAGCCACTCGCTCTCGGCGATCTGATCGGCCGTCGCTTCGTGCTCGCGTTCGTCACCCCCGGTTCGCCGGACGCCGAGGGCCTCGGCTCCGCGTTGCGAGCGATTCAGGACGAACGTTCGGAGTTCAACTTCGAGATCGTGGGTGTCCTGTCGCCCGGCAGCGGATCGGAGGGCCGACGCTGGGTCCAGAAGCACGAGTTCAGCTTCCCGGTCGTCACCGATCAGCCGGGGGGTCTGGGAGCGCGGCTCCGGCTGGCCGGACAGCCCGCCGCGGCGATGGTCGTCGACGCCGAGGGGTACGTGGTCGCCGGCCAGAGCCTCGCCGCCCCCGGTGAAGACGCGGCCGAACTCGTCGAAGGCGCGCTTCGAGACATGCTGCGACTCCCGAAGGCCGAGCTCGCGGGCACCCCGACGCTCGGCGACTACCCCGCCGCCCCCGCTTTCGAAGCCCTGCCGCTCGAAGGCGGTGATCCGGTCACTCTCGAGTCCCTGCGCGACAAACCGCTGGTGCTGATCTTCTTCCTGCACACCTGCCCGCACTGTCACGATGCGCTGGGAGATCTCCGCGACGTGCTCGCCGGACTCCCCGAAGCGAGCCGTCCCGCGCTCTACGGCGTTTCGCTGGCCGCCCGCACCGCAGAGGTGCGCGCGCAGCTCGCGGAGTTGGAGCTCGACTTCTTCCCTGTACTCATCGACCCCAAGAACGAGATTCGCGAGGCGTACGGAGCCACGCGCGGCGTTCCGGTCGTCTACTTCATCGACAAAGAAGGGCGCATCCGCTGGCGCACCGACGGCTGGCGAAGTGAGCGCGACCCGATCCTTGCACGCATGCGCCTGGCGATTCTCGCCGGCGAGAAACCCCCGTTGCTGCTTCACTCCACCGGCTACAGCGGAGACGAATTCTGCGCGACCTGCCACGAGAGCGAGCAGGCGACCTGGCAGCTCACGGCTCACGCGGGCGCCTTCGAGACGCTCGTG
>Ga0224508_10001828_pt1 | contig 18669 bp, 17 predicted proteins | sample SF_Jan12_sed_USG_4_FD_170157 | JGI IMG/M metagenome (GOLD analysis project Ga0224508, IMG submission 170157) | Sediment microbial communities from San Francisco Bay, California, United States - SF_Jan12_sed_USGS_21 | ecosystem: Environmental > Aquatic > Marine > Sediment | place: USA... | reverse complement strand
AGGCAGCGCAATAGGAGCCCGCACGCTGCATATTATCCCGACTTTTGACGAAACCGAGCGCTATGCATACCCATGCGACAAATACAACCCCGATAGGCAGGTGCGTGATCGGAGGATGAATTGGATGCTCCTATCCGGCAGCGGCCAGCCATTGATACAGGTCGGTTGGCATCTTTTCGCTCTCATTAAGTGAGTATTTTTGCCACTCCACCCGATATGAGACGGGACGCATCCAGAAGCGCTCGCGGCAAGCTATACAACCCGCCCGGACACGCGATGTATCGAGGCCGCCACTCCGGGTTGAATTTTTCTTTGTAGTGGCGAAGACCTTCAAAATTGTAAAAGTTCTCTCCTTGGATAAATATCAGATGACCAAGTTTGTGTGCGGTTTCACGAGCGGTACCGGGTCACTGGGAAGGTGATTTGCTTTCGAGTGCGTTATGTGATGAGCCATTTTGCCCGGCGGTCCTGGACATATAAGGGCTTTACGAGCCTATGTCTCCAGTTTTCTCTCGGGAACTCCTCAACACTATCTTGGGCACAATCCAGTGGCCAGGATCGGGGTAACGTTAATGCTGCTATTACTGTTAATTCAGGTGGTAACTGGAATTGTGCTTGCTGGTACTGATCTTTTTTATCCGCCGTTCGGCCACTGGATTGCTCAATGGGTGGCTGCGTCAGGTGTCGATCCAGCGACCCTAGTTCCGTACGTCAAGGATACTATGGACCCCGTCGCCTATGAGCAAATGCGTAGTTTTAGGAAACCATTCATTACCACGCATGAATACAGCTTTTATGTGTTATCCACAGTGATCGCTATTCATGTCGCCGCTGTCGTCATCTCCGAGTTCCGCGAAGGAGGGAGCCTTGTATCTGCTATGTTTACCGGACGCAAAATCATCGCTGGCAAACCCGAAGATGTCAGATCAAGCAATAGGGATTGAAGTGAATCAGCCGTATTGAGCCTATTCCCCCTTCAGTGTTGCACCGTATGACTGATAACAGTCTCAGACGCACATCCTAAACAAGAATGCGAGACGACCTAACAATAGTATCGAATCAAGTACTGACTAACCTTGTTCGCTGAATTGATCGTAGGCGCGCAACACATCCGCGCCATAGACAGCCGCTGGACCACCGCCCATATAGATGGCGAGCGCCACTGTCTCGGCAACTTCTTCCCGCGTCGCACCATGTTGATGCGCCATTTTGGTGTGATAGGCGACGCAGCCGTCACAGTGAACAGCAATGCCAATCGCGAGCGCCATTAGCTCCTTCATCTTCGTGTCGATGGAGTTGGGCGATGTAGCGGCGGTGGAAAGCGATGCGAACGCCTTCATGGTATCCGGCGCACCTTGGCGCAAAGTACCCACGCCATTGATCACCTCGTTGGCGATCTGTTTGAAATCCTTGCTCATATTAGGATTCTCCCATTAACAATAACCAATCTGGAGGTTAACGAACGTCGATGACGCAGATTCGAATCCAGCTATATCCTTCACGGCCAAATTCCGCGCTGCAGCGTGACCCGCGCCAATCGCTCTATAGCAACCACTAACGCTGCTGTACGGAAGTCTGCCGAGGCAACCACTCCAGTTTCATCCGAATCGCTAAGTGCGCCCAGTCGTTCCCATCGGGTCATGACCACATCAAGTGCTCGGCGCATTTTATCTTTCAGTCGCTCATTGATCTCCTCGAGGGGCCATTGCTCATTGCCAATATTCTGTGTCCATTCAAAGTAACTGACCACGACGCCACCCGCATTAACGAGAATGTCCGGAAGCACCGCGATGCCGCGGCGCGAAAGAATCTCATCGGCCAGCGGTGTTACGGGTCCATTAGCAGCCTCTAAGATAAGCCGTGCCTTCACTTTATGTGCGTTATCGCCGCGGACCTGTGCACCGAGCGCTGCCGGTATTAGTACATCACACTCCAATGCGACGAGTTCCTCGTTCGTAATCGTGCGAGTGTCCGCGAGGCCGACTACAGTGCCTGTATTCGCTTTATGTTCGGCAACGCGATCAGGATCCAATCCGTCGTCGTCCACGATTCCACCTTGCGAATCACTCACAGCGATGATTCGTGCCCCGGCCAATTTGAACAAACGCGCAGCGACACCACCGACTTCACCAAACCCCTGAATGGCTACCTTGGCACCGTGCAATGACGGCATATCCTTCATGCCGCCGCGTTCCAGGAACCGCTCCGCAACATAGAGAGCACCCCTTGCGGTGGCCTGATCTCTGCCCAGCGAACCGCCAAGTTCGAGTGGTTTCCCCGTCACCACCGGTCGATTGTTGGATCCCAAGTGAAACATCTCATAAGTGTCATAGACCCACGCCATCGTTTGTTGGTCGGTGTACATATCCGGCGCAGGGATATCCGTGTAGGGCCCCAAGTTATCCCCGAGTTCGTTGATAAAGCGGCGTGTGATGCGACGCGTTTCACCTTCGCTGAGCGTTTTGGTATCACAGATCACACCGCCTTTAGCCCCGCCAAATGGAACATCGATCAGCGCACATTTCCACGTCATCAACGCAGCCAGCGAGATAACCTCATCACGCGTGACTTCTGGGTGATAGCGAATGCCGCCCTTCCCTGGTCCAAGCACTGAGTTGTGCAGTACACGGTAGCCATAAAATGTGCGAACTGATCCATCTTCCATCTCTACCGGAAAGGACACGCTGATGGTGCGCTTCGGGGTCACAAAATCTTCCATAAGTCCCCGCTGCAGACCGGTGATATAAGCTGCCGCTTCCTCAAACCGGGTTCGACTGATTCGGACAGGATCTAGATCCTCGGCGAGGTCAACATCGACCCCTTCTAAGTGACGTTTGCCTTCGACCATCAAGATTTCCTATATAGACCTTAAGCGTTTTTTCCGCCCGGCGTCCTATCTAGTCAACACAATATACCCCTGCTACATCTTGATTGAGGTCAAATAATCGATGTCATGAATCCGACGCATTTGATGACCAGCGCCATCACCACAAATCAACAGTCGAACTTTTAGGTGAGCGCCAAGATATCGGGCTCTACAACAGGGATCAGTTTGACATGAATCAAAACAAAGACGTTAGGGGAGTCATACCATTTATTAGTTGTTACTCGCAGAAGATTGTTTGTAACAAATGCATCTCAGGGTAACCAGATTTGTCGTCTTTCGCAGACAGGAGGTTAGTTCGATGAAGAAAATAATTGCAGTTCTAATGGTCCTATCTCTCGCAGGCTGCGTAGCTGGGCCAGGTGGTCGAGTACAGCCAGATCCCTATGTGTTTGGTAAAAGCTCTATTGTTCCATTAGGCACTGGATTGGTTGGCGCACTGATCTGCAACCAGTTATTTGAGGGACATGGCAGCCGCGATGGCTGGACCGCAGCCTGCGGTATCGGCGGATACTTCCTGGGGCGCAGCTTCACCCGAGAATCAAACACAGTGCTTGAACGAAATCCCATCGGCCAAGCTTCAACCTGGCGCAATCCTGACGGCCAGACGATGACCATGACGCCGACAAGAACGTACTATGAGGGTTCAACTCCTTGTCGGGAATACCGCACCACGGTCGAGATCGACGGCCAGAGCGAGATACTGACAGGCACAGCATGTCGTCTACCCGACGGCACTTGGAGAGCGACCTCCTAATCGAGTCCTGCTAACTTAACATTCGTACACAAGAAAACGCGGAAATATCGCCCTGCGGTACACGGAGTTTCGTATGCGCCTCTATCCAAGCACGGATCTGTGTAATCGGCGTCTCAGCATTGGGATACACTTGGATATCAGCCTTTTTCGCTACGTATTTGATCTGCGTTAAGGTTTTTCTCCACTGCTCCTTTTAAGTTTCTAATGATTTTCGAACGGGAGGTTTATTACGTTGCCCCACACACAGATAGATTTGCCGTTTAGCGATCGCTCGGAAGCAGGACGTCTGCTCGGCGAGGCCCTGGAAGCCTATATCGGGCGGACGGATACTCTTGTGCTGGCGCTTCCCCGTGGTGGTGTGCCGGTGGCTTTCGAAGTGGCCGAAGCAATTGGCGCACCGCTGGATCTTATGTTGGTCCGCAAACTCGGAGCCCCGGGACAGGAAGAACTTGCTATGGGTGCGATTGCCACCGGCGGTATCAGAGTCTTGAACCCTGAGATCGTTCGAGGGTTGCACATATCCGACCAAACCATTGACGCAGTCGCCAATCGAGAAGAGCAGGAACTAAGGCGCCGGGATAAGGCCTATCGCGGCGACCGCCCGCCGCCCGAACTGCGCGATCGCTGTATTGTTCTAGTGGATGACGGCCTCGCGACCGGCGCCACCATGCGCGCAGCAGTGGCGGCCCTACGTCAAAACGGTTCGTCTCGAATCGTTGTGGCGGTACCAGTCGCCCCAACCGACACTGTTACGACTCTGCGCAAGGAAACCGACGAAGTTGTCTGCCTGGCAATGCCGGAGCCCTATTACGCGATAGGACTTTGGTATCGGAACTTTGCACAGGTTACCGACCAAGAAGTTCGGGATCTCCTAACACGCGCTCACCTGCGGTGGTCACACGAAACCGATGGCACCGATCTTGGACAATCCGTTGCCTGATCAGAGCCAAACGACCAACATCGCGGTGCAGGCCGGTAGGACTGACCTTGAAGGAATCCTCGCCATTCCACACGGATCGAAAGCGATCGTGTTGTTTGCTCATGGGAGTGGCAGTAGCCGCTTCAGTTCACGCAACCACTTTGTCGCGAGAAAATTGAACGATGCCGGTTTGGCCACACTGCTGTTTGACCTACTCACGGCAGAAGAGCATAAGATTGACCAAGTTACTCGCGAACTGCGTTTTGATATTGCGCTGTTGTCCGAGAGACTTGTTAGTGCCGTCGATTGGGTGAATGGATACAAACCCACCCGACGATTCAAAATCGGATTGTTCGGCGCCAGCACTGGCGCCGCAGCGGCCTTAATTGCGGCCGCCGAAAAGCCCGATCAAGTCGAGGCCGTTGTCTCGCGCGGAGGCCGACCAGATCTGGCCGGAGACGCACTCCCCCGCGTGTGTGCGCCCACCCTCCTTATTGTTGGCGGTCATGACGACGTCGTGATTCAGTTGAATCAAGAAGCAAGTCGTTTACTCAATGTTGCACATTCTATGGAGATAGTCCCGGGTGCGACACACTTGTTTGAAGAACCTGGCAAGCTAGAACGAGTTTCACAACTTGCGTGCGATTGGTTTCGGCGCTATCTAGTTGAATCTCATAAAACCACAAAATTCGATGTGACCGCTACCAATGAGTACTGATGAATTATGCCTGTTCTGCTTAGCCGGCAGTCAGCAATTTGGCGCAATAGTCAGTGAACAGCTAGGAATTCCGCCGAGCGAACTCGAAGAGCGGAACTTCGAAGACGGGGAGCATAAGTCACGTTCGCTCATGAGCGTCCGCAGCAAAGACGTCTTTGTCATCCATTCCCTATACAGCGACGAAAATCAAAGCGTCAATGACAAACTCTGCCGACTGCTGTTTTTTATCGGTTCCTTAAAAGATGCCTCAGCGCGACAGGTTACTGCCATAATTCCATATCTGTGCTACGCCCGCAAAGATCGGAAAACAAAATCCCGCGATCCGGTGACCACTCGTTATGTCGCGAACTTGCTAGAGGCTGTCGGCACTGATCGGGTGTTGACCGTCGATGTGCATAACTTGACAGCCTTTCAAAATGCTTTCAGATGTCAAACCGAACATATAGAAGCAAAGAAACTCTTCGTAGACTATTTTGTTCCTCTGCTCGGTGATGATGAGATAGTTGTTGTTTCTCCGGACGCCGGGGGAGTTAAGCGCGCCGAGCAATTCCGACAAGCGTTATCCCACCGATTCGAAAGATCCGTAGTCAGTGCGTTCATGGAGAAACAACGAAGCGCTGGCGTTGTCAGCGGACAAGCGTTGGTCGGTGATGTGAAGGATAAGACGGCTGTTATCATCGACGACATGATCAGCACCGGAGGCACCATCGCGCGTACAGTCGATGCTTGTCATGCCCGTGGAGGGAGGCGACTATATGCCGCAGCGACTCATGGGTTATTTGTCGGAGACGCCGGCCGAGTCTTGTCCCATCCGGCACTGGAAAAAGTGGTGATCACCAATACCATCCCACCTTTCCGCTTAGATCCTGAGTTCACTGAGCGAAAAATCGTTGTGCTGAATGCCGCAAGCCTGGTGGCGGACGCCATACACGCTATCCATTCAGCAGGATCAATCGTCGAGCTCCTTGAGATTTAACGGCTAGCGCAATTGCTGCGCATGCTTGTCCGCCAAATCCAAATAGTGCTGCGTTCGTCTAACCCACTTATGACGTTCGTGAATCTTATCGTCCTTGAGGTGCCAGATGGTGATCTTTGCGCGTAATGCGGCGCGAAAACTCTTATAAAAATGCAGCAACTCTGAGGGCGGGTAGTCGTCGGCCACTTCGCCATAGGTCTCGAAGACCAAATCACCGATCCATGTGGTACCGAGACGCTCGCATTCCATCGCCAAATAGGATAACTCGTCGGCTGGATCGAGAATTCGAAACGCTTTTTTGAACTCCAGACAGTCAATGAATACCGGCTTCTCTATCATGCAAACATGCTCGGGCCGGAGATCTCCATGGGCCTCAATAATCTTGTGATCCCTGGCGCGTTGCTCCAGCAATGCGCGGCCTCGCTCTAAGAATTCCCGCTGGACGACCGTGATACGTTCTGTCACAGCCTGAGGGAACCCATATTCAGACCTCGATAGTTCTGTGCAATTGTCTTGAATATCTTGCTCAAATCGATGGCAATATGCCGCAGGCATGATCTCTATGGGGTGAGCATTGTCATAGAAACAAGCTAATTTCTTGCTAAACCGGCGCACATCTTCACGTCTCACTGTGCGTTGTTGTATGGCATGATCGAGCATATGATCTCTGGGTAATCGCTTCATCTTTACAAGCCACTCCACAACGTCCCCGCTCCCATCCAATTGCAACCCGCCATGTTTGTCGACGGTCAAGGGTACGGTCTCCAGATAAACATCTGGCGCGAGTCGTCCATTCAGCTTTACCTCTGCCCGACAATCCTGTGAGCGTGAGTCAAGGGTACTAAAATCCAGAAAATCACTTCGAACAGGCTTCTTTAGTTTGTAGACATAATTTTTTGTAAGGAAGACCCATGACATGTGGGTTTCGATCACCCCGACTTCATCAGGACCATCCGGATAGGTGGACGGCCGTTTGAGAAAGGCCACTTTGTCTTCGAGCGAAATGCTCAGCGCTTTAGAGTGCACCGTTTCTGTTCTCATGGTGCGCCCGGTACCACTCGCATTTCTGTGGGATGATGTTGTGTAGACTCAACAGTCTGGCTAGCAGATCAAGCCTCGTGCTTGCTTTACCAACGATGACCCCCCAACCACCGCTATAGAAAGTGACGATCCACATCATCGGCCAGTCTATGTAGGGTATCGGACACGGTGACTCGATAGGGAGCTGCTTGATCCAGCGATTTCAGCGACGCCGGTATGCGGTTAAGCTCATCCTTCACGCGCCTGCGAATGGACTCCAAAGACTCAGGCGAGTTGATGCGCTCGCCATTGCACATAACCGGTTGCAGCAATGCCTCACCGTCTTGGTGATCATCTTCCACGGTGAGAACATCAGAGCGCATAAAACCTTCTCCATCATAGTGACGAAACACTTGCTTGCGTCCGGGCCAAGTCGCCTTACCGGCAGAGCGCTTGCGGCGGGCACGGCCAGCGTATTCCTGCAACTTATAAACGCAGTCCAGATAAGGCGCGTCGGCCGACACATCCAGGCTAGTACCAATGCCGAATCCATCTACCGGTGCCCCGGCTCTGAGGAGCTCTTGTATTCGGTATTCATCCAGACTCCCACTACAGAAAATGTTGATGTTTTGGCACCCCCCCTCATCTAATATGGCCCGCACGTGATGCGCAAGCTTAGTCAAGTCCCCGCTATCCAATCGCACCGCCTTGATGTTAATACCTGCCTCACTAAGCTCTCGGGCGAGCTTAACCACCCGTCGTGCTCCCTCCTCTGTGTCATAGGTATCGATGAGAAGTACGACGTTGTCTCGCTCGGTTTGCGCGAAACGGCGAAAGGCTTCCACTTCGGTATCGTGACATTGCACAAACGAATGGGCCATGGTGCCGTAACTCGGAATACCGTACATCTTGTCAGCTAGCACCGTAGCGGTACCAGCAAATCCTGCCAAGTAGCTCGCACGGGCAGCAAATAGCGCAGCCTCAAAGCCATGAGCGCGGCGCATACCGAAGTCGATAAGCAGCTTGTCCGGAGCTGCCAACACACAACGGCACGCCTTAGACGCGATCAGTACTTGTAAATGCAAAATATTCATGAGGCGGCTTTCGATCAACTGCGCCTGCGAGAGCGGTGCGACTACACGCACAATGGGTTCGTTCGGAAAGAACACCGTTCCTTCCGCCATCGCATACACATCGCCGGTGAAGCGAAAGTCTTCCAGAGCCTTAAGAAAGCCTGTGTTGTAACGCCCTGTCTCGGCCAGCCACTCGATATCGTCTGAAGTGAAGCGCAGTCTTCTTAGGTAATCGAGTACGTGCTCGCTACCTACTGCCAAAAGAAAGTTCCGCTGTTCAGGTAGCTTGCGCACAAAAAACTCGAAGACCGCGACCTCGTCCATATGACGCTCGTGATAAACGTGTAACATAGTGAGCTGGTAGAGATCTGTGAGAAGTGCGCTTTCCCGCAGTCGAGCTGTGTCACCGGCGTGGCTTATTGGTTTCGATATGTTCTTTTCCACTGTTTGCGCCCGGTTCGTGCCGACACTATCGGCGACGCAAGCGAATATGGCGTTGATTTAGGTCAACATAAGCTAACATTGCATCTGTCTTAATGACAAGCTCAAGCTGAACTTCGGATCCCGAATATGGAAAGAAGAACATTATCTTTGTTATTCTTTTGCGGCCTGATGGTCGTCGGTTGCGCCACAAAGATTCAAACTGAATTCAATGAACACATAGACTTTTCTCAATATCGCGCCTTCTCTTGGCTCGCTCCCAAGGCACAAGAGGTTCGAAACCCAATACTCGACAGTGAGCTATTGATCCAGCGGGTGCGGAGGGCGACGATTGACACCCTTAAAGCTCGTGGATTTGAGGAAGATAACAATAACCCCGATTTCTACGTGACATGCCACACGGCGACTAGGAGCATACTTCGGCCTACGTTATACGGAGTGGGTGTGGGCTACAGTCGTTTCCATAGATATTGGGGACATACAGTCATTGTTGAAGAACCCGTGGTTAGCACCTACGAGGAAGGAGTCCTAATCATAGACATTATCGACGGCACGACTGACACTTTGATCTGGCGTGGATGGGATACGGACCTCTTAACACCTAAGAATTACTCGGAAGAAGCCGTCGCCATTGCTGTGCAAAGGATTTTGCAGCAGTTTCCGCCGGAGCGCTCGGCGAGTACTCATATCTTAAGTTACAGATTTGCATAATCTTGTGGACAAAGCTTGTGGGATTCCCAAACCGATTGCTTGCTCACAGAATGCTGACCGATACCGAAACAGTCCTCCTCTGTCTCGTTCTTGCAATGCCATCATCAGCTGATGCAAAGGTTCACCACACACCGGGGACAAGGCGAAAGCGAACGCGTCGAGAGTACTCAGTGTAGCCTGGCAACTCTTTGCGTAGCGTACGGTCCTCCAACTCAGTTCGGATAACAAGTCCTAGGATCGTAACGAATGCAGGAACGAACGCCCACCACGAACCGAGCAACAGCGGAGCTGATAGAATCCAACCGAAAAATCCGAGATAACCCGGGTGACGAACAAAACGGTAAGGTCCCGTGTCGATGACTCGGTGTCCGCGTTCGGTCTGGATACGGACAGTTCGCTCAAAGAACGGGTTCACACCCATCGACCAACTGAAAAGCACCGTGCCGGGCAGGAAAATCACAAACCCGGCCAGCCACAGCCAGAACGGCATAGACGACCACCCAAAGCGGACCGCGTCCAGCGCGGAGACGACATAGACTGCAACAAATACCGGGTTAAACACCCAGCCAATTACTTTATCCCAACTCTTGGTACCATCCCCAAAGCACATCCGCCGCTCTATCAGTTCCGGATTTTTGCGGTGGAGATAAACGTAGTTAATGACCATATTGACCACCACAATTGCTAGATAGAGCCAGCCTGCAGTCCAATCGAACCGACCCGCCGGTATAAAGAGAATAGCTGCGAAACAAGCAAAACCGGCCGCAAACGCGAACACAATGCGCATCGGCGAAAGCGGTTTACTCATTGTTTCACCGTATAGGTATTGAACGATACTGACATGCGCGGATGAGTTCGATTCATGGCGATGACCAAATGGGCTGTCCAGATGCTGTCGACGTTGATCTTGGTCAACAATTCATCGCAAATAGACTGATCTACTCGTAAACAGACGTAGCGTGCTTAACGAGGTGAAAAAAATGGTTGAGATTCATCCGAAAGAACCCATGGCGATGTGCCCGATGGCATCAGTGTGCAAGGGACTGGCCGAAAAGCCGCCAGCCCGTTCACTTCTGATGATACCCGGAGTTGTACTAATCCTAGTCGGGATTTTGATTTTGCTCGAACCCAAAGTCCTTGTCTGGCTGATGGCTGCCGTCGCAATCTTGCTCGGTGTCCTCTTCTTGATAATCGCCAACTTTATTAATCGGATCAGCGGGCAGTTTAGGAGTGCACACAGCCAGGCTCAGTAGACGCGGCCAACTGGATTCCCGTTACCCAGCAGCAAACCAAAACAGTATTGCAACGCCTCCAAAAATCGGGGGACACATTTTCATTGGGGTTATTGAAGTTCTCGCGCCGGTGAAAAGCGATACCCCTGCCATAACAACGAGCATCAAACTCGATGCCCTATAGACGATAGTAGCCGTTGGGTCATCTGCTCCTTGCAGGAGTGTGATAATACTAACGAGCAGCCCTATAAAACACAGCGCCAGCCCTTCCATAATCCACTCCATGATGAGAATTCGTTTGTTGTTCTCGGATAACGGCCCGAATCCTCGAACAATACTCTTGGTAGGAACGACAATATGTGCAACGCCCCAAAATACGATCGCCGCGGATCCCGTGTATAACAAGATCTCCTTCAGCATTTAGCTATTCCACAGTGCAAGCCATGGCATCATGCGGGTCGACACGACCAGGGTCATGAAACCGAGTGCGTAATTGACTCATCAGTCGCCCCACCGATAATTGAGGACTATCAAAAAGAGCAGGAGCGCGAACTTGCCCACATTAATAGTTGGAGACGACACGGGCGCGACCAGCAGCGACGTAGCGAGCAGCAACCACGACAGCGTCGGCATTATAGGCTGTCTACGTTAACATAGCTGATACGCGGTCATGCTGTTGCGAACGAATGACGTGGCGCACTACATCATCTGCTCTATTAGGCCTATAAGTTTGTCTGTGTCGACAGGTTTGTGCAAAACGCGACAGTTATGAAGCTTGGCGGCCTCGATCTCTTCTGCAGACGTATCTCCGGTCATAATGATGGCGGGGATATCGCCGACTAACTCGCGAACACGCTTGATAACTTCCACGCCATTTTGCTTTGGCAGTCGGTAGTCGGACACGACAATGGCCGGGCGAACATCATCTTTGAGATGCTTCAGGGCTTGATCACCATCCATGGCAGTGAACAGTTGGTAGCCCATTGATTTGAACAAGAGACTAGTCGCGTCCACGATGATTGGATCATCATCGATGAAGAGGATAGGCGCGTCGGCCGTAGCGGAAGCGGGCGCCCCGGGCTCCGCGTGCATGGCGAAATCCTCTAAGTGCTCGCCCACAGGCACCTCGACCGCAAACATGGAGCCTTTTCCAGATCTCGAGGAAACGTCTAGCTTATGATCGAGCAAGCGCGCAATGTGTTTAACGATGGCCAAGCCCAACCCCAGCCCTTGGGTTCGGTCGCGAACAGGGTTGTCAAGCTGGAAGTATTCCTCGAAGATGGTACCCAAGGCCTCTTGCGGGACACCGATCCCGCTATCCCAAACCTCAATTCTTACATACCGCTGTCTGCGCCGACACCCGACCACCACCCGACCTGCGTCGGTGTAGCGAATTGCATTTGAAACAAAGTTCTCGACAATTCTCTTGAGTAGTACGGGATCGCTATGGAGCACGCAGGATGAAGACACAACACGCAACTGTAAGCCTTTCTCCTGAGCTTGGGGCACCAGGTCAGAAGCGATCCGAGCGAGCAAGTGTTGAACCGAAAAATCTCGTAGCTCAGGCACCACCGAACCGGAGTCCAGCTTAGATATATCGAGCAAGGTATCGAGTAACTCGCCCATGGAGTGCAGCGACTGATTCATTTTGGAGGCGATCTCCCGGTCATCAGACTGCACCAGTTGGCGAGTAAGGGCAGATAGATACATGCCCAGTGATTGCAGCGGTTGTCGTAAGTCATGGCTCGCTGTCGCCAAGAAGCGTGACTTGGTTGCGTTTGCGCGTTCAGCCTCAGTCTTCGCTGTGCGCAACTCCTCATCCGCTTGTTTGCGTTCAGTGATATCCCTAATGCCTGCAGATACCAGGTGCCCAGCTTCCCCACGTATCGGACTGAGGCTAACCTCAATGGGTAGCTCACGCCCATCTTTGGTCAGTGCGAATAGCCCCATACCGTTACCCATCGATCGCACACGCGGATTGGCGAAGTAATCCCGGCGATCATCGACATGTTTTGTCCTAAAGCGCTCAGGCATGAGTGCTTCGACCTTCATCGATCGCAACTCTTCTTTAGAATACCCAAACAATCGTTCCGCCTGGGCGTTCACGAACTGGATCTCTCCCGTCCTACTGACGATAGTCATGGCATCGGGAGCCGACTCCAAGAATGCTTGCGCTTGTCGCTCGGCCTGCTCGCGCTCGATAACTTGACCACGCAGCTTGCGATTGACACTCCCAAGTTCGGCGGTACGTTGGCGCACCCTTTGTTCTAGGAGTTCATGGCTTTCTCGAAGTTGTCGCTCTGCCTGCTGGCGATCAGTAATGTCCAATATGATGGCGACAAACACGGGTGAAGCTTCGAACTGCATATGTTGGAGGTGAACCTCGACTGGGTACCGAGTACCGTCTTTACGTCTATGAACTATCTTGAACTCAAGCTTTTGACCATCGCCATGCTGTCTCAGCGGCGCAATCAAACGCTCAAATCTCTCCCGGGTGAACTCCGGGTTCAGGTCGAGTGGTGTCATGCAGCTTAGCTCACCCATTGAGTAGCCGAGATTATCACGCGCACCCTTGTTAACCTGGATGAATCGAAGCGTGACAGCATCAAATATGTATATCTCATTGACAGAGGCCTCGAGGATGCGACTAAAGTTGGATCTCTGCGCTTCTGCCATCACACGCTCGCTCACGTCATTCTGGATCCCAACGAAATGGGTCATCTCTCCCTTCTCGTCTCTCACAGGAGAGATTGTTAATTCATTCCAGAATAAGTTTCCATCCTTGCGGTAATTGCGAAGCAGAACCCGGCACTCACAACCCTCGCTGGTCGCCTCCCTCATTTCCCGAATCGCAGGCTGATCCCGATCATCATTCTGCAAGAAGCGACAGTTCTTACCTATAACCTCAACTTGGGTGTATCCCGTGATTGTTTCGAACGCTGGATTACAGTAGATGATCGGATGATCGGGGCCAGTCGCATCCGTGATTAGAATGCCGTTACTGCTATCCAACATCGCACGTTCGCGTATGCGCAGCCCTTCCTCATCACTGATGATCTTATCCAACATCGAATCAAGGGAAGTACTGATTTGCGCGAGCTCGTCGTTGCCGGACAGATTAGTACGCGCGCCGGCGTCGCCTTCAGCAAAGGCTCGAACGGTCTTAATCAATTGCTGGGCGCGTTGTGCCAGCAGGAAGTGAAACAATATCCACAATAACAACGCAGCCAACAAAATACCCGCCGCATTTTGTGTCATCTGCGTCTGCAATACATCAGCACGGCGGCGCTTCTCCTCGGCGATGCTCTGTCCCAGGTAAAGAAAACCACACTCGGACGGACGTAACTCCTGTGGGGGGTCCGTGCCACAGACGCGCACATAGCCAGACACCAAGTCGTGCTTTTCAGAAAAAACAACTTCCGCACTACCACTGTCCAGAATGCGGTCGAGCTGTTCATACACTCGCGGGTGGTCGTTCGTCGTCCACCGCTCTCCAATCTGGGCGAGACTGGTCGAGGCGAGTATCTGGCCGTCGGCATCGGCTAGAAACATGAGCTCATGACCCGGCTCAGCACCAAAAGATGCAACAAAGCGTCTCGCGCCACCGATGTTCTCGGTTCGAAGCAGCAACTCCAGCACGCCCTGCGCCTCTGTGAGATCGGCAACCGTTCGCGCCTTCGCTTCTTGCCTAACGTTCTCAAACACGGTTGGTCTAGTGTTGAGGTATGACAGGACGCCGATTAGGATCGCAAAACCCCCTATCAGCAGCGGCAAAAGAAAGCGCATCGGTATCCGCAGTAGCAGGTTCATTGTCCGCTTGCCGGCAAGCCTACAGTGTCTAAGACACCGTCCAAGGGCACAGGTGTCTTCAGCAATTCTTTACTGAGCATGATTTGCTGGAGTCGTTCAAGAATCTCCAAAAGGCGTGGTTGGTTACCCCCAAGAAGCATGAGATTTTCCTCACGCGAGGGCAGTGTCAGTCCATCGTAGCTCTGGAGCACATCATCCGGCGACTGGCCCAAACGTGCACTCATGCGTGCGGCCGCATCTTCGGGATGTTGTCTGAGATAATCAAGCGCTTTAAACCAACCATCGATGAGAGATGAGATGAGCTCGGGATGATCTTCGGTATAGTGATGATGAACAACGAGCACGTCAACGATCTCATTGGGGATCTCTCGGCTGGTGAACAGCTCTTTCGCGCCCATCGCGATCAACTTGCTGCGCACCGGTTCGAATGTCACCACAGCGTCCACCTCACGCTCCTTATAGGCTCTTTCATGTTCACTGACCTCGAGCTGTACGATCTGTAACGCATCGAGCGAGAGGTCGTGCATATCCAGGGCACGGGTAATGACATAGGCCCCCAAGGCGCCGCCTTCGACACCGACCCGTTTGCCGGCCAAGTCTGCAAACTCCTTTATTTTAGGCCTGGCGAGAATGGCGTCCCCACCGTTTGAAACATCAGTGACAAGAATGATCTTCATGCGAATTTTTTGTTCGATGAGGTTGAGCACTTCATCAAGAGTCAGTGCTGCGGCTTCGATGGATCGATTACGAAAGGCCCGAATCACTTCACTGGCTGACAAATACTCGACAAGATCGATCGCGCCTTGCGGAAAGTATCCGAGCTGCTCGGCCAAATAGAGCGGCTCGTAGCCGGGCCAGACATTAGTGCCGAGTCGTAGCGACGGGTCCGGCTGTTGGGAGCATGCCGAAATAAACAGAACAAGTAATAACAAAATGATCGGTTGACGAACCCGATCAAAACCAGGCCACCCAGATTGCCCCGCATACGCCTCACCCACCTTATTTCGCGGTCGCGTCAGCACTAAATTTCATTACTCTTATTCATTCACGATAATTCCTACCATCCCGCAACCCGCTCGAGTTGGACAACGGAATTCTGGAATTGGCATTCAAGGATCTGCACTTCGACAAATCGCTCGATGCACTGATGGGGATAGGATTCACTGATAGGTGAGAGTGAATGTAGTAGTCCAGAAAGCGTATGGTCGGACTCCCGGCCCGAACCATACGGGGCTCTACAGAAAAGACTCGGGTCCCAGTATACGTATATTCCGCAGTTGATCTACGGGAATGTGCGGATTCACTCAATCTGCTTAGCCGCCTAATAATATCAACATACAAGCCTAACGGTCGCAGGGGTTTTGGTTGGACCGATGCAAAACGAACCATTCGGAGGACAGCACGATGACCACTACCACACCCAGCAATGTGTTCCATATCGAGCCCAACACCCGGTCCTGCAAAGAGTGCAGAATCCGTCAACTTTGTCTCACCGCAGAGCTCAATCCCACTGAACTCGCACAGCTCGATTGCCTCGCCAGACAGCGCCGTCCACTCACCCGCGGCGCTCACCTGTTCCACATTGGCGATCCCCTTGAGGCCGTCTACGCTATCCGCTCCGGTTCCGTCAAAACCTACACCCTTACCCCAGACGGGCGCGAGCAGGTCACCGGCCTGCGTCTGCCAGGCGATCTGGTCGGACTCGATGCCATCGGCCGCGGTATCCACCCCTCCGCCGCCGAAGCCCTTGAAACCACCAGCATCTGTGCCCTACCCCTTAATCGCCTAGAGGGCCTAAAGGGTAGCGCCCCCAAGATCCAGCAACGCCTCATGCAGGTCATGAGCGAGGAGATCCAAGACAACGAAGAACACATCACCTTGCTCGGCAAACAGTCCGCTGAACAAAGAATCGCTAACCTGCTGCTCAATCTTGCTAAACGCTACCAGCTCCGCGGCTATTCCGTCCATGAATTCAACCTGAGCATGTCTCGCACCGACATCGGTAATTACCTCGGGCTCGCCATCGAAACCGTGAGCCGGCTGTTCACCCGGCTGCAGGAGCTAGGCCTGATCAGCGTTGAACGAAAACACGTTCGCATCAATGACCTCGAAAAATTGCGCAGCTTCGCCTCACCCGTTGATGCCCCAGCGACTGCCCGCGCACACGCTTAATCATTGATCGTTTAATTAACTTTCGCCCTCATCGCCGGTTTGGTCCGGCGGTGAAGGCGTAGGTGCCGAGGTCGCGCTGAGGCATGGGTTTACGCCAGCGCCGCATTATTCACTCTATCATCACTAATACGGAGCACGGGGAATACTCGAGGGCCTCGCTCGAGACGCTCCCCAGCAGGAACTGCTTGAAGCGGGTCTTACCGGTTCGTCCAACCACAACCAAGTGTGCATCGATGATGTTCGCCGCCTCCACGATATCATCCGTGGCATTGGCACCACCGTCGATCAACCGCGTAGAGACGTTGGTCGTGGCCTTCTCGAGTTCAACACCGGCAGCGTCGAGTTCTTTCTGCGAGCACCTGACGTATTCTTTCCAGGTCTCGCTTAGGCGTTCTAAAATATCTTTGCTGTAGAGGGTTGTGGCGACGGTGACAACGCTGAGCACGGTGATCTCCACACGCTCAGCGAGGGGCAAGCCCGCTAGCATCTTGACCGCGGACTTTGCCGCTGGTGAACCGTCAAAGGCAAGAAGAAGGCGTAGTCGCTTGTCCTCTAAGATCTCCTTGGGTCGACTCACGAGCACCGAGCGATGCGCGTACTTGATCACCTTCTTGCATACCCGTCCCATCCCAGAGTATCTGCGCTCGCCGAAGCCTCGAGCGCCGATCACAATTAGATCGGCATCGATTTCGTCAGCGGCCGAGAGAATCGCCTCTGGCAATTCGCCGGTGCGAGTCGATTCACGCACAGCCCAGCCCGTCGAGAGCAGGCGTTCTGCCTCATGCTGTACCACTTCCTCTGCACGCTCTTGAAGGCTTGTACGGAGTTCGCGCAGGACCTCGCGTTCGCGCTCGTTGACAATACTCTCCTCCGTAGCGAAAGGGGCCTCCTGTTCTATGACGTAGAGCACGGTGACCTCCGTGCTCTCTGGGAACGGAAAGTTTCTGAGCAACTCGACTCCGGCGCTCGCGTAGTCGGAACCATCAACGCAGACCAGTATCTTCATGAAGGAACCCTAACCGCAAATCTCCGCGAGTGGAAATGAGACAGGATTAAAAAGGACGCCCGCGACATTATCTAGAAGATATCATTCTTGAGTGGCTTCACGATTCAGTGCATCGCTACCCAGTACGATGATACACGATGATACACCACATATTCATAAAACCTCTGACTACGCTTGAACGAGCGCCACAAAGAGAAGCACTATCAGCGCGTACAATCTCACCTCAAAAAGCCAGAGCACGGGTATTTATTATATTTGCTGGAAGTCAAGTACGGATCGATGTGAACCCTCCAACCCTTACTGCCAAGAAAATTGATTGACCTCATCTTCATTGCCCTTGGGCTGCTCGGTTTGTGGCTTGGTACTGAGCTCGTGATCAAGGGTGCTGTCAACATCGCCCACCACTACAGACTATCGGAATTATTTGTCGGTCTTACTATTCTTTCGATCGGCAGCGACCTCCCCGAGCTCGCTGTAGCGGTCAACGCCGGAATTCGGACTTCTCAAGGCTTCGCCAGTTCAGGTGTGGTGGTGGGCACTAGCATTGGCAGCGCATTCGGCCAGATCGGTCTGGTCCTAGGCGTAGCCGGACTGGCCGGTTACCTGACAGTGGCAAGACGCTATGTCTACCGCCATGGTACGGCGCTGCTTGGATCGATTGTGTTGCTCATGATCACGGGTTGGGACGGACATATCACACCAAAGGAAGGTATTGTTCTGTTGATCGGTTTCACCGTCTATTTTGTCCTGCTGCTGATGGAGGAGCAGACACAGCATAAAAACGGAACAACCAATCCCGAAACAGCCGCTATGCTCTTGGCTATCGCTGGCCGCAGGTATGGCGATCGTTATCGTGAGCTCGGACCTAACCGTGCGGGGCGTGACAAGTCTTGCCGAAAGCCTTGGTGTCGCACAGGCATTAGTCTCAATTCTTATCATCGGTCCTGGCA
>Ga0224508_10001827_pt1 | contig 18671 bp, 17 predicted proteins | sample SF_Jan12_sed_USG_4_FD_170157 | JGI IMG/M metagenome (GOLD analysis project Ga0224508, IMG submission 170157) | Sediment microbial communities from San Francisco Bay, California, United States - SF_Jan12_sed_USGS_21 | ecosystem: Environmental > Aquatic > Marine > Sediment | place: USA... | reverse complement strand
TGAAAGTCCGGGTGAGGATGTAGACCATGATGTTGGTGAGCAGGACGTCCTTGCTATGGGCGCTCTCGATGTCGTCGCCGTCGGTGTCGGACCACGACTTGAATTTCTCGATGATCCAGGCGGCGATGCCGACCGGGCTGTCCATCATGGCGTAGCTCAGGGTCTGCGGCCGGGTCGCCTGTTGGGTCCGGTAGCCGTCCTCCATTTCCTGCTCGCGATCGAAGCGGTCGGCCCATGCGTTCTCCGCCGCGCCCTTTGGGCCGTCTGCGTGCCGCATCGTCAGCAGGTTTATGTGGATCGCCTTGCAGGCCGGCGCGTGTTCGAGGCCGAGCCAGCTCGAAATTGCGGCCCCCCAGTCGCCGCCCTGGGCGAGATAGCCATCGTAACCCAGCGCGTCGGTCATCAGCGACGCGAATATACCGGCGATCTTGCGCGGCCCATAGGGGCGCGGCGGGCGGCCGGAAAATCCGAATCCCGGCAAGGATGGTGCGATCACGTCGAAGGCGTCTTCGGCCCTGCCGCCGAAGCGTTCCGGGTGCGCCAGGGGTTCGATGATATCCAGGAATTCGACGACCGTGCCGGGCCAGCCATGGCTGACGATCAACGGCAACGGCGCCGGGCTCCCGGCTTTCGCCCGCGTTCCTTTCTCGTGGATGAAATGAACGTCGAGACCGTCGACCGGGGCAACATAATGAGAGAAGCGGTTGATGGCGGCTTCCTGTTTCCGCCAATCGAATTCCTCCACCCAATAGGCGCAGAGCTCCTTCATATAGTCGAGATTGGTGCCGTATTCCCACCCCCCGTCATCGGGCATCTCGTGCCAGGGATAATCGGCGACGCGCGCGCGGATTCGGTCGAGGGCTTCGTCCGGAATGTCGATGTGGAAGGGCTGGATGGATGACATGTCGCGTTGCCGATACGCCTGGGATTCCTAATTCTGTTGGCGATTATGCCTGATCACTCCCGGGTATACGATGTCGAAGAATTCGGTGACGGAAGGACGGCTTTGGCATGGATCGGGGCGCCGTTCGGCGACACACTCATGATCTCAATAACTTCGAGGCCACCAATAGTGAATATTGTCTATGTTTAAGCGATTAAGGATTCAGTAAAGATGTTCTGCCGTTTTTCTGAAATGAGACCCTATTTTATAGTAACTCGGTTGTGGCAGCCCAAATTTTCCTGAAATGAACAAGTGGATATTATGTTTCGCCGACTAATTAGTCCGCCCACGCGTTGGACGTGGCGTCAAAATGGACCCTAAGCTCATGGCGGAAAATAGTAGACCTGCCTGGTTTCATCTGCTGGTGACCGTGCGGCGGGCTTTGGGAGCATCGGGTCGGCCATGTATGGATTTCATCAAGCATTTCGAACACTGGCGGCGATTGCCGTTACCGCCTTTTTTGTCGTCGCGGGCATCGCGGCTCCGGCCGTTGCCATGCCGGTTACCATCGATTTCGAAACCGACGGCAATGGCGCGGCGCTCGCGCCCGGCGCCACGATCGCCGGCAATGAATGGGCAAATCTCGGCATTACGCTCAGCTCGACCAATGGAGCGCTCCGCCTGTTCGACTCGAATTGCGGTCCGGGATTTGGCACGACGTGCACCGGCGGCGATGGCGATCTGGGGACCGGATTTGATTTTGCCGGCCATGGCGACCTTAATAACGCGCCGCCGCAGGGCAACGTGCTGATCCGGCAGAACCTGCCGCATAACGGTGAGCCGGACGATTCAGGGGCCGCCGGCACGATCCGCTTCGACTTCGATCATCACGTACGGCTGATCAGCATCGCGCTGCTCGACAACGACAATGGCCCTGGCATCACGCTGAACATTTTTAAGAACAATGAGGCTTTACCGAGCACGACGATCCTGCGTCCGAGCGTCGATTTCAATAATTTCTTCGAGACATTCCTGTTCGCCGGCGACGCGACCTGGGTGACGCGATTGGACGTTGTCTTCCCGAGTTCGGGGGCGATCGCCGCGCTGACGGTTTCGCCGGTGCCGCTTCCGGCGGCATTGCCGTTGCTGCTGTCCGCCCTCGCCTGGCTCGGCTGGGCGGCGCGCCGGCGCCGGCGGATTACGGTTTAATCGCCCTGACGCTGATCGCCGAAGCCTGATCCGGACCAAGCGCACGCGCGAATTCGCTTTTCCCGGGTCGGAGGCGCGCGTTACCGTGATGCCATGTCCAAAGGTCACCTCCGCGTTGCCGTCGCCGGCGCCGGGTATTTCGCGCGGTTCCATCACGAGGCTTGGTCGCGGCTGCCCGGGGTCGATCTCACAGGCATTTGCGACCACGATGCCGCGAAGGCGGCCGCGGCTGCCGCGGCGGTTGGAAGCCAATCCTATTCCGATCTGACAGCGATGCTCGATGACGGCCAGATTGACCTGCTCGACATCGCGACGCCGCCCGATACGCATCTTGCCCTGGTGTCGGAGGCGGTCCGGCGCGGCCTGCCGGTGATTTGCCAGAAGCCGCTCGCGCCGACGACCGTCGAGGCGCGCGAGATCGTCGCAATCACGGAGAGTGCCGGCGTGCTTCTGACGGTGCATGAGAATTTCCGGTTTCAGCCCTGGTACCGCGAAATCCGGCGGTTGCTCGACACAGGCCGTCTTGGCGATCCGCACGGGATCACCTTCCGGCTCCGTCCCGGCGATGGCCAGGGGCCGGCCGCCTATCTCGACCGCCAGCCCTATTTTCAGGAAATGGAGCGCTTTCTGATCCACGAGACCGGTATTCATTTTATCGATACCTTCCGCTTCCTGATGGGTGAGGTGACCGGCGTCTACGCCGATTTACGCCGTGTCAATCCGGCGATCGCGGGCGAGGATGCGGGGATCGTGACCTTCCGATTTGCCAGCGGCGCGGCGGGGTTGTTCGACGGCAATCGGCTTAACGACCACGCGGCCGACAATGCCCGCCTCACCATGGGAGAAATGTGGTTGGAAGGTTCGGACGGCGTGCTGCGGCTCGACGGATATGGGCGGTTGTGGTGGAAGCCCCATCGCGGCGATGAAACGGCGCATGCGTATGCGTGGCATGACCGGGGCTTTGCCGGCGATTGCGTCGCCGCGATCCAGGCGCACGTCCTGAACCATCTGCGCCACGGCGCGCCGTTGGAAAATGACGGACGCAGCTATTTGCGCAACATGGAAATCGAAGAAGCGGTCTACCGGTCGGCGGCGGAAGGGCGACGCATCGCGGTGTGAAATTCCTGCGTCATCCCACGGGACGTCACGTCAGTGGCCCGGAAGCGGTTCGTCGATCCATTCGTCGCCGTCTACTTCGCGGACGTCGAAGGCGCGCAACCGCGCATAGTGATGATCCATGTCTTCGGCCAGGAACGCCGCCGCGATGCCGCGGGCAAGCCGGTCGGCGCCATGGCTGACGGACGGGATGTCGCCGGTCAGCTTGCCGTGGCTCAAGGTTGCCGCGAAGTTCATGCAGTGCAGTCGGTCCAGCCCGGGCGTGCCGCTTGTGCGGCGTTCAACGAATTCGAACATGTCGCCGAGATAGGGCGCGGCGGCGAGCGCCGCGTTGCGTTCGTCCGATGGCGGCTCATATACGTCTTTCCAGGTCAGGATGTTGTCCGCGAAGGCGGCGATCTCCGGGTGCCGGCTGAAATCGATGACGAAGCCGGTTCCGAACAGGACGAAGTCGCATGTATACCGCCCCTTCGGTGTTTCGAGGATCACGGCGTCGCCGTCGTTCCGGAGGGCATCGATCGGGCAGCCCGTGTGCACATGACCGTTGGGGAAATCGGTGACCCGCCGGATCGAGTGGCTCGGCGGCGGCGTCTGGCAGGTGTCGTTGTAGTTCAGGCAGCGCCATTTCCATGCATCCGGCAGGCCGTACCAGCCATGCACCAGACCCGGATTGCCGATGCCCGTCAGCTTGTTGATGCGGGGAATATCGGGCCGGCGGATGAACATGCGAACCTCCGCGGCGCCGGCCTCCAGCGCCATTGCGCCGTTGTCGAAAGCCGACGCGCCGCCCCCGATGACGGCGATCCGGCGGCCGGCAAGACGGCTGAAGTCTATGTCGTCGTTGCTGTGCGCCCAGCATTGCGGGTCGAGGGCCTGCGCCTCGGCCGGAATACTTGGACCGCCGAGGCCGTCGCGCCCGGTGGCGAGCACGACCCGGCGTGCGGTCAGGCGCCGGGCACCACCCGGTCCACTGGTGTCGAGGATCATACGGCCGTCGCGCCATGCGATCGCGTCGACCCGGACTTCGTTCCGCACGGGGATATCCAGCACATGGCGGTACCATCGCAGATAGTCCATCCACCCGGTTCGGGAAATCCGGCCGAGCGCCTCCCAGGCCCTGCCGCCATGCTGCGCCACGTACCAGGCGCGGAAGGTCAGGGCGGCCATGCCCATGGCGGGGCCGAGCAGAATCTTGGGCGACCGCAGCGTCCGCATGCGGGCGGTGGTGACCCAGGGGCCCTCCTGTCCACCGGCGGCGGCGTCCACCACCAGGATATTCGCGATGCCGTTGCGCATCAGGGCGAAGGCCGAGGCGAGGCCGACCATGCCGCCGCCGATGACGACGACATCGAACGCTTCGTCCTCGCCGTTCGGCGTGAGCGGCTTCACCCAGTTCTTCGGCGGGTAGTTCAGATAGGCGAGATCGCAGCGTAACCGCGCCTCCAGCGCTTCGAGCGTTTCTGGCTCCGCATCCTCCGTGCCCGATTGGCTGCTATCGTTTGTCATACCCGGATAGTCGCGAAAGCGCGCGGCGATTCCCAGTGGAAATTCCCGCGGATCATTAAGGCGCGATTTCGGCGCCGTTCCGGAACAGCGTCCAGCGCGCTGCCGGCAGGCCGGCGAAGGCGTTCCGGTACCGGGCGTCCCGCGCCGTTTCGGGCGTCACGGTTCGAATATAAATATGGCGGATGCGGTCGGGATGCCGGCGGGCGATCGCGCCATAGATTTCAGGATCCTGCTCGCCCGAATCGCCGATCAGGATGAACAGGCGGTTCGGATAGGCGGCGAGAAGCGCTTCGATAACCGGCGGTTTGGATTTGGTCGAGGATGTGAACATATTAAAGAAGGTACTGTCCTTGACCCGGAAATCCTTCAGGTGGAATGAGCCGACGGGAAATCCCGAGGCGTCCATAAAGGCGCGCAACGACGGATAGAGCTGCCAGGGCGACGACGACACGTAGTGGAACACGGCGCCGGTGGCGGCGAGCCGGCGATAGGCGGCGGGCGTGCCGGGTGTCGCCTCGAACGGCTTCAGGAAGGTATTCGCCAGCAGCGCCTCCTTGTCGGTGACATTGCTGATCTTGATGGTGTCGTCGATGTCCGAAATCACCGAGAGTCCCGCCGAACCGGGAAACAGGGCCTCGCCGCGAAACAGGCGCGTGTCGCCCGGCGGCAGGACCGCCGCGTAACGCAGCCAGAAGCTTCCCGGTTCAGCGCCGGGGCCGCGCCGTTGCAACGTAATGTCGCCCTGAAGATGGCCGTTTGGCTGGCTTGGTCCCAGCGCCCGGTCTTTCCAAATGGTGAGCTTGAAGGATTTTCCACGCTCATTGTCGACGAGGAACCATCGAGCCCGCTTCCGGAATATCTCGTTGTCGGCGGCGCCGTCATCGAGCCCCAGCGCGAGGGTCAGGACGCTCAGGGTCGCCCGCCGCCACAGCGAGTCGTGCTCCGGCTCGAAGACCCAGGCGCGGATCGGCAATATCCACTGCCTGTTATCCGGGCTCAGCCGGGCGGCGGTTGGAAAGAAGACGATTTCCTCGTCCGATTTGATCGGCGATGCGAACGCGGCCACATCGATCAGCATCAGGATGCCGAGGAAGAGCAGTATTGGGTGCGAAGACCTCATTGCATTTCCTCTTGCGTAACGCATTCCAAATCGAAATTCCCGGGAACGGCGGCGAGATGCGCCGGACAGCGGCGGCAATCCGAACTGCCGAATCCTCGTATCGGAACCGTGGCGCCCGGATGGGTGAGTATCGACGATAACAGCGCGCATTCGCTGCCTTCGGGAAGCGCGAGCACGGCGCGAACAGAGCCGCTCCGTGTCAGGTAATCCACGTGCCAGCGCATCGGCTTTTCGTGCCGTAGATGCCGCGCCACGCGCGCCCGCAGACCGCCCGGGCCATAGGCGCTGCCGCAGTAGACGTAGGTGCCCGCGGAAAGCGCCGTGTCCGGGAACCGAGCCAAGCGCACGGGTTGGACCAGCTCAATCGACAGCGCGTAGGCGCCGGCGCTGGTGGGAATATCGTCAGGGTCGATTTTGTATTGCATCGCCTTCGCGTATCAACGCGCCAGCCCGTCGCGATAGGCCAGGATGCGCGCCTTGAGTCCGGGGCGGCTGGCCGAGGCGGCGAGATCCGCCATGTCCTGCGCCCGGCTGTCGCGCGCGGTCGCCGCGAAGAGGGCTTCGGTGGCTTCCGGCGACAAGGTGGCGGCGGTGTTTTCCGCTTCTGCAATTCGGGCGGCCCAATCATCCTCTTCGGCGGTTTCGGTGGCAAAGCCTAAATCGACCGCCTCCGCCGCGTCGAATGTCCGGGTTTCGTTCTGGATGCGCCGCGCGGCCTCGTCGCCGATCCGGGCCGCCAGGCGACGCGTGCCGAGCACGATGCCGAAGGCGAGGCCGGGCATGCGGAACCGCGTTTCCGGCGCGGCGATGCGCCGGCTGCACGCGCAAAAGAGATCGGCGCCGGCGCCCATGGCGCGGCCCTTGGCGAACGCCAGGCTCGGGAATGGCAGGTGGTAGAGCGTCTGCAGCAGGGTCTCGATGCGCACGAAGCGGAGCGTCAGATCGCCCTCACTGACCGAGTCGAGATCGCTCAGGTCGAAGCCGGCGCAGAAATGCCGGCCGTCCGCGTCGAGGATGAGAAACCGGGTGCCGTCCGTCGCCGCTGCCGACACGGCGTCAAGCAATGCCTCCACCATCTCGGCGTCGAGCGCATTCGCCTTTTCCGGCCGGCTCAATGTGATCCGGGTGGTGTCGCCGGTCCGGCCGACCGTGACGAGCGGCACGTTTATTCCGCCGCGTCGAAGTATCGGTTCTCGAGGCCGCTCTGATTGTCGTAAATCGAGCCGACCGTGGCGTCGGGCCGGAAGGGCAGCGGAATTCGCACGGGGACATCTTCCATGCGCGGCCGCATGCATTGCTCGCCCCGGACCAGCCGGTCCTCATAAGCGTCCAGTCCACCCTTGAGCTCATGCAGCGGCCAGGCGTCGGCGGCGGCATAGGATTGCAGCAGGAAACGCCGCGGCTTGTTCGAGGTATTGTACGCCGAACCATGCACCAGGCGCGCGTGGTGGATCGTCATGGTGCCCGCCGGTCCCATCAGCGGCACCGCCTTTTCGAAATCGAGATCGCATTGGGTCGGGTCCATGGCGCCGCAGAAATAGCCCTGTGCGTGATGGTCGAAGACCGGCCCCTTGTGGCTGCCGGGCAGCACCATCATCGGGCCGTTTTCCGGCCCGCAATCGTCGAGGTAGATGCCGACCGCCAGCACGTCCTGATTGCTGTGCGGATAGAAGGCCCAGTCCTGATGCCATTCGACGGATTCGCCATACCCCGCCGACTTCATGTTGACCTTGCTGTTGTGCAGCCGGATGCCCGAGGGAAGGATCGGATCCAGCGCATTCAGGATCATCTCGTTTGCGGCATGGGCATGGAAATATTCCGAATGGAGATGCGGCGACTTGATGCGGCGCACGCGCGGCGCTTGCCGTGTGTGGGCAGGATCGAGGTCGAGCAAATCGCTGCTCTCGGTGAGCTGGTCCGCGCCGGCGATCATCCGTTCCACCTCGGCGATGATCGCATCCAGATGCGCCTTCGGCGCCGCGTTTTCGATTACCACATAGCCGTGCTCGTCATAATGATCGAGCTGATCCTGGCTGAGCGTCACGGCGGTCTCCTTCCGATGCATGCCTGCGAGGTGTTGCGCCGACTATATCACCCGGTCCTGCGATCGCCCAGCGAATGGCGATCAAATTTGAGAGCCCTCATTTCGGTGAAGGGCCGCATTCACGGGTCCGCTCTTGTCTCGTCCATCCGCTGCCGTCAGTATCGGTCGCCCCGCCGCCGCTTCCCCTGGGACATTCATGTGGACGCCTGAAAGCCTCGTCATTATCGGCCTGACTTTCTTTATCGCCGGATCGGTCAAGGGCGTCATTGGGCTTGGACTGCCGACCGTGGCGCTGGCGCTGCTGACCGCGACCTATGGGCTGAAGCCGGCGATGGCGTTGCTGCTGATTCCGTCGCTGGTGACGAATGTGTGGCAAGGCGTGGTGGGCGGCGCGTTTATCGCCCTCATGCGGCGGTTGTGGTCGATGCTGCTGCTGATCTGCGTCGCCACGTGGTTCGGCGTGCACGTCCTGGCGATGGCCGACACGGCGCTGCTGTCGGCGCTGCTGGGCGGGTTGCTCTGCGTCTATGCGGGGCTCAGCCTGGCGCGGGTGACGGTGCCGGGGCCCGGCCGGTCGGAGTCCTGGATTTCACCGGTGATCGGTGCGGTGAACGGTGTGCTCACCGGCATGACCGGATCCTTCGTCGTGCCGTCGGTGATCTATCTGCAGGCGCTCGGGCTGCCGCGCGATGCCTTCGTTCAGGCGATGGGGATCGTGTTCTCCGTATCGACGCTGGCGCTGGCGGTGTCGCTCGGCGGTCAGCGTTTCCTCTCGATGGAACTCGGCACGGTGTCCGCCCTCGCCATCGTCCCGGCGATTATCGGCATGGCGTTCGGGCAAAAAATCCGGCGGCGCCTGTCGGAAGCGGTGTTCCGGCGGGTGTTCTTCTACGCGGTGCTGATCCTCGGGCTCTACATCATGGGGCGTTCGCTTTTCATGCCCGTGTGAGGGCCGGCGAAACACCGCCATCGCGTGCGCGGCGGCCGTGGTAGCATTTCGACGTGACGATTCGGAATGAAACCCAGCAGACGGTTCAAGCGGCAGCGACGATTGCCGCCGCGGCAGGGCGGTTTGTCGCCGCTAAGCGGACCTTGCCCGATACGGCAAAGGAAGCCGCGCTCCGCTGCCTGCTTGACTGGACGGGCGTCGCGGTGGCCGGCGCGGACACGGCGTCAGGCCGGCTTGCGCACTCTTTGGCGGCTCGCTGGGCAAGCCGGGGGTCGTCGCCGATCCTTTTCGGCGGAACCGCCGCATCCGCGGTCGCGGCCTTCGTTAATTCGACCTACGCCCATGCGCACGATTTTGACGACACGCATATTCCGACCGATGCGCATTTCAGCGGACCGACCTGGGCCGCCACGCTGGCGGTGGGCAGTGCCGTCGGCGCCAGCGGGGCTGCCATGATCGATGCTTTCGTCACCGGTTTCGAGACCGGTGCGAAACTTGGCGGCCGGCGTCTCGGCCATGCGATGCAAGCGCGCGGGTTTCAACCAACCGGGTTGATGGGACGGCTTTCGGCTGCCGCTGCCGCGGCCTGCCTGCTCGAACTCGGGGCGGAACGGGCGGCCCATGCGCTCGCCATCGCCGCGACGCAGACCGCGGGTTTGACCGGCGCGGTCGGCAGTATGGGGAAGCCGTTGCAGGGCGGTAAGTCGGCGATGGAAGGGGTGCTTGCGGCCGAGCTTGCCGCCGAGGGCATGGTCGGCGCGCCCGGCTTGCTTGAGGCGGGAGGCGGGCTCGCGCGCGCCTTGGTCCAGGACGGCACCGCCGAGATCGCCGATCCGAAATTTGAGGATGGCTGGGAGATCCTGCGTAATTCCTTCAAACCCTATGCCTGCCTGCATGGCATTCATCCGTCGATCGACGCCGCACGGGACCTGGCGCCGCGGATCGCCGGCCGGCCGCTGAATTCGGTGCGGGTCGAAGTCGCGCCCGGCGTCGCGCGGATTGGCGGCATTCGCGCGCCGAAGACGCCGCTGCAAGGCAAATTCAGCGTTGCCTTCTGTGTGGCGCTGGGCCTGGCGGGGCGGTCGCTGATGCCGGCGGATTTCACCGAGCAGGCGGTTGCCGATCCCGGTCTGCGGGACATCGTGAAGCGCATAGATGTGGTGCCGGTCGATGGCCGCAAGATGATCGATTCCCGCATCGTCGTCCGGCTCGAGGACGGCGAGGAACTGGACTCCGATATCCCGCTGTCCTGGGGGCATCCCGGCAATCCGATGGACCGGACGGCGCTGGAAGAAAAATTCGATGCGCTGGTCAGGCCGGTGCTCGGGGATGCGGCGGCAGCGCTGTGCGCCGCGCTGGCGCAATTTGACAGGCCGGGCCGAATGGAACAGGTTTTCGCCCTATTGGGGCCGCGGCGGGGCCAATCGGGCTCGTAGTTGGCGGCTATTTTTCTGGAGAATACGTGCATGAGTGACGATCTTGCCTTCGAGGGACTTCGCGTCTTTGACATGTCGCAGGGCGTGGCCGCGCCCTATTGCGGCATGCTGCTGGCGCAGCACGGCGCCGATGTGGTCAAGATGGAGCCGCCGCCGCCGGGAGACTGGAGCCGCGCCATGGGCAAACCCTATGGCGACCATAGCGCCAGCTCGGTGATCCTGTGCCGCGGCAAGCGCAGCATCGGTATCGACCTCAAGAAGCCCAAGGGTCGGGAGATCGCCATGCGCCTCGCGGCCGAGGCGGACGTGGTGCTGCAGAACTACCGGCCCGGCGTGATCGAAAAGTTCGGCCTGGATTACGAGGCGGTGGCAAAGGTCAATCCCAACGTGATCTATCTGTCGCTGACCGGGTTCGGCCCGACCGGGCCGAAGTCGGGCCTGCCGGCGACCGATTCGGTGATGCAGGCGTTCACCGGCTTCATGTCGATCAACCGGGATACCGCGGGCGTTCCGCAGCGTATCGACTATTACGCCATCGACGTCATCACCGGCCTCTATTCCTTTCAGGCGGTTTCCAGCGCGCTCTATCGCCGCGCGACGAAGGGCGGCGGCAAACATATCCGTACCAGCCTGATGGAATCGGCGCTCGCCTTCCAGGACGTCAAGATGGTGCAGTTTAAACTCGAGGGCGCGGAGTCGGAACCGATCGGCGCACCGGTCGGGACTTTCCAGACCAAGGATGGATATGTCTGCATCAATGCCCGCCGCGATCCCCATTTCCGGGCGCTGTGCGGGTTGCTCGGCTGGGACGATCTGATCGACGATCCGCGCTACGCGGACGCGCGCTCCCGGGTCGCCAACCGGGAAGGCTTGCTGGCCAAGCTGCAGGCGGTGGTCAAGCAGAAGACCACCGCCGAATGGGTCGATGCGTTGAGCGGGATCGATATCCTGAATGCACCGGTGAACGACTATGGCCAGTTGTTCGAGGCGGAACAGGTCGCGGCCGTGGATGCGGTGCGCTGGATCGACCATGCCGCCGTCGGCAGTGTGCCGATGGGCAGTATTGCAGGGGTGCCGGCGCAGGCAACCGACAATCCGCGCTCGCACTCGCCGCATATCGGCCAGCACAATCACGAGGTCATGGGCGAGCTCGGCTTCGACAACGCGGCAATTACCGCGTTCGAAGCGGATGGCACGCTGGTCGCCTTCGACTATCAGGCCGCGGCGGATTAGGGCAAATCCCGAGCGAACCGAAACGGTTCGCGACGACGTATTTGCCTAAGAACAAAGGGATAGGCCATTTCACGTGAGCCAATTTAAACAGGAAATGGTCTAGGCCGGCGACTTGGGTGGTTAGCCGCGCCCCAGCACGGCCGTTATTTCCGGCGCGCGTTTCCAGGGATCGGCGCCGGGAATTCTCGGCAGCGTCAGGATCGGCACATCCGCAACGAAGCGGGCGATGGTGTCGCGTGTCTCGGCGACGGGTACCGGGCTTTCCTCCGATTCGCTGATGACGATTCCAGCGATGGCGATACCACGAGCGCGAACCGCCGCCGCCGCGGTCAGCGTATGGCTGATCGTGCCGAGATAGCTGCCGACCACAAGGAGCGCGGGCGCGCCCACTGCCGCCATCCAGTCCAATACCGTGTCCTTGCCGGTGAGCGGCACCATCACGCCGCCGACGCCTTCGATCAGCAAATAATCCTCATTGCCCCCGGCCGCCGCGTGGCAGAAATCCACTATGGCGTCGAGGTCGAGTGATCGGTTTTCCCGCGCCGCCGCCATGTCCGGCGACAGCGGCGCGGCAAAGCGCCAGGGCGAGATTTCGTCGATTGTCGTTGCGGTCTCCGGACGCTCAAGGCTTTGCAGCAAAATCGCCGTATCGCTCTCCGGGTGGCTTTCGAGCGCGTAACCACTGATTACCGGTTTCAGAATTCGGACGGATTTGCCCGCGCGGCGCAGTTGCCAGGCGAGCGCCGCGGTCACCAGCGTCTTGCCGATTCCCGTGCCGGACGACGCAACGAAAATAGTCTTCACGCCGCGCCGTCTTGCGGTCGCGGCATATGGGGACGAACCGCTTCGACAAGACGATCAATGTCTGTGTCGCGGTGTTCGGCGGTGAAGGTGAAGCGGAGCCGGGCCGTGCCGGGCGGCACCGTGGGCGGGCGGATCGCCGTCACCAGGAAGCCCTGCTCGATCAAGTCCTGGCTCGCGGCGAGCGCGATGTCCGGGTCGCCCAGGATCAAGGGGACGATGCAGCTCTCCGGATCCGGCAGATTCAGCGCCCGGGTAAAGCGCCGCGCTTTCTGCATCGGCTTGGCGACCAGTTCGGGGTGGTTTTCGATCAGCTCCAGCGCGGCGATGCAGGCGGCCACCGATCCCGGCGGCAGCCCGGTGGTGTAGATGAAGCTGCGCGCCCGGGTCTTGATCAGGTCGATGACGGGTTTGCTGGCACAGAGATAGCCGCCGTAGACGCCCACCGCCTTCGACAGCGTGCCCATTTGCAGCGGCACCCGCGCCTTTTTCCCGGTGACGAAGCTGCTGCCCTTGCCGCCGGCGATCACGCCGAGGCCGTGCGCATCGTCGGTCATCAGCCAGGCGTCATGCGCTTCCGCCAGGTCGACCAATTCGGTGACCGGGGCGAGGTCGCCGTCCATGCTGAACACCCCATCGGTGAGGATTAGGCAATGCGGATGGTCCTGGCGGTGCCGGGCCAGCAATTCCGCGCAATGGGCAAGGTCGTTATGCCGGAAGATGAGCAGTTTCGCATGGCTGATCTGCGACCCGGCGAACAGGCAGGCGTGACAGTATTCGTCGGCGACGATCAGGTCGTCCGGCCGGATCAGCGACGGGATGATGCCGATATTCGTCAGGTACCCGCTGCCGAACACCACCGCATCCTCGGCCTCCTTGTAGCGGGCGAGCCGCGCTTCCAGATCGGCGAACAACGGGTGATTGCCGGTGACCAGGCGGGATGCGCCCGAGCCCACGCCGAAGCGCCGCGTCGCCTCGACCGCGGCGTCGATGACCTGGGGATGGTGCGACAGGTTGAGGTAGTCGTTGCAGCAAAAGGAAATCACATCGCGGCCATCGCGGCGCGCCTCGGTCGGCCCATACCGGTCGGTTTCCGCCAGCGTGCGCTTCAGGGATTGCGCGGCGAGATCGTCCAATTTGCTACGGGCGAAACGTTCGAGGGACTCCATGGCGCGCGGCGGCCTTCCGTGATCGGGATGATCGCTGCATTCTCGCCCGGTCCACCGGCCTGTCAACGGCTGTCTGTCCGCCCCGATCACCGAAGAGGGCGGCGGCGGGATCGCGTTTGACTTTGCCGGCGGCGTTAAAGATTATGCGGGCGACTTATCCTGCGAAATGCTGAAAATACCGGGGCAAAATGACAATCGCCAATCTCCACGATCCCGTTAGTGGTGCCGATAGGGGCGCCAGCCGGTCGAACGGCTCCGCCACCGCCGGAATCCGGCACGACTGGGCCCGCGAAGAGGTCGTGGCCCTGTTCGACCAGCCCTTCAACGATTTGTTGTTTCAGGCGCAGGAGGTGCACCGCCGTCACTTCGATGCGAACCAGGTGCAGAAGAGCCGCTTGCTGTCGATCAAGACGGGCGGCTGCCCGGAAGATTGCAAATACTGTCCGCAATCCGTGCATTACGATACCGGTCTGGACGCCGAAAAATTGATGCAGGTAGACGCGGTTATTGCTCAGGCGCGCGAGGCCAAGGCCGGCGGCGCGAGCCGATTCTGCATGGGCGCGGCGTGGCGCAGCCCCAAGGACCGCGATCTGGACGCCATCGTCGCGATGGTGCAGGAGGTCAAGGCGCTCGGCATGGAAACCTGCATGACGCTCGGCATGTTGAGCCGGGCGCAGGCAGACCGTCTGGCGGAGGCCGGCCTCGATTACTACAACCACAACATCGATACGTCCGAGGAATTTTACGGCGAGATCATCACGACCCGCACCTATCAGGACCGGCTCGATACGCTCGGCCATGTGCGCGAGTCAGGCATGAATGTGTGCAGCGGCGGCATCGTCGGCATGGGTGAAACCCGCGCCGACCGGGCCGGCATGTTGAGCACGCTCGCCAACATGCCGTCGCATCCGGAAAGCGTGCCGATCAACATGCTGGTGCAGGTCGAGGGTACGCCGCTCACGGGAACCCACGCGCTCGATATTCTTGAATTCGTGCGCACCATCGCGGTCGCCCGGATCATGATGCCGAAATCCTTCGTGCGGCTCTCCGCCGGCCGCGAGCAGATGACCGACGAGGCGCAGGCATTGTGTTTCCTCGCCGGCGCCAATTCGATTTTCTGCGGCGAGAAACTGCTGACCACGGGCAATCCCGAAGTCGATCAGGATGAAGCCTTGTTCCGGCGCCTGGGCATCGAACCCTATGAGGCCGCGGGCGCGGAATGAGCGCGCCGGACCGTCCGGACTGGAGCGAAACCGGCTTTCCGCATATCTGGCTGCCCTACGCACAGATGAAGACCGCGCCGCCGCCGGCCATGGTGGCGCGCACCGAAGGGGCGCATATTCATCTCGCCGACGGCCGGGTCCTGATCGACGGTGTCGCGTCTTGGTGGACCGCATGTCACGGCTATAACCATCCGCACATCCGCGCCGCCATCACGCAGCAGCTTGAATGCATGCCGCATGTCATGCTCGGCGGCCTGGTGCACGAACCGGCGTTGACGCTGGCGCGCCGCCTGTTGGATCTGCTGCCGGGCGATCTCGGGCATGTGTTTTTTTCTGAATCGGGCTCCGTCTCGGTGGAAATCGCGCTGAAAATGGCGCTGCAATACTGGATCAATCAGGGCGCGCGCGGCCGGTCCGGATTCGTCGCCTTCGACTACGCCTATCACGGCGATACCATCGGCGCGATGTCGGTCTGCGATCCGGAGGAGGGCATGCATGCACTGTTCGGCGGCGTGCTGCCCGTACAGAAAATCGTCCCGCTGCCGGTGGACGACGCTGGGTTTGAGGCCTTCGAAGGCGTGCTCCGGACCGGCCGCGACCGCATTGCCGCGGTCATTCTGGAACCGCTGGTCCAGGCGGCGGGCGGCATGAAGTTCCACTCGGCGGACGTTTTGCGCCGCATCGCCGAAACCTGCTGGACGCATGATATCCTTTTGATTCTCGACGAAATCGCCACCGGGTTCGGCCGCACCGGCAGCCTGTTCGCCTGTGAGCAAGCCGGCATATGCCCGGACATCGTCACCCTGTCGAAGGCGTTGACCGGCGGAACCCTGCCGCTGGCCGCGACGGTTGCCGGGGACCGGGTCTATGACGGTTTTTTGTCCGACGATTTCAGCCACGCCCTGATGCACGGTCCGACCTTTACCGGCAATGCGTTGGGATGCGCCGCCGCCAATGCGTCGATCGATCTGTTCGAAACCGAGCCCAGGCTTGCACAGGTGGCGGCGATCGAGACGCAGCTGTCGGCTGAGTTGGCGCCGTGCCGCGGTCTTGCGGGTGTTGCCGACGTCCGCTGCAAGGGTGCGATTGGGGTGGTGCAGCTCGACCGGGTGCCGGATCACGACGGTCTGCGCCGGCGGTTTCTGGAGGCCGGCGTCTGGGTACGTCCCTTCGGCGACGTGGTCTATCTGATGCCGCCCTTTGTCATTGCGCCGGAGGCGCTGAGCATGCTGACGGCCGCCGTCTGCGCGGTGCTGTCGGAGTGGTCGGCGGAAATCTGACGGCAAGCCGGCTTAATTGTCTTCCTTGTCGTCGTCCGATGCCTCGTCGGATTTGAGATGCAGCGCCACTGAGTTCATGCAGTAGCGTTGCCCGGTCGGCGCCGGGCCGTCCGGGAATACGTGGCCGAGATGGGAGTCGCAGGCGGCGCATGTCACCTCGGTCCGGCTCATGAACAGGCTATTGTCTTCGCGGGTCTCGACCGCGCCATCGTCGGCCGGCGCATAGAAGCTGGGCCAGCCGGTGCCGGAATCGAATTTCGTATCGGACGAGAACAACGGATTTCCGCAACAGACGCAGACGTAGGTGCCGTCGTCCTTGCAATCGTTGTATTTGCCGGTAAAGGGACGCTCGGTGCCGTGTTCGCGCGTCACATGGTATTGCTCGCGGGTCAGCAATTCACGCCACTCGGCGTTGGTTTTCTCGACTTTGCGTGTCATCTCCGTTCGCCGTCCTTTCCGTTTGTCGGCCGCGCGGTTCCGCTCAACCTTGCGTCGCGGATCATGCATGCTTGCGCCGCTGTTGCCTAGTGCCGCGAGCGGCGTCAGACGTCGAACGCCACTTATTACGATCGATCAAGTTAGAAGAATTTTTCATTCGGCGGGCACATGATCGACTCGCCGTGTGAGATAAAATAAAGAATTCATCAATCGGAAAAATCGATTGATACAATAAAAAATATCGATCTATTTGCTTGATATGTAGCTGAATCGCAACATTGATTTCTGTCGTTCCAATAATAGTCGAAATTATATTGGCCCGACAATTTATTTGGCGAATAGTTGTTCTTGCGAGCGGTTATGTGTGCCTGCGACACGGTGCGATTTGGTTGTTGCATCGGCAGGACAGACAGAGCGGCTCGGATTGTTTTGGGGAGTTTGCAGTTTACCAGTGTGGAGGTTTTCATGACTAAGTTAAACAAGGCCCTGATGGCGACGACTGCCATCGCCTTCGCGAGCGGTCTGGCGTTGCCGGCTGTCGCGCAGGATCCGTCGGCGGCGCCTGGCGTCGTAAAGAGCAGCAACAAGATGAAGCTGCGCCTTTACGGTCAGGTCACGCGCGGCTTCGGTGTCATCAACGATGGCGAAACGAGCACGTTCAAGCAGTTCCGCAACGGCAACACATCGACCCGCATGGGCATCGATGGCCGTGGCAAGGTCACCAAGGATGTGAGTCTGCGGACCCGCGTGGAATATGAAATCCGCAACGGCAGCGCCAACCAGTTTGACGGTCAGGGCAAAGACGATGCCGGTCTCGTAATTCGTCATCTCGACGCGATCTTCTCACACAAGCGGCTCGGCGCGGTGTGGATCGGTCGCGGCGACACGGCGGCCAACGGCACCTCGGAAAAGAACCTGCTTCCGGGTGGCAGCGCCGGCCGTCTCGGCGGTTCGACGCATAACCTGATTACCGACGCGTCTGTCTTGTTAGACACCAGCGGTACGGTTGAGTCCTCGGAACTCGCTACGCTGAGCCGTTTCTTCAACAGCTTTGACGGCTCGAGCCGTCGTCAGCGGATCCGCTACGACACGCCGACGATCGCCGGCTTCAAGATTGGGGCGAGCGCCATCGATCAGCAAAGCTGGGACGTGGCGATGCACTACAAGGGCAAGGTTGCCGGCGTAAAGATTGCCGCCGGTGCCGGCTTCACGCACCTCGCGGGCAATTTGGGAGAGAACAAGCCATTGTCGCAAGACACGAACCAGCTCAATGGTTCGATTTCGGTCCTGACCCCGTTCGGTCTCGGCGCCACCTTCTCCGGTGGTAAGCAGTGGCTCGACTATGAATCGGGCGTGCCGGATGCATTAAAGGCGGCTCCGTACAACATCAATCCGGCGATCTTCTACACCGGAAAGTGGACGGAACTCGGCCCGACGGGCATCGAATACGCATACCAGTTCTCGAACGAGATCGGTGCAGTACCCGGAATCGAAGGCCAGGGTCACTCGGTCCAAATTACGCAGGTTTTGGCAAATACCGGTACAGACACCTTTGTCGGTTTCCGGTACTTCGACATCGATACTGGTGTCCCAGGTCTTAATGCGGAGAACCTCTGGTTCTTCGGCGCCGGCTTCCGGGCTCGCTTCTAGTCGAGGGTTGATGGGATGATGGCGCTCCGCCGCATACTCGTGATGCTTTTCGTCATCGCCTTGCCGCTGTCGGCCTGCGGGTCGATCAAGGGCGACAAGGATGTCGATACGGAAGATGCCGAAGGCGGCATGGGTAAAGGGCCGGGACTTCTGACCGGAAAGCGGGGCGGTCTCATTATCTATCAACGCTAGGCTGATTTATTAAGCTGCCGGTTCCAGCCCCTAACAGGGCCGGGACCGGCGGTTTTCTTTTGTCTGGAATTTCCGTCACTTTTTCAAATGTAGGCTCGCTTCGCCCGGCAATCAGGAACGGCGCTATGGCGCGGGATCATGTCGATTGGGTAACGACGAATCGATGAATCTGATTTCAGGTAAAGAATCATTCGAATATTAGATCGAATTCATGTCGCACCCAACGACAAGTCCGAACTCGCGCCCAAAAATCCACGCCCTCAGCCCAAATTAATTGTAGTTAATTCAGCAAATTACCCGTGGTTAACGCTTGTGGCATTTGTGCAACAACACAGTGTGTACATCGGCTAATTAGATCATTTCCATTGGACAATACAATGAATGACTCACTACTGTTTGCTGGCGAGCTGCTAAGTCCGGTC
>Ga0224508_10001826_pt1 | contig 18676 bp, 16 predicted proteins | sample SF_Jan12_sed_USG_4_FD_170157 | JGI IMG/M metagenome (GOLD analysis project Ga0224508, IMG submission 170157) | Sediment microbial communities from San Francisco Bay, California, United States - SF_Jan12_sed_USGS_21 | ecosystem: Environmental > Aquatic > Marine > Sediment | place: USA... | reverse complement strand
GAGACCGGGGATCGCCGGGTCTCGTTAGCCGCAGCCTTTCCATGGTCTGCATCGGTATCCTGGTGGCAATACCTGCTGATCGGCTTGCCACTGATCGCATTCAGCCTGGTGATGGTCGGCGCCATCGGCCCGCGCCTTGACGGCGCCCTCCTCGCCAACGTTTTTCCCTGGGTTCCGGATTGGTTCGCCATGCGACCCGATCCTGAAACATTCGCTGCCTTGTCCGAGAACATGCTGCTAGCGCTGTGGGCGCTAATGTTGGTGTCCATGGTGCTGGTCGGGGGCGTCACGCAGGAACTGTACTCCAGGGGCTTTCTCTTACCACGTACCAAACACTTCGGAGTGTGGGCGCCCGCCTCCAATGCCGTATTCTTCGCGGTATTCCACCTGATCGCCCCCTGGTCCTGGCCGGTCTTTTTCCTGATGGTGCTGCCCTGGGCCTACCTGGTCTGGTGGCGTCGCTCGATCAAGATCGGCGTGTTCATCCACGTCGGCATGCTCGCGGTGCAGTGGCTCGGCATGACGATGCTGGTGTTCGGCCTGGTGGAAATGCCCGGCTAACGCCTGGCACGGTAAATCTGTCTCATCGGGTCCGCAGCTTCACTTTTCGCAGGCGCAAAGATTCTGGCGGAATTGCTTTGGGTTTTGCTACATTGCGCGGGTGACTTACGATCAGACGCACTGGATTCCCGTCCAGCAGCGGCGCCCGCTTCCGACGTTTTATTATCACGAGCACTTCATCGAGATGCTTGATTTCGTGGCGAAGCACTACGCGCACGTGCTGCTGGATAGCAACGTGGCGTTTATCGAGGAGTTTCAGCAACTGCCCAGAGAAGCACAGTGCCTGTACGTGCGGCTGGTGAATCGCAAGGGGCGAGTGTTCGCCATTAATCGATTGCGATACCCGGAACTGGGTGACTGCAGGCCCTTGCTGGAAACTTTGCGGGAGTACGGCTGGGTCGGCTCACCCCGTGTTCGTCATTTTGCTGACGTGCTCGGCTTCCTGACCAAGAGCGAAATCTACAGAGTTCTGTTGCCCCGCTTTACCGGGCTGAGCCGCTCTCTCAAGAAAGGCGAACTACTCGCATTTGCGCGTGACAATGTCGCGCCAGCCGACTTCATGGCTGACCTCGATACCGATCGCCTGCTGGTCCAGCGGCGCGTCGAAGACGCCCGCTACCTGTTGTTCCTCTATTTTGGTCGCATTCAGGATGGGCTGTCGCAATTCACGATGCGCGACCTGGGCCTGGTGCGGACGCAAAGCTTTCACGATGATTATGAACCGCGCTTCAGCGATCGGGCCGCGGCCTTCGAGCATTATTTCTATGCAACACGTCTCAAGCAACTGGAGAAAGCAACACCTGACATGCTCGAATCGCTGGCCGCCGAAGTAGCGAACTGGCCCGCCACAAATTTTTCAGCGAGCGCATCGCTGCGCGACGAACTAGCCTACAAGCTTGGGCGCAAGGCCGAACAACGCGAAGACATCGACACCGCACTGGCTACTTACCGAAAAGGCGAATCGGCGCAGTGCAGCGAGCGTGTCGTGCGGCTGCTGCTTGCCAACGATCGGCACGAACAGGCCAGGCACCATTTGGAAAGCTGCATCGACGATCCGCGCAGCGATGAAGAATGGATGGTTGCGAACGACATTTACGAGAGGAAGTTTGCGAAGAAGCGCACGTCGGTGCTGACCGATATGCTCCGGGCCGGGCAGACAATCGACATAGACGAGTCGAAAAGCGGCTCGCCCGAGCGTGCCGCAGTGGAATATTTCGAGAGCCGCGGCGTCGCCGCATTTCGTACCGAAAACCTGCTCTGGCGCACATTGTTCGGACTGCTGTTCTGGGAACAACTCTTCGTCGACGGCGGTGCCGCCATGCATTCGCCCTTTGAATTCCTGCCGGCATCGCTAAAGAACGGCAATTTCTACGACACAAACCGGGATCGTATCGAGGCCAGGCTCACCCTCCTCGACGATCCAGCCGTCGTCAAGCGCGAGTTACTGAAGACCAGTACGCAACACTACGGTACGCCAAATGGCGTGTTCCGCTGGCGGCAGTCAATGAACGACGCGCTGTTCTCGCTGCTGACACATGCCGATGGTGACGCGCTGGCGCTCATGCTGCGGCGACTTTGCCGTGATTATGCCGATTCCCGTTACGGCTATCCCGACCTGATGCTCGTTGAGGATGGCAGCGTGCGTTTTGTCGAGGTCAAAGCCGAAGGCGATCAGTTGCGGCGCAATCAGCTGCTGCGCATCAGGCAGCTGCGCGAAGCCGGCTTCAACGCCGACGTGCTGCGAGTGCGCTGGGTGCTCGATCCGCACCAGGCGTATGTAGTCGTTGACGTCGAGACCACTGGCGGACGCGGCGAGAATCATCGCGTCACCGAAATCGGTGCGGTCAAGGTGCGCAACGGTCAGCTTGTCGATCGCTTCCACACGTTGCTCAATCCGCAGCGGACCATTCCACCAGGCATTACCCGGCTGACCGGTATCTCGGCGTCAATGGTAGTGGACGCACCCTATTTCATCGACATCGCAGACGATTTCGAAGAGTTCCTGCGTGATTCGATCTTCGTCGCACACAATGTCGAATTCGACTACGGCTTTATTGCCGGCGAGTTCAAGCGGATCGGGCGGCAGTTGCGCTTGCCAAAACTGTGCACTTGCGCGTCGATGCGCCGACTTTATCCTGGCCACCGCTCTTATAGCCTGGCCGCGCTTTGCAGCGCGTTCGACATTCCGCTGAAAAGCCACCATCGCGCGATGTGCGACGCCGAAGCCGCGGCCGAACTGCTGCTGTTAATCAACGAGAAACGTCAGGCGGACTGACATTTCGTGCAGATGAAGATGCCGCGACTGCCCAGGTTGCGGCGCACGATTTCAGAACCGCAGTCATAGCACGGCAAGCCGTCGCGGCCGTACACCTGAAAGCGCAGATTCTCGTAACTCATGCCGCGGCGCCTGCGGTCCGCAGCGACATCGTCCGGCACGGTCACACCGCGGGTGCGATAGGAGCGCTGGCTGATCGTCAGCGTCTCGTCCGCGACCCGTTGCAACTTTGCAGGGTCTACCTGTGCAGGTCTGAGGCACGGGTCGATCCGCGCCGACCAGAGGATCTCCGAGCGCAGATAGTTGCCTATGCCGGCAAGGAATGACTGGTCGAGGTACAGGCTGCCGAGGGCACGATTACGAAACGTTGGGGAAAGCAGTCTGTCGGCGATCTTTTTGCGGGTGAGCTCCGCGTCGAGGATGTCGGGGCCGATACGAGTAAGGAAAGGGTGCTTCGCCAGCTGCGGTTCGGTCAGAACCTCGATGTCGGATGCACTGTACAGCAGGGCGCTGTGCGTCTTCGTGTGCAAGGCGACACGCAGCTGCCGGCCGGTTCGCGGCAGGTGCGGTCGCTCGGTTGTGAACCAGCGGCCATACAGCTGATTATGGCTGTAGAGCGTCAAGCCGTTATCGAAGCGTGTGAGCATTGCTTTGCCGCGAGTATCAACGGCCGAGACGGTGCTGCCAGTCAGGCGCTTTTCGAAAGCCTTCAAGTCGGGCAGCTCGAGCGATGCCGCGACTATTTCCTGATCGACCAGCACCTTCGCCAGGCGATCAGCCGCCAGCCGGATTTCAGGCCCTTCCGGCATCTAGCCGACGCTCATTGCGGCAACGCCGCGAACAGTACTTGACGTTGGGCCAGTCGCGAATCCACTTGCGGCGCCAGGAAAACGGCAGCTCGCAAGCGGCGCACAGCTTTTCAGGCAGGTCCGGCTTGCGGCGCATAACGTTCGATTGTCACGTGCCGAGCGCGGCTTGTATCGCGGCAACGAGCTTCTCATCGTAGGGCTTCGTTCGCGGACTGAACTCGGTTATCAACTGGCCATCCCGTCCAATCAGGAACTTGTGAAAGTTCCAGGTCGGGTAAGTTCCTGCAGCAGTGGCAAGCCGATCGAAGAATGGATGCGCTTTACCCTCTTTCACGTTGACCTTTTCGAACATCGGGAATTTCACCTTGTACGTCAGGCGACAAAACTCCTGGATCTCTGCCTCTGTACCCGGCTCCTGACCGAAGAAGTCGTTCGATGGAAAACCAAGGACGACCAAGCCATCAGTGCCATACTCCTGGTACAGCTTTTCGAGACCATCATACTGCGGCGTGTTGCCACACTTGGAGGCCGTGTTGACAACCAGTAGAACCTTGCCCGAGTAAGCTTCACCCAGATTGACGACCTCTTCGGAAGCGAGGCGGCGGAACTCCTGATCCAGTAGCGTCGCATCAGACGCCATCGATATAGACGCCACTAGCATCAGTATCCCTGAATAAATTCGCATAACAGACTCCGGGCTCCTGCTGCGCCCGGACAACGGACGCGTTTGATCGTAACAACGCAATGGTGCCTTTTCCGGATCTGCCATTCCAGTATGTTTCTGTAACAAGTCGTATCCACGCCTCGCGCTGACGCAACACGCGCGAAGAGCCGGCGGAAATAACCCGTCACGACGTTGGCATCGACTTAGCGACTGCGTTTCTCTATCAACTCATCGACCGCTGTGTCTACTCGGGACATCGGATCACTGATCTGCGCCAGGGTCGCCACTGCAACGGCTGCACGCTGACGGCCGGACCGCCAAACTGGGGTGTCCCGGCCAAAGCACCGCTGCTACCCTGCCTCCGGCAGCGGCGCGCCGGCCGACGGCGGTACTGTGGATGTCTTGCGCTCGACCAGGAACGGGATCACCAGAATCGGGATGATCGCGAGCGCCGCATCGATATAGAACATCGTGCTGTAATCCCATGTGTCGACGGCAGCGCCCTGCCACGCGTTCGTGTACGAGATCGTCAGGTTGCGCAAGGCCATGAAGCCGGTGAACTGGGTCGCAGCAATCGCGGGATTTGTCAGCCCCATGAATATCGCGGCGCTGGTGCCATAGTGCATACCCATGAACAGACTGAACGCGAGCGCCGCGGCAAAGTACCGTGGGATTGTGATGCCGCCCAGTCCAGCCTCACCGCCGACTGCGATGGCCATGTAAAGCGCCGGCAGGATCGTCAAGGTGTAATAAGCGGCCAGCATTCTGCGACGGCCCAGTTTGTCAGCCAGCCAGCCGCCGACTATGCAGCCGAGCGCCGACACGATCGTGCTCAGAATATTCAATTGGGCGATCTGCCCGTCGGACATGCCGATGTCGACCTGCAGCGTTGTAGACACACCCGACGAAAGGGCCATGGCGCCAAACGGCAGCAAGGCAAAGAACACACCGACCAGCGGTCCGGAGCCTGATTTGAAAAATCCGACCTGCAGTTCGCGCAAGAAACTCAGAAATGACAGTTTGAATTTCTCCCAGACCTGCGAGGCGGCGCCGGCGACCCGCGACGCCGAGGTTGGATCCTTGACGAAGAACAGCGTGAATAGCATGACCGCCAGCAGCAACGCGCTAACGTAAAGAAACGAGACGTCGAACCCATATCGCTCCGAGACGAACATCGCGCCGCCCCCGCCGAGGCCCTGGCCGATGTAAGCGCCAGCAAACATGAACCCGTTGCCCTGACCTCGCTCGTCGGTATGCAGCGCGTTGACAGCCAATGAGTCGATCGCTACGTCATTTGTGGCAGCAAACAAATTGTGAACAATGACCAACGTGAGCAGCAGTTCGAAGTACTCGGCGTGATCGATTTGTGCCACCGCGAACAGCGTAATAATCATCAATGACTGGCACAGCACGATCCACGCCTTGCGACCGCCGAAACGCTGCAAGCCGATCAGGTCAACCAGCGGCGCCCATGCCCATTTAAAGGCCCACGGCAGGTAGAAAGCGGCAATGAAAGCGCCCACCTGGGCGACATCCAGACCCTCGCGGCGCATGTAGGCGGCCATCGCAACCGCCGCGAAGCCCAGCGGTATGCCCTCGCTGACGTAGAGTAAGCCAAACGTCCCGAGCCGGCCCTTCTTGGTGTCAAGCATGTTCTTGCCGGCCATTAGCAACCTCCTGTGTCGATGCTTGCCGGTCATTCGCGCAGCGCTATCGTAGCAGCGCCCTGACATACTGTCCGCTGGCTATGTTCATTAGACCTCGATTACCATATCCGTCAAACAACAGAGCCAGGTTCGATGAAGTTATTCAACCGACTACACAATCGCTGTGAGCCGCCCGGGCTCGAACTCGTAATTTTGAAAAAGCTGCCGTTGGCGCTGCTCGTCGGCACCCTGACGCCGATTGCTCTGGCGGTGCTGGTTCGCGTCCTGCCTTCTTCGGCGACGGATGCCGCAAAGCACGTTGGCAGCGTCGATATTTTCGCTATAGCGACCGCAATAACGTTTCTGACGGGGGTCCTGACTGTGGCGATCGGCTGCGTCGTCGTTTTCATTATGAAGGGCCCGGCTTACGTCGCCGACCCCTATCCGCTCGAACATGCGGACGGACCGGAAGGTGGCAGCACCGACTAACGATTCAGACCATCCAGAAGGAGAAAATCATGACCGTTTCCTACGTGGAGCGTGACGCCGCCGACGCTGCGACGCTCGAATTTTATGATCGCGCCGAGGAGCGATTCCAGGCGTTGCTCAATATATTCAAGGTATTTGGCCACCACCCGGAGTACGGCGGTGTATTCACGGATCTCGTCATGGCGATCCTGAAGGATGGGGAAATCGACTGGCTGACGAAGGAACTCCTGATACTCAAAGCGACGCAACGGAATAACTGTCAGTACTGCGTCGTGCAGCACGAGCGCGTATCGGAAATGCTGGGTATGGGCAAGGATAAAATCGCCGACCTCGATGGCGATACTTACAAGAAGAGCCCCTTATTTACCGAGGGAGAGCGGGCATTGCTCGACCTGACGGTGCAGATCGGTGAAGACGCGAATAAGGTTTCCAAGGAGCTCTGGGCACGCTTGCATGAGCATTGGACTGAAGCGCAGATTGTCGAAGCGACGTTTACCATCACGACGTACATCATGGTCTCGAAATTCGGCGATGCACTTGGCGTTGAACTCGAGTCGATGTTCGACGATGTGCAGCCAATCCTGCACGTCGAGCATTAGTCGCGAACACCGTAAGTCGTTACTAACAAAACTACCGATGCGACCAGCAGGACGGGAGACGAATATACTCCCGGTACTGCTTCGTCGAGGTAGATCGACATGCCGATGTGGCCGAGCGCATTTGCAACCATCAGCAGTCCCAGGAAATAGGCTAACGGACGGAGATAGCGCTTGCCTGCAAAGAAAAATGGCGACAAAGCCAGCAGCAGTAACAGTCCAACCGCAAGACCGGTGATCCATACCGAATAGCTGAACGTCGGTAGCGGAATCCAACCGTAGGCGTCGCGCAGCGACATTACCAGTGAATTGTAGAAAGGCAAAAAATCCGTCGCAGCCTCATCAACAACATGCAGTGCCAGAGCAATTACCAGGGCGACCCACGCAACGCCCCATTTCGTCGTCTGCTTTGTAATCTGCACATTCTGTCCTGATAGATTTCACCTGATTTTGATTATAGGATCATTTGCCCCTTTGCTGCGTCTCGGAGATGCAGGCTATGCGTATCATTGAGGACAATTTGCAAAGTCCGGACGTGCTCAAGCTGGTTCGCGAGCATCTGCAGGAGGTCGCGAGTCTGTCACCTCCGGACAGCGTTCATGCGCTCGACGTGCAGGCACTGCGCTCGCCCGGAGTCAGCTTCTGGACAGCGTGGAACGGCGCCGAACTGCTCGGCTGCGGCGCGCTGCAGGAAATGTGCGCCGATCATGCCGAGATCAAGTCGATGCGCACGGCCGCGGCACATCTTGGTCAGGGGGTTGGCTCTGCTTTGCTGACGCATCTGATCAGCGAGGCACGTAAGCGCGGTTATACCCGCCTCAGCCTGGAAACGGGCTCGGCGGCCGAATTCACCCCGGCGCACTCGCTGTACCGGAAGTTCGGATTTCGGTTCTGCGATCCGTTCGGCGCATACCAGGAGGACCCGCACAGCCGCTTCATGACGCGAACTATTTAGGAAGAAAAGAAGGCGGTGACGACCGATTCGTCCCACAACAGCGGTTCCCGCGGCGTTTGGCCAGCACGCCAGCCCGTGCAATACGTTCTTGCACGCTACTCTGCGAAACCGCAGTCGCATATTCATACGCTTAAAATCGGAAGCTTATCGCGACTTGCTCCTGTAGTTTCGAGATAAGGTTCGCAGCAAGTCCTTTCTCTGTCAGCGAGCCGTGATATCGCCTTGTAACTGGAGTACTCTTCTTTTGGTAGTCAGAACATCGACTGCGGATCGCAAATAAGGAGAATAAGAAATGTTAGAGAAGAGCAGATACGAGCAAACGCCCCCATCCTCTGCGTCGGTCCAGACACTTCCAGCTAACGACACCGCGATCGTAAAAGAGTCATCCTCCATGAGCAGCTCCGTCATCGGCGCAAACATGGTATTCAGAGGCGAACTGATGGCGGGTGACGATATTGTCATTCACGGCACCTTTGAAGGAATTGCCCGGCACACGAAAAGCGTTGTTGTGGGCAAAGCCGGTCGTGTCAGGGCAATGATTCATGCCACCAGGGTCACAGTTCGCGGCTATGTGGATGGCGACATATACGGGGACGACGTCGTCGAACTGATGGACGGATCGCGAGTGGACGGCGATATCTACTGCCCGTGTTTGAAGGTTGAAAGCGGTGCCAGTTTCAATGGCTCTGTCAAGATGGCTTGATCGTTCGATCGATCACGACTATTTGTAGTCTGCAAAGGTGGAGAGAAAGATGAGAACACTGGTTTTCGTGATATGCGGCGTTTTGAGTTTGGCAGCCACACTGGCGCAGGCCGACGACGCCACGGAACAAGCGATTATCAAGGCGATTATCGACGCCAATGCGTATAACAGAGAAAACCTTAGAGGGAAACCTGACACGATAGCCGCGGAGGGCTCGCTGGAATTCTGGTCAAGTGGCGGCCTGCTGCATGAAGTGCCTGCCGACGCCCCGGAGCAGGAGTTTGAGTCGTTCAGCCTGAACCCCAAGCACATCACGGTTATTACGCTGGTCCCGGGTCAAATCGCGATTGCGCAGTACTACTCGGAAGGTTCGATGCACTTGAAGGATGGCCCCATGATCAGTAATTATCGAACGCGGGCAACCCAGGTATTCGTCAAGGAAGGCGGTCAATGGAAGGTCCGTGCCGCGCATTGGTCACCGATCGCGGGCGGCGCCGGTACGACGCAGACCTCAGTCGACGATTAAAAAGCAAAGTGCCGGGGCCGCCTCACGGCGACTTCGATTCCTGCTGCCTGATAGTTGTCTTCATCGTACACCGAGCGATTGCGCACAGGAACGATGTCGCGTTGTTACGCTTTGATCGACTTTCGCCTGCCGCGGCGGGAATCGAGCGAAATCGGCGTTGACTTGGTCAGCGGAACCTTGCTCGGGCGGCCGACGAAGTAGCCTTGCGCCATATCAACTCCCAGCTCACCCAGCAGAGCCAGCGCGTCGGCGCTTTGCACATATTCGGCGATCGTCTGCATGTTCGCCTCGCGACCGATCTCCGCAATCAGCCTGATCATTTTCTGGTCGACCGGATTGTTGAGCAAATCCTGCACAAACGTGCCGTCGATTTTTATATAGTCAAAATGCAGCTTCTGTAAATAGCTGAACGAACTGTAGCCCGTGCCAAAGTCATCCAGCGCAAGCTCACATCCGAGACTGCGAATCGCCGCAATCTGTTTTTCGACATGTAACGGCCGACGCACCGCGAGGCTCTCCGTAATTTCAAAAATAATATCGCTGGGATTTACATCGAACTTTTTGAAGGTTTTCTCGATGTAAATAGCCAGATCGTCGCTCTCGAACGCGTTCGCGGAAAGGTTGATAGATAGCTTCAGTTGTCGATTTTTCTTCGCGTGTTCGGCATAAGCCTGCGCCGCGTGCCGAATGACCCAGAAGTCAATCTCACTCATCAGCCCGAAGCGAACCGCCGACGGTAGAAACGTATCGGGCAACGCGAGCTTTCCGTCATCAGTTCGCAGACGGATCAACACTTCGTGATGTGTCGTCTCGCCAGTATCAATGCGGTTAATCGGTTGATACCGCAGCTCAAATTTGTCGTTATCGACGGCCTTGCGCAGACTGTTCATCCAGCCGACCTCGGCGTTGTTTTGCAGCTCCGCATGCTCCGATTGCTCGAACATGCACATGCGATTGCGACCCGCAGACTTGGCCTCGCGGCACGCGACATCAGCCTGGTTGATTAATTCATCGCTGTTAGCATTTTTCTCGGTCAGCATGGTCACGCCAATGCTGCAGTGGATATGGAAGATGCGCTCATCTTCTATGTGTGCCATGCGTCGCATGTTGCTGAGAACCGAATCGGCGAGCGCTCGTACACCGTCGGCGTCGACGCGACGCACGAGGATTGCAAACTCGTCGCCGCCGAACCGAGCGACGATATCATCTCGTCTGACACTGCGGCGCAGTTCGTCTGCAACCTTGCGAATCAGGCGATCTCCAGCCGGATGCCCGCAGGCATCGTTGACGTATTTGAACTGGTCCAGGTCGATAAAGAGCAGCGCACTCGTATGCCCTCTGACCTTGACGTCGCTGATTTCCTTATTCAGCTCTTCTACCAGGCGGTGTCGGTTGAAAAGCCCTGTCAGACTGTCGTGATTGGCGAGTTCACGCAGTTTCGAGTCACGCTCGCTCAGAGCATAGGCGGTTGTCTCGAGCGCCTCGACAATATCGGAAATCTCTCGGTGTGCAGCCGGTTCGAACTTTACTTCGAGATTGCCTTTTGCGAGTTCCTCGATTGGCTGCTGCAGATTGGAAATCGATGCCAGCGCCTTTTGCAGCGCACGCCAACCATAGAGGCCGAATACGAGCAACAGTATCAGCATAACCAGGATTGCTTTGCGGATATTCGACAACAGGCGATCGTGAAAGACAAGGAAATCGAGGCTTATACTGACGAAACCAAGCAGTTCCAGCTTGGCCGACTGCTCCCACCGGGAGGGCTCGTAGGTGAGCAGGCCGTCGTCCGCTATCGACTCAGACCATACCGGTGCGAGAATCTCGAATTGACGCGGTTGGGCAAAGCCGCCCCGCATCAGGTAGGGCCGCTCAGTTCCAACCACTTCAACGGCCGCCGCGAGCCGGCGCTCCGGTAGATTCGATACAGGGTCCAATTCGGTCCGGTTATCGACAGAGAACATCGCCGCGCCATTCCTGGAAAAATAAGAAACGCGATCTATTTCCGGGTAACGCGCGACAAAGCTCTCTAATCGGATGAGCGCTTCATCATCGTCAGAAAGATAAAGCGGAGAACCGAGTTCGTTGAGTTCTTCAGTCCATTGCAGCGCCCAACGACTGTAGTTTTCCTGCAGTACCCACTGACCGCCCCAGTAGAGTCCGGCGATCGCGAGCGTGCCGATGATCACGGCGCTGACTACCTGGATCGACAATATCTCATGCACGAGCAGGCGCTTGCCGCGCCGGGCGGCCCGACGCTTGAATAGCCGTGCGATTTTCCGGGTTACGGCCGCCACTTTGTTTTTCATCGGACGACGACCTGCATTTCGTCGTTCGTCTTCACACGGATTTCAGACAGACGGCTCATCGGCGGCACATCCTGCAGCTTGCCGGCCTCGATCTTGCGGATGACGTCCACAATAGTTGCTGCGATATCGGCAGCGACTGTGGTCATGCTGATCGCCGCACCCATCCTGAGCAACGCCTCGTTGGGCACGACAACTGGAACCTGCTGCCTTCTTGCCTCGCCAAGCATCTCTTGCATGGCGCGTCCGCTGAGAATGCGGTTGTCAGGGAACAACCAGAAGCCGTCAATATTGCGAATCATGCGGCGAAAGTAATACAGCGTCTCCTGATCAGTTTTTGCGACACGAATTTCCAGACGCACGTTATTTTGCAGTGCAGCCAGTTCGGCCTCGGCGATAAGCTCATCGTGTCCGTCGCCGATGATTATGCCGATTCGGGAGATGTCGGGATCGAGTTTCTTCCACGCGGCAAGCTGCGCATCAAGGGGCGCGATAGCTGCAACCCCACGACTGTTCTCATTCAAGAGATCGTGATCCTGGTGGTTGAACACCTGGCTGAAAATCACCGGTGTCTTGGCCATTGCCACAGACGATTGCGCGGCGCGCAGCCCGATTGCCACGACGGCTTGCGAGTCGGAATCGTTAATCGACCTGAGCACAGAGACTGGGGGCCTGCTGTTGTCGCTCAGGTCGTAGACATCGTAATCGGCAAGGCGAACTGCCAGTTCGCGCGCCACATCTGCATAAGCCGGCTGGCTGCTCGTCAATACAATTGTAACGGTCGGTATTGGCGATGGAGTAATTACAGGAATGTCTGCCGGCGGCTTCACCTTGGGTTTCGGTGGCGGCAGCTCCGCAATGAGCTCGGGTTCATGGGGGGCTGGTAACGGTTCCGGTGGCATCGTTGAACAGGCAGAGAACATCATTGCCGCGCAAAGCATTGCAATACGTGCCGTCCCGATCCATGGTCTAGCAATTACGCGCATGCCGTTTTCCCCTATAACGCCCCGCCAACCGACCGTCCGACAGGAACGCTCCGGCGATGTCTGTGTTGTAGCGGAAATCGGGGATAATTTCTGTGCTTCAGTTCCGCTGCTGCCGAGGAAACGAACCGCATGCGATTGACGCTATATTGCGCTTGACTGTCAATTTGCCGGGTTGGCGAAGTCCTCTGCCTGGGGACCCTGGCCCGTGCGGCTTATGTTCACAATCGAAGCGAATATTCGGGGGCCAAGGCCGGCTATCCAGAGGCGTTATGGCGAACCTTTCTGACAGGTCGGCTATCGCGTGCTCTGGCAATCGAGCTGATAGCCGAGCTCGCCGACGCGACCGGCCGCCTCGGCGGCTTCAATTTCCAATGGAGCCATCCGCTCAGGCTGCAGGGGAGTTCGTGCGGGCCTCGAGACCCGTTGGCAATTACTTCGAGCTGGCCGCCTTCTGCGCCTCAGCCTTTGCTTTCGCTTTTGCGAGTTGCGCGCGCGCACCCTTGCCCAGGCGCCGTTCATTCAGCTGCGCGACAATCTCTTCAGCAGCTGCAACGACAGTCGTGCGTTTACCCTGGCGGTATCCGCGTATGGTGTTGGTGCCCTGGGCGATCTTGTAGCAAAACCAGTCGTCACCTTCCATACCGGCCGGTGTTTCCGTCGGCTTGACCGAAACGATCTCGAAATTCTCTTCGATGATTGATGAAAAATTGTCCATAGGGCGCATTATACCCGAATTCGGCACTCAATATCTGATCATAGTGCCTTCGCGATGGCCTGATGAGCTGCTGACGCCACGGAATGAACGCGTTCTGGTTTTAGATTTGACCGATATCTTCGTGCCACAGTAGCGGTTCTGCGGCGATGAATTCGCGCATCAGTCGCCGGCAATCCTCGTCATCGACGACCGCGACCTGGACACCCCTGGAACGCAGATAGTCCTCAGGTCCCTGAAACGTCCGATTTTCACCCACAATGACCTTGGGTATCCCGTACAGCAGGATGGCCCCACTGCACATATCGCAGGGCGACAGGGTAGAGTACAGCCTGGCACGCCGATAGTCGGACGCCTTGAGGCGCCCCGCATTTTCCAGGCAATCCATTTCCGCATGCAGCACAGCGCTGCCTTGCTGCATCCGCTGATTATGGCCGCGGCCGACTATTTGGCCATCAATAACCAGCACCGACCCAATAGGGATACCGCCGGCCTGCAGCCCTTTGCGGGCCTCTGCTATCGCAGCCGCGAGAAACTCATCCATGCACCGAAGTGTGAATACACCGGCAGCTTGTTGCAACAACGCAGCCGGGAACGCGTCAACGCCTGCAACTGCGCCGCTCTGCTGCGTATTGTAATGGAGCCGACCGCACCATCGCAGCGCTCAATGGAGACTGATAATATCCTCGCGATGCTAGTTGCGCGCAGAATCGCCGAATGGGCGTTTGCAGTACTGATCGTGCTGCTCCTGACAATTTATTTCGTTCGGGCGTTTGATTCCAGGCATATGCCTCCGCTGGGCCCAGAACATCGCATTCAGTTTGCGCAGGAGTTCAATGCGTCGCGGGAAGACCAGACCGATTGGACAGCCTATCTTGCGATCGAAAACGAACTCGCCATCGAACTCGAGGCAAAAATTCCGAGCGAAACGCGACCCGACAGCCCTGCCGATCGCTACTTCGCCGATAGCCTGACTTACCCTGATAATTTGCCCGGGAACTGGAACCGCTCCTACGAGATATCCGTGCCCACACCCCGAGGCGTCGCGGTGTTACTGCATGGCCTGACGGATTCCCCGTACTCGCTGCTGGCTACTGCGCAAACGATGGCGGGCGCGGGATATAATGTCGTTGCGCCGCGAATGCCGGGCCACGGCTTTGCTGTTGGTGGGCTCGTGCAGACACGCTGGGAGGACTGGACTGCGGCCGTACGAATTGCCGTCAGGCGAGCCAGGGAATTGCCCGGAGCCGGGCAGTCATTCGTGCTCGTCGGTTATTCGAATGGCGGATTGCTGGCGGTTGACTACGCACTGCAATGCAATGACATTGACGAGATGCCCTGCCCCGACGGGCTTGTTCTATTATCGCCCGGCATTGCGATAACGCCGGCCGCCGCAGTAATGAACTGGCATGCGGCAATATCATGGATACCTTACTTCGAGCAGTTCGGCTGGCTTTCCATTCTGCCGGAAATCGATCCGTTCAAGTTCACGTCGTTTCCAAAGCGGCCCGCCTGGGAAATTCACAAGATCGCGAAACGCGTGCACCAGCGACTGACCGAGCCGAACGCTGCCGCCCGCTTGCCCCCCATACTGACCTTTCAGTCGATTGTAGACGACACGGTGAGCGCGACCGCCATCGCAACAACACTCTACAGCCGGCTGCAGAACAATGGCAGCGAACTCGTTGTTTACGACGTCAATCGCAATAACACCATGTTGCATCTGATGAAGATCGTGCCCGAGGGACCGCTCGATTACTTTTTGTCGCTGGCACCGCTGGACTACGGCGTGACGATTCTCGGAAATCAGGATTCCTCGACCAACGCTATTGTCTCTCTCTCGCTTGCAGCCGGCCATACGGAGCCGATGAGAGACCCGACACGGCACAACTGGCCGGCACAGCTCTACTCGCTGTCTCACATTGCGATACCGTTTCGTGCAGATGACATGCTGTACGGCGACGGCTCTTTTGTCGCCGGCGGCGAGGCCCGCCTGAGTCTCGGCGCACTTGCGCCGCGCGGTGAGCGCGGCGTACTGCTGTTAACGTCCGATTTTTTCCTGCGCAGCCGCTACAATCCCTTTTACGAGTTTCAGGCGAAAAAACTTGCCGACTGGCTTAACCGGCTAGCGCGCTGATCGCCGTGGTTCACCAGTTTTCAGCAGGTACGGACTCGCTGTCCGCTTCGTCTCTCAAGTCACGCAAATCGTCAAGCGTCTTCATTGTCGTCGTATCGCTCAGGTCCGGCTCACCGCCAGCCGGTCTTGCGCGATACGCCGGAGCAATAAGTTTTATACCGTGATTGCCCAGGGAAATTACGTCGTCGTGCTGTAACGCAGTGCTCTGCACGCGACGCGAGTTGACGAAGGTTCCATTGGTGCTATTCAGATCCACCAGGTGCATCGAGTCGTCACGGCGAATCAACAATGCATGATGCTTGCTAACAAAACGGCTGCTGATCGAAATATCGCAAATCGCGGACCGACCGATGAGAATCTTCGAATCCCGAATTTCGAACTCCTGCAGTGTTTTTCTGTTCAGGGTCAGATAAAGCTTCTGCACTTCCGGTCCGGCATCTTCCTGGACTATTGAAATATCCGTCGCGATGGCCCGCTCTGGCTGAGCTGCGGGCGGGTAGATATCTTCGAACTCGATCGGCCAGTTCCGTGCTCGTTCTATAGCGCGCATGGCGAGGCTGTCGAGAATGCCGGGCCAGCCTCGGGATGCGGTGTACAGTTCACTGCAAATTTCGGCAGGGAATACGTTATGGGGGCTCGCGCAGCCACTCGCGCGCAATTTCGCGTAGAGATACCTTTGTGACTCTGTTCCTGTCATAGGACCCAGCTCGAACGCGCTAAACGTGCGCGCAGCGATAGCAGTCATAGCGGGTGCGTGCACGATGTTGAATGAAGGCTTCCCGCTGACCAGGACCATGCGCACCGCAAATTGCCCCCGTGACTTGATCGCCGCCAGTCGGCACAGGATCCGCAGCGCGCTCGGATACATCTTATTCAGATCGTTTACGACAAGCAGCGATACGCGGCCATCCCGGGCCTGTCTCACAAGGAACTCCTCGAGTTCGATGAGGGCAACGTCCGGCGACCTCGACTCGGTCTGAATCGAAAATTCGCGGTTTATGGCATCCAGCAGTTCCGCAGTGTTCAACCTCGCCCCGCTGACAATCGCCACAGGGAGATCCGCCGGAAGACCGCGCACAAACTCACGCATGATGGTTGCCTTCCCGGAGGATTCGGGGCCATACAGCAGACCGATGCCGCGACTGCTCCTCGTCACCATCTGCAGGAAGCTGTGTGCGGCTTGCTGCGACTGATAATGGACAAAGACTCCCGGTTCTCCGCGCTTGTCAAACGGCTGCTGCTTCAGTCCGGCGTGCGCGAAGTCCATTATCCTTTGATTGCCCATTCAGCGTCGGAAGCTGGCTGCCGGGAGTATAGCAAATGATCCGTGATCAGTTGGGATTCCCATTCACGAAGAAGCGAACGATTTCAACCATCGCCTCGGTGTCGAAGCGGCAATAGCGCCGCAGCTGTTGTTCCAGTTCCGCCCTGCGCTCGGGAGTAGTCTGTGGATCGATTGCCTCTATGAATCCAGCCGATGCTGCTGTGCCCTCGGCAACGCCTTCGAGCCTGGCATAGTCCATGTCGGGGTTGATCGTCGGCATGACGGCCTTGATCGACCACGAACCGAGCATTCGCGGATGATAGTAGTTCTCTTTGACGACCGGGTGCAGGTCGTAGAGGCGAGCGATAATCCGTTGCAGTGGCGCGGTCAGGTCCGGGAACAGCTCGATCAGGTGCTTGACCACGTGCTCTTCGTAGTTCGTGTACATCAGCACCGGGCCCGATTCGCCAACACAGTCGATCAAGCATTCGGCCAAAGCCCGCATCGGCGGCTCGCCCGACAGGTCTAGAAATTCTTCGTGCCGCATGCTCGCAGCGGACCCATCGCCCGACCCATCGTCGACGTGACAGGACCACTGCACGGGTATCGTCGCGTAGGGCCGCGTGCCCGCCCAGAAAGGCACCGCCGGACTAATCGTCTCGAAATCCAGGTAATAGCGCGGATACTCAAGAGCGCTGAACGCTTCGCGGGCACCGTCGAGGATTTCGGGCTCACCATGACAGGTCACATGATGGATCCGCAGCTGCGTGGCGGCTGTGATGCTCCGGGCGTCAACATCGCGGATATCACGATGACCAAGCGCGGCCCACTCGCCGAGTTTCGCCTTGGCGCCGCCAAGCCCGGCAAGAGGATACTCTGTATCCATAGGCCAGCAGAATCGAATGAACTGGCAGTCGTACGGTTTGCTGCAGTGCATGCCAACGTTGACGTCCGGCATCGGTCCTGCTGCCGCAGCGCGCGCGTCGGCAATCAGCTCGACGACAGACGGTTCGATCCTGCGGACCGCCTCGGTCAGGTCGTGCTCGAGCAAAAGCCCTGTATAATTGCCCTGCCCCGGATAGACAAACCGGTTGTCGATGTGAGCGAGCGAAATGGATGAAACTTCGAGACCGACATGGCGCATCACCCAGTCCTGAATCGCGCAATCGAGCAAGTGGTAGTCCTTGACGGAGGTCGATGCTTTGACTTCGACCGCACGCCAGCTTGGCCCCTCGGGGATCAGCACGTCAATCCGCACGAGAATGCCGTCGTGCTCAAACGTGGCTTCGAAGATCGGGAAGCCGATATCACTGTCGATCAGCGCGCGTGTCTCGTCGAGCATCAGATTGATGCGTCGATTGAACGGGATCTCGACGGAGTCTTCTGTACCGTAGAGATAGTGCGCGATCTTCCCGACCTGCCGGCCCGTTTCCCAAAGCGACTCGATTTGCGCTGACACTGCGCCCAACTCCGGATGATGCTGCTCCAGGTACAGCCGCTTGCGGCACTGCCAGGCAGCGATCAGCCTGGACTTGGAGAGACAGGGTTGCGGTCCTTCGTTCTCGCACGTCGGTGCAAGGCTGCGACTTGTACGTATTCTCTTCACTAACGCGTCGCCGCATCTCATCTGGTAAGATAGTTGACATAATAGCCCATTAGGCTAGGGTCTTTAGAAGCGCGCGGCCGTGCGGCGGCAGTGTCATTGGAGAACACAGATAACAATCTGGGCCAACGCAGGGTCGCTCATGGACGCGCGTTCGATACGCAACCGCCGCAATGCAGGAGCCCCACAATGTCCAAATTAGATGTACGAAAGATTCCCACCACAAAAGACCGCAACCTGCCCATATTTGAAGAATTCGATGAAATCGCCGATCGTATCCGCGTCCGTGCCTACAATCTGTTCCAGAATCGCGGTTTCTCCGAGGGCCAGGACCTTGACGACTGGCTGACGGCAGAGCGCGAGATCTGCTGGCCCGCCACAGTGCTCACGGAAAAGGACGACGAATTCGAAATCATGGTCGCACTGGCGGGATTCGAACCCGAAGAC
>Ga0224508_10001825_pt1 | contig 18677 bp, 19 predicted proteins | sample SF_Jan12_sed_USG_4_FD_170157 | JGI IMG/M metagenome (GOLD analysis project Ga0224508, IMG submission 170157) | Sediment microbial communities from San Francisco Bay, California, United States - SF_Jan12_sed_USGS_21 | ecosystem: Environmental > Aquatic > Marine > Sediment | place: USA... | reverse complement strand
CCGACCGGGTGGACACCGCCCGCCGCGTCGCCGCCGACCTGGAATCGATCGTCGTGCTGAAGGGGCCGACGACCGTGGTGGCCGGTCCGGAGGGTCGGGCGCTGATCTCGACCGCCGGTGACGCCCGCCTCGCCTCGGCCGGTACCGGTGACGTGCTCGCCGGGTTGATCGGCGCTGCGCTCGCCGGTGGTGTCGACCCCTTCCTCGCCGCCGGGCTCGCCGTGGAGCTGCATGGACGAGCCGCCCGCAGCGGGCTCGACCGCGGGTTCGTCGCTTCCGACCTACCACTGCTGGCTGCGGAACTGCTCGCCGGAATGGCCGCGGCCCCCGCCTCCCCAGGAGTCCGGCATCGGCGACGAGCCTCCTAGGGTGGTCCCGGTGAGTCGTTCGTTCGTCGACATCGATCTCGGGGCCATCGCCGCCAACGTCGAAGCGCTTCGAAAGCTCGCTGCGCCGTCCGAACTGTGCGCCGTCGTCAAGGCCGACGGCTACGGGCACGGTGCCGAACCGGTGGCGAGAGCCGCACTCGATGCTGGCGCTACCCGGCTGGCGGTGGCACAGATCGGAGAGGGACTGGCGTTGCGGGCTGCCGGGCTCGACGCCCCGATCTGGGTCCTGTCCGAGCCCGAGCCCCACGAGTTCCGAGCGGCGGCCGAGGCCGGCCTCGAGCCGGCTGTGTACTCGCCTGCCGGGATCGACGCCGCCGCCGCCGGCGGCGCCCTCACCGTGCACCTCAAGATCGATACCGGCATGCACCGGGTCGGTGCCGCCGTGGCCGATGCCGTTCCCCTCGCACGGCGGATCGAGGCCGCAGCCTGGTTGACGCTGGGCTCGGTGTGGACCCATCTCGCCTGCGCCGATGCCGACGGTGAGCAGGACGACGACCCCGCGTCGACGACGAACCGCCAGCTCGATCGCTACGCCGGGGTGCTCGACTCACTCGACGCAGGCGGCATCGACGTACCCCTGCGCCATGCCGCCAACTCCGCCGGCGCGATCGCCCACCCCCGAAGCCACTTCGACGTGGTCCGTTGCGGCATCTCGCTCTATGGCCTGCCGCCGAGTCCGGGACTCGAGGGCCGAGCCCCGCTCCGCCCGGCGCTCACCTGGCGAACCCGGGTCTCCTTCGTGAAGCGGCTCGACGCAGGCGACGCGCTCAGCTACGGGCAGCGGCGAGCCCTCACCCGACCGGCCACGGTCGCCACGATCCCGGTCGGGTACGCCGACGGCTACCGGCGGGGCCTCTGGGATCGGGGCGGCGAGGTGCTGATCGGCGGCAGGCGCCGCCAGATCGTGGGGGTCGTCACGATGGACCAAACGCTCGTGGACTGCGGCGACGACCCTGTCGCTGCCGGCGACGAGGCCGTGCTGATCGGCACCCAGGGCGACGAGACGATCTCCGCCGACGATCTGGCGGCGGCGCTCGAGACCATCAATTACGAGATACCGGTGGCGATCGGTCAGCGGGTCGGGCGCCGGTACCGCCGGTAGCGGCGTGCGTATTCTGCTCGTCGAGCCGTGGCTGCACGGCTCCCATCGTCAGTGGGCCGAGGGCTACCGGTCGTGGAGCCGGCATCGCGTCGACATCATCGGCCTTCCCGGTGGCCGGTGGCGCTGGTTGCTGCAGGGTGGTGCGCTGCCGCTGGCCGAGGCCGTCCGCGCGTGGGTAGCCGACCATGGCCAGCCCGATCTCGTCGTCGTCAGCGGCATGGTCGACGTCGCTCACCTCCTCGCGTTGAGTCGCCGATGGCTCGACCGGCAGCCGGTCGTCGTCTTCCAGCACGAGAGCCAGCTCGTCTACCCGGGCCGGCGGGCCGAGGAGCAGGAAGCGGCCCTGAGGAATTGGCTGTCATGGTGCGCCGCCGACCTCGTGGTGTTCAACAGCTGCTATCACCGCGAAGCCGTGACGCGGGAACTGCCAGGATTCCTCGACCGCTTCCCCGAACCCGGGCACGGGCGCTACCTCGATGCCGTCCTCGACCGGTTCGACGTGTTGCCGGTCGGCGTCCACACCCGCCCCTTCCGCTCACCTCCGGACGAGGCCGGCTGTCGGACGTCGCCCGCCGCTGGCGATGGCGATGCCCCACCGGTCATCTTGTGGCCCCACCGGTGGGAGCGAGACAAGGACCCCGACGCCTTCTCGGCGGCTTTGGCCAAGGTGGTGGCGGCCGGACTCGACTTCCGGCTGGTGCTGGCCGGCGAGGATCCGCCGAGCGGCGACCGGTACACCGGTCGGGTCCGCCGCGAGCTGGTGCAGCGATTCGCCGACCGGGTGGCCGCTGTCGGGCCATTCCCCGTCGACCGCTATCGGGAGCTCGTGCTCGGCGCCGACATCGTCGTCAGCTGCGCCCGGCACGAGTTCTTCGGTGTCGGCGTTGTCGAGGCGGTCGCCGCCGGGTGCCGGCCCGTTCTGCCCGCCGGCCTCTCCTACCCCGAGCTGATCCCCGGGCGCTGGCACGAGGTCGCCCTGTACCGGCCGGGCCGATTCGGCACCGCCCTCGTCGCCGCCGTCGAGCAGCTGGAGCACGGCCGCACCGCCGCCGCCGGGCTGGCAGCCGAAATGGAGGTATTCGGCTGGGACCGGGTCGCGCCCCGCTACGACGATCGGTTCGAGCAGTTAACGTGAGGCGGTGCTCACCGATGTCTCCGGGATAGCGGTCGGTCACTGGACCGATGCCGTCGCCAAGACCGGCGCCACCGTGGTGATCCTCCCGCCATCGACGGTGGCCTCGGGCGAGGTGCGCGGCGGCGCCCCGGCCACCCGGGAGTTCGCCCTGCTCGACCCGTTGAACACCGTCGCCGAGATCGACGCCGTCGTGCTGAGCGGTGGGTCGGCGTTCGGCCTTGGCGCCGCCGACGGGGTGATGGCCCATCTCGAGAAGCAGGGCCGGGGATTCGAGACCAGATCGGGAGCGGTGCCCATCGTGGTGGGATTGAGCCTGTTCGACCTCGGGGTCGGCGACAGCACGGTTCGCCCCGGCCCCGGCGAGGGGCGGCAGGCGGCCGCCTCGGCGGTCGACGGTCCCTTCGAGATCGGGCAGGTCGGGGCGGGCACGGGAGCAACCGTGGGCAAGTGGTGGGGGCCCGACCGGGTGCAACCGGGCGGACTCGTCACCGCCACGATGCGGACCGACGCCCTCGTCGTGTCCGCTCTGGTCGCGGTGAACGCCGTCGGCGCCATCGACGACGGCACGACGGTCAGCGATCCCGGACCGCCGGTGCGAGCGACGACCGACCTCGCCGAAGACGCCGGCGATCGGACCAACACCACTATCGGGATCGTCGCCACCAACGCACGACTCGACAAGACCGGGTGTCACCTCCTGGCCCGAGCCGCCCACGATGGTCTGGCTCGGGCGATCGTCCCGGCCCACACGAGCGGTGACGGTGACGCGTTCGTGGCGGCCGCAACGGGCCACCTGGACGCCGACCCGCTCCATGTCCGCCTCCTCGGTCAGCACGCCGTCACCCGGGCGGTGCGGACCCTGGCCGCGACCCCACGATCGGCCTGAGCCGGCCCGGCTCAGAGCGTGGTGTTGGCGCCGCAGATGACCAGACCGACGTGCTCGTTCCGCTCGGGCCGGTAGCGGCCGCTGAGCAGCGCCGCTACCGGGACCACCGCCGACGGCTCCGTCATCAGCCGGTACTGGTCCCACAGATAGCGGCCGGCGTCGGTCACCTCGTCGTCGGTTACGACCACGTTGCCCGCATCCGAGGCTCGCAGGCAGTCCCACGCGAGCTGGCCGATGCGGGTCGCGCCGAGCGCGTCGGCGGCCAGTCCGCTCACTGCGACATCGACCGGTTCCCCGGCTTCCAGGGCTGCGGCGAAGCACGCGGTGCCCTCGGTCTCGCAGGCGACGACCCTCGTCCTGCTCTTGCCGAACCAGGCTGCGATCCCGCCGGACAGCCCACCCCCGCCGCAAGCGACGAGCACGGTGTCCATCGCGCCCACCTGCTCGGCGAACTCCCGCCCGGTCGTGCCGGCTCCGGCGACGACCACTGGATCTTCGTAGGCATGGACCGGTGTCGCCCCGGACTCGGCCTCGAAGGCCCGGCTCGCCTCGAGGGCATCGGCGTAGACGTCGCCGATCTGGTGGATCTCGGCCCCGTAGCTCCGGAGCCGCTCGACCTTGGCCTCGGCGGTGATGGTGGGAATGAAGATCGTTGCAGGGTGGCCCAACGTGTGGGCAGCCCAAGCGACGGCAGCGCCGTGATTGCCGCCCGACGCGGCCACCACCCCGGCGTCTCCGATCCGGTTGCTCAGCAGGAAGTTGGCCGCCCCTCTGGCCTTGAAGCTCCCGCTGTGCTGGACGAGCTCCAGCTTCAAGCTGAGCGTTCCCGCGACGCCGAGCTCGCTTCCGTCGACGGTCATCGACGGCGTGCGACGAACCAACCGCTCGGTCCGCTTGGCCGCCAGCTCGATATCGCCGGGTCGGGGCGCGCCGGTTCGGCCATCGCCGGGGCCCACGGCTCCGGTGCGCGTCGCGGTCACGGTTGGCCCACTCTCATGGATGGCACCGTACAAACCCGTAGCCTCGATGGGGTGTCGGAATCGGAAATCATCCGGGCCCGTACCGACGGGCCCGACGCCACCAAGGCGCTGGCGGCCGCTCTCGCGGTCTGCCTGGCCGACGGTGACCTCGTGGTGCTCAGCGGGGATCTCGGTGCCGGCAAGACCTGCTTCACCCAGGGCCTCGGTCACGGGCTGGGGGTCGAGGAGCGGATCACCAGTCCCACGTTCACCCTGGCCGCCGTCTACGAGGGCCGGCTCCGGCTCAACCATCTGGACGTCTACCGACTCGACGGCGTTGGCGAGACGCTCGACCTCGATCTCCCCGATCTGCTGGAGGACGGCGTGACAGTGATCGAGTGGGGCACCAAGATCGACCCGGTCCTGCCGGCGGACCGGCTGTCGATCGAGCTTCGATTCGAGCATGGGCCGGACTGCGACAACCGGCGCTCGCTGCGCATCGAGCTGGCTGGCAGCCCCTGGTTGCGGCGGCGCGATGCCCTGGTCGCAGCGCTCGGTCCGTGGGTGGCCCCATGCTGACCTTGGCCGTCACTTCGTCCACCTCGATCGTCGGCGTGGCGGTAGGACGGCTCGGAGCCTCCCCGGCCGAGGTCACCGCCGACGAAGTGGTCACCGACCGCCGCCATGCCGAAGAGCTCACGCCACTCCTGGCTCGGACCGTGGCCAAGGCCGGCGCCGCGTTCTCCGATGTCGAGCGGTTCGTCGTCGATGTCGGACCGGGCCGGTTCACCGGCCTCCGGGTGGGGCTGGCCACCGTCCGGACCCTGGCCCTCGCCACCGACACGCCGGTCATAGGGATCACGAGCCTGGAGATCCTGGCCTGGGCTGAACCATCCCGTCCGCTGGTAGCGGTGATCGATGCTCGCCGGGCCGAGGTGTTCCAGCAGCGCTTCGACCACGGGATGACCGCCACCGGTCCGGCGACGGTCGGACGGCCGGACGATCTGGCCGCGGCGGCTGTCGGAGCGACCGTCGTTGGCGACGGCGCCGACCGCTACGCCGAGCTCTACGGCTCAGGGCTGCTCGTTGGCAGGGCTCCGTCGGCGGCGGACATGATCGGTGCCGCTGCTGGTCGGCCGGCCCGGCCCGGTCGGGAGATCGCACCCTGCTACTTGCGGGACCCGGACGTCCAGATCAACGTCAAGACGCGGCCGGTGACGGGATGATGATCGAGCCGGAACGCCGGTCGCCGTCGTTGCTCATCCGGGAACTGGCCGACGGCGACCTCGACGCCGTCGCCGATATCGAGGCCCGGACCAATCCTCAACCGTGGTCGCGTCCCTTGCTGGCCCAGGAGTTGGCCCTTCCTCCGGCCACCCGGCACTGGCTCGTGGCGACCCGCAGTCAGGAGGCGCCGGGCGGCATCGTCGGCTTCGGTGGGATGATGTACGCCCCCGACGCTACCCATCTGATGCTCCTGGCGGTCGACCCGGCGTTCACCCGGCGGGGCGTCGGGATGCGTCTGTGCGCGGAGCTGTTCCTCGAGGCCCGATCGCGGGGGGCGACCAACATCACCCTCGAGGTGCGCGCCTCGAACGCGGCGGCCATCTCGCTCTACGAGCAGTTGGGCATGGTGGCGGTTGCCACCCGACCGGCCTACTACCCCGACAGCGAGGACGCCACGATCTTCTGGCTCCACGATCTCCTGGACCCCGACCTCGGCGAGCGCCTCGAGCGGCTGTGTGCCGACCGAGGTGATCGGTCGTGACCGGGCGGTGCGTGCTCGCCATCGAGACCAGCTGCGACGAGACCTCGGTGGCGGTGGTGAGAGGGTCGGCCGATGGCTTCGGCGACCTCGAGGTGCTGGCCAACGTGGTCTTGTCGCAGGTGGCGACCCATGCGCCGTTCGGAGGGGTCGTGCCCGAAGTCGCGTCGCGGGCGCACCTGGACATGCTCGAGGCGGTCGTCGGCGAGGCCCTGGCCGTGGCCGGCCTCCAAACCGGCGACGGTGCCCCGGTCGACGCCGTGGCCGCTACCTGCGGCCCGGGGCTCATCGGCGCACTGCTCGTTGGCGTGAGCTCTGCCAAAGCACTCGCCCTGGCCTGGGACGTGCCGTACGTCGAAGTGAACCACCTCGAGGGGCACCTGTTCGCCGTCTTCCTCGAGCAGCCCGACATTGCGCTGCCGATGGTCGTGTTGCTCGTCTCGGGGGGCCACACCATGCTCGTCTCGGTCAGTGCTCCCGGTCGCTACCGGATTCTGGGCGCTACCGTCGACGACGCAGCCGGGGAAGCGTTCGACAAGGTGGCCCGATACCTCGGTCTCGGGTACCCCGGCGGGCCCGTGATCGACCGGCTCTCGGCCGACGGTGATCGCGACGCCATCCGCTTCCCTCGGGGAATGATCGATGAGGGCCTGGACTTCTCCTTCAGCGGCATGAAGACCGCGGTCATCAACTACGTCCGCCGCCATCCCGACGCCGGGAACGCCGATCTGGCGGCCGGGTTCCAGGAGGCCGTCGTCGACGTGCTCGTCACGAAGGCGCTCCGCGCCGCCGCTCGAACCGGGGCCCAGTCGGTTGCCCTCGGCGGCGGAGTGGCCGCGAACTCCCGCCTCCGGGAGCGCTTCGCTGCGGCCGCCTCTGACGCCGGCCTCACCTCCCACGTTCCCGATCGAGTGCTCTGTACCGACAACGCGGCCATGATCGCCGCCGCCGCCCACTGGCGGCTTGGCCAACACGGACCGACACCGCTCGACGGTGGCGCCCACCCGAACCTCCGCCTCGTCGACACCTGACCCGCCGATGTCCGATCCCCGGTGGACGGCGGGGCGCTCTTGGTGCCCGAGGCGACGCCGTGGGTAGTGTCGGGCCCATGGGTGCGAGAGTGATCCACGACGCCGACAGCCACCTCATGGAGTTCCCGGATTTCCTGACCGAGTACTGCGCTCCAGGGATGGCCGACCGGATGCCGGTGCTGTTCGACCCCGACGATCACGAGTATTTCGGTGGGCTCGGCCTGCCCGAGCCGGGGAGCAGGCGCCACGCCCCCGAAGTGGTCGATGAGCTCGTTGCCCTCGGGCCGGACCTGCTCAGAGGTCCGAAGTGGCATGCTGCACTCGGCGCGTTCGACCCAGCCGAGCGCAGCCAGGTGCTCGACCTCCTCGGCTTCGAGAGCCAGGTGGTGTTCTCGTCGTTCGCCGGGTCCCGCCTCTTCGACGAGACCGACGTCGACGTCCGGTACGCCGCAGCCAGAGCCCACAACCGGGGGATGGCCGACTTCGTGGCCGACGATCCTCGCCTGCTCGGTGTGGCTGCCCTACCGCTCGATGACCCTGAGCGGTCGGCCCGCGAGCTCGACCAGGCCCTGGCCGACGGTCTCCGCCTGGCCTGGCTCGGGACCGACGCCCCCGGGGGCCGCTCGCCGGGCCATCCGGCCCACGACCCGATCTGGTCCCGGCTGGTCGACGCCGAGGTTCCGTTCGTGCTCCACGTCGGGTCGGGAAGGCTGTCGATCCCCGACGAGTGGATGAACGACGGGATCGAGGGGCGGGCGACCGCCCGGGGCGGGGCCGAAGTGGTCGGCTCGAAGGACATGACCGCCATCTTCCACGGTGCCGAGCGGTTCCTCTCCGTTTTGGTGCTCGACGGCGTCCTCGAGCGATTCCGAGGCCTGCACGGCGCCTGCATCGAGCTCGGCGCCGGCTGGGTGCCGTCGATGGTGACCCGCCTCGATCACATCGCGACGATCTGGGCGAAGTCCGAGCCCCATCTGGGGGACTTCACCCGCCGGCCGTCGGAGCAGATCGGCCAGCAGCTCCGCTTCACCGCCTACCCCTTCGAGGACGTCGGGATGCTGATCGACCAGTCCGATCCCCGGCTGTACATGTTCGGCAGCGACTACCCGCACGCCGAGGGCGGTCGCGACCCGAAGGGCCGGTTCGACGCCAGCCTCGCCAACCAAGGCGACGACACTGTCGATCGGTTCTACCACCGCAACTTCGCCGAGCTGATGAGGCTGCCGTGACCGGCGGGACCGCCCGAGGCCCGAGGCCGCTCGCGAACCCGAAGCGCTTCCTCAGCTGCTGATCGTCTTCACCTGACGGCGGCGAGGTCGACCCTCACCGGCCCGCACCGCCGATCGGAGACGGGATAGGCGGGCCCGGACGGCGTCGGGCCGAAGCCCGACCTGAGCGGCGATCGCGCCACTCGGCTCGTCGAGGATCCACGCCCGGTAGGCAACCTCGGCGGTCAGTCTGCGGGAGCTGGCCGTGACCGGCAGCGTGCCAAGCGCGGCGGCGACATCACCGACGAGATCGATCGCACCGACGGCCAGATCCGGGCGAAGCTCGGGCCGCTCACCGTGCCCGATCGGTCCGCCGTCTCCCCCGACGCCGCTCCAGGCCGCTCGGGCCATCGCGTCGCGAGATCGCATCGCCCGACCCTGAGCTCGCCAGATCTTCTGCCGGGTGTCGAGCAGGACGTTGGCGGCGATCAGCCGTGGTCGTCGCTGCAGCGAGTGGTCGAGCACGGTCTCCGTCAACGTCCCGAGGACCTCACTCTCCGTATCGGAGGGGGACTCGGTTCGAATGGCCGATGCCCGGACCCAGCGGAGCAGACGTAGCAGCCCCGGCCGCAGCTGCACGACGAGTGTGGTGAGCGCCTCCTGATCGCCGCTCTGGGCGAGATCGACCAACGCGGCCTGCATGGTGTCGGTCCGTGGCGACCCCTGCGGCTCCCGGAGCTCGACGACCGTCCAGCCAGCGAGCGAAGGGTGGGTGCGAGCCCACGCCGCGAGGCGGCGTTGCGCCCGAGCCGTGCGCACCCAATGGTCCCAGTCGTTGACGATGCGATCGAGCATGGCCGCAGTGGACGACACCGCGTTACCGAATCGACTACCGCGGGAGGTACCGAATCGGCGGAAACCGCCGGAAGTCCGTGTTGTTCGACGAGCCTCGGCTCGCCGGCATCGTCGAGGGCTGATCCTGCCGCATCGTCGGCCCGAGCCACCTCGGTGAGCGCTCGGCGAACGTCGGTCAAGAAGTCGATCGCGACGGTTGGCCTTCAACGCCGCGTCCCATACCATTAGCACTCGTCCAATGAGAGTGCTAACGCCCAAACGGAGCTTTGCATGAACCTTCAACCACTTGAAGACCGAATTGTCGTCAAGCCCAACGATGCCGAGGCCACCACGGCAAGCGGTCTCGTCATCCCCGACACCGCCAAGGAGAAGCCCCAGCAGGGCGAGGTCCTGGCCGTCGGCGGGGGCCGTCGCTCCGACAGCGGCGATCTCATCCCGATGGATGTCAGCACCGGCGACACCGTCGTGTACTCCAAGTACGGAGGCACGGAGATCACCATCGAGGGCGATGATCTCCTGATCCTTTCCGCCCGCGACGTCCTCGCCATCGTCAAGTAGAGGTAGCTGATGCCAAAGATTCTCAAGTTCGACGAAGATGCCCGCCGCGCGCTCGAGAGCGGTGTGAACAAGCTGGCCGACGCGGTCAAGGTCACGATCGGTCCCAAGGGCCGCAACGTGGTCCTCGACAAGAAGTTCGGCGCCCCGACGATCACCAACGACGGCGTATCGATCGCCCGGGAGATCGAGCTCGACGACCCGTTCGAGAACATGGGCGCCCAGCTCGTGAAGGAAGTCGCCACCAAGACCAACGACGTCGCCGGCGACGGCACGACGACCGCGACCGTGCTGGCCCAGTCCCTCATCCGGGAGGGCCTGCGCAACGTGGCCGCCGGAGCCAACCCGATGGGCCTCAAGCGAGGCATCGAGGCTGCGGTCGAAGTTGCCGTGGCCGAGATCGCCAAGCAGTCCAAGGAGATCGACGAGAAGAACGAGATCGCTCAGGTCGCCGCCATCTCCGCCGCCGACCAGAGCGTGGGCGAGGTCCTCGCCGATGCCATCGACAAGGTCGGCAAGGACGGCGTGGTCACCATCGAGGAGTCCAACACCTTCGGCCTCGAGCTCGAGTTCACCGAGGGCATGCAGTTCGACAAGGGCTTCATCTCCCCGTACTTCGTGACCGATGCCGAGCGCCAGGAAGCCGTCCTCGAGGAACCCTACATCCTCCTGAACCAGGGCAAGATCTCTGCCGTGCAGGACCTCCTCCCCGTGCTGGAGAAGGTCATGCAGGGGGGCAAGCAGCTCGTCATCATCGCCGAGGACATCGAGGGCGAGGCGCTCGCCACCCTCGTCGTCAACAAGATCCGGGGCACGTTCAGCTCCGCCTCCGTCAAGGCACCCGGCTTCGGCGAGCGGCGCAAGGCGATGCTCCAAGACATGGCCATCCTCACCGGCGGCCAGGTTATCTCCGAGGAGGTCGGCCTCAAGCTCGACTCCATCGACCTGTCGATGCTCGGCACCGCCCGCAAGGTGATCATCACCAAGGACGACACGACGATCGTCGAGGGCGCCGGCGACAAGGCCGACGTCGAGGGCCGTGTCAACCAGATCAAGGCCGAGATCGACAACACCGACTCCGATTGGGATCGGGAGAAGCTCCAGGAGCGGCTGGCCAAGCTGGCCGGCGGCGTCGCCGTCGTCAAGGTCGGGGCCGCCACCGAGGTGGAGCTCAAAGAGAAGAAGCACCGCATCGAAGACGCCCTGTCGGCCACCCGGGCCGCGCTCGAGGAAGGCGTGGTCGCCGGCGGCGGCACCGCCCTGCTCCGGGCCCGTCCCGCCGTCGAGTCCGTCATCAAGACCCTCGATGGCGACGAGGCCACCGGCGCACGGTCGGTGCTCCGAGCACTCGAGGCACCGTCCCGGCTGATCGCCGAGAACGCCGGGCTCGAAGGCGCCATCTGGGTCCAGCGGGTCGAGGAGGCCTCGGGCAACCAGGGTCTGAACGCCGAGACCGGTGAGATCGAGGACCTCATGGTCTCCGGCATCACCGACCCGGCCAAGGTGACCCGGGCTGCGTTGCAGAACGCCGCCTCGATCGCTGCGCTGATGTTGACCACCGAGTCGCTCATCGCCGACAAGCCCGAAGAGGAGGGTGCCGCCCCGGCGATGCCCGACATGGGCGGCATGGGCGGCATGGGCGGGATGATGTAGCTCCCGGCCAGTCCAGAGCCTCACGACGGGACCGATCCGGCTTCGCCCGGGTCGGTCCCGCTTGGTTTTCGGGAACCGGATCGGGCGGATGAAACGTCAGAGGAACATGCGAGCACTACGACTTCTCTTGATCGTGGCGGCGGCCGGGGTCATTCTCGCCCTGGCCGGATGCGGCAACGGCGATGCCCAGTCCGGCCCGACCGACGGCGGAGCTGACCCAGCGGCGGTCGCTGGCCGGGAGTTCTGGTCGACCTCGGTCACCGACCGCGGTGCCGAGCGGCCCCTGGTCGACGGCACCCGGATCGCTCTCGATTTCCGAGACGGCAACATCGGCGCCGCCGCTGGCTGCAACTCGATGGGCGGCACCTACCGCATCGACGACGGGGTGCTCGTCGTCGGCGACCTGTTCACCACCGAGATCGGATGCGATCCGGAGCGCCACGCTCAGGACGAGTTCGTCGCCGCGCTGCTATCGTCCGATCCCACGATCGCGCTCGAAGGCGACCGGCTCATGATCGCCTCTGCCGATGTCGAGGTCGAGCTCGTCGACCGGGCGGTCGCCGATCCCGACCGGCCGATCGTCGGCACCACCTGGGAAGTCACCGGGTTCCTCGAGGGCGAGGCCGCGACGTCGTTCGCCGTCGACGAGCCGGCGACGCTCGTGTTCAACGACGACTCGTCGATCAGCGGCTTCGACGGCTGCGCCGCGTTCACCGTTCCGGTCGAAGTAGCGGACGGGTCGATCGGCGGCCCGGTCGATGGCGACGGTGAGCTGCAGTTCGGACCGATCGCCGTGGACGACCCGGCTGCCGACTGCCCAGCCGAGCTCGACGAGTACCGCTCGCTGGTGCAGGCCGTGCTGGCCGGCCAGGCAACCTACACCATCGACGGACCGAACCTCACCATCCTCAACGACACCGTCGGCCTGACCCTCCGGGCGCAGTGACTCCGGCCGTCTCCCGCCCAACGGCCCTCCGCCAGAAATTCGTGGCCCCACCCCCCTGTGAGGGGGACAGGGCAACAAATTTCGACAGGAGGGCCTGCCGCCAGAGGACCTACGGCCCTGCCGCCGAGCCGGACCGTCAGTCGAGGGGGAGGCGGAGGGTCGACCCGCTCTTCGTGTTCCTCTCGGTGGCGGTCCGCTGGACGAACCCGTGGCCGTCGACGCTGCTGTTGGTGTTCGTGCAGCCCCCCTCGGCGTAAGCCTGGTAGTTGACCCTGGCCGCCGTGACCCGGTGGGCCTGACCCGCCACGGTCACCGCCTCCAGGTCGGTCCAGTGGACAGCAGCCGACGGCTCGCCGCAGTCGCAGAACGCCTCGGTCCACACCATCGGCGCGATGAGGTTGTCGCCCTCGACCCACAGATCCCGCACGACCGTCTCGGTCTCGGTGGTCAGATCCGTGACCGAGCCCCGCCAGCCGCGGTCCGGCGAGCGGTAGATCCGGTACCGGTATCGCCGTCGGGGGTGCCACCGGTAGGTGCGGGTGTTCGGGTTGTCGAGGGCTGACGGGAGCGCCGAGTCCGAGCCGTCGAGCACCCGACCGCCCTTGTGATAGCCACCCCAGTTCACCGCCCCGGCCTCCGGGTACGACGGGTGGTACTGCAGTCCGAAGTGCGCCCCGCCGGTCCCGAGGCCGCCATGCTCGAAGCTCGCCTGGAGCGCCCAGAAGTAGAGCCGCTCGACGGTCGGCGGCTCGATGACCTCGATCGTGGCTCGAACCTCGGCGAGTGGCTCGGGCGGCACGTCCCAGAACAGGTGGAACGACGACGCCCGATTCGACGACGTCGGCAGTCCCGACTCCCGCAGCTGTGTCCCGCGGGTGATCTTCTCCAGGAACGATCGAAGCACCGGACCATGCTGGCACACCACGATTCGTCCCGTGCCCCCTGCCCGGTACGCTGCCACGATGGACAAACCAGTTCCTGATCCCGCCAAGCTGTTGGCGTTCTGGATGGAGTGGGAGCGCGGTGAGACGACGCCCGGGACGGTCCTGAAGAACCTGAAGACCGGCGGCCTTCGGGACGTGCTCGAGAAACTGGCTGCTGAGACGAGCACCGGCTGAGCGATGACGGCGACCAAACGGGTCTCGCTCGCCGCAGCGCGTCGTATTGCCCTGGGCGCCCAGGGATTTGCCGACCGACCACCGCCGGGGGCGACGACGGCCCGTCACTTCCGGCGAGCACTCGACCGGATGACTGTCCTCCAGCTCGACTCGGTCAACGTCGTGTGCCGGAGTCACTACCTCCCGATGCTCGCCCGGCTCGGCCCATACGACAGAGCCGCCCTCGATCGTTTCCTCTATCGCTCGGCCCGCAACTTCGAGTACCTGGGCCACGAGGCGTCGATCACCAGCCAGGACCTTCACCCGCTGCTGCGCTGGCGAATGGCCCGGAGCCGGTGGGGCCGCGGGGTGAGGATGGAACGGGAAGCCCCCGACTACCTCCGGGCGGTGCTCGCAGAGGTCGGCGAGCGCGGCGCGCTGAGCGTCAAGGACCTCTCGGATCCCGGGGAGAGGACCGGGCCGTGGTGGGGCCAATCGAAGGGCAAGATCGCTCTCGGGTGGCTCTACAGCACCGGCCGGCTCGCTGTCGCCAACCGCAACAACATGTTCGTCACGGAGTACGACCTCCCGGAACGGGTCATCCGCTCCGACATCCTCAGCGCCCCTGATGTGCCCGACGTCGACGCCAAACGGCAGCTCCTGCTACTCGGCGCCCGGAGCCACGGGATCGGGACCGCCACCGATCTCGCCGACTACTTCCGGCTGAAGATGCCGCAGGCCCGGCCGCTGCTGGCCGACCTGGTCGCCGAGGGTGAGCTGGAACAGGTCGAGGTCGAAGGCTGGGCCGAGCCGGCCTACCTCCATCCGGAGGCCCGGCGGCCGAGGACGATCACCGGTCGAGCGCTGCTCAGCCCGTTCGATCCCGTTGTCTGGTTCCGACCCCGGGCCGAGCGGCTCTTCGGGTTCCGGTACCGGATCGAGATCTACGTGCCCGAGGCCAAGAGGGTGCACGGCTACTACGTCCTTCCCTTCCTCCTCGACGGCCAGCTGGTGGCCCGGGTCGACCTCAAGGCTGACCGCCAAGCCGGGCTGCTCCGGGTCCGGGGCTCGTTCGCCGAGCCCGGGGTCGATACGGCCCGGGTCGCCTCGACCCTCAACGATGCGCTGGTCGAGATGGCGGCCTGGCTCGACCTGGGCGACGTCGTCGTCGAGCCGAACGGCGATCTCGCTCCCGCTCTCCGCCGGGCGGCTTGAGCCCTTTCGGGCCCGTCCCCTCGGCCCGAGCCCGGGCGCCGCTGGATCGGCGCCAGAACCGCTGGGGGAAGCCCCGATTGGGTGGCGAGCACCGTTAGTCTGGTTCTTTCACCCTCAGGAGGGCCTGGTGGCCGACATCGAGATCGGAATGGGGAAGACGGGTCGCCGATCCTACGGGCTCGACGAGCTCCGACTCTTGCCCAGCCGGCCCACGAGAGACGCGGAGGGGATCGACCTGTCGTGGCAGATCGACGCTTACCGCCTGGAACTGCCCTTCCTCGCCTCGGCCATGGACTCGGTCACCAGCCCGGCCACTGCGGCCGCTATCGGCAGGCTCGGTGGGCTCGCCGTCCTCGATCTCGAGGGCCTGTGGACCCGTCACCCCGACGCCGAGGACCACCTCATCGAGCTCAGCGCGCTCGATCCTGTCGCCGCTATCGAGCGGCTGCGCGAGCTGTACCGAGAGCCGACCGACCCGGCGCTGATCACCAAGCGAATCGCCGAGATCCACGATGCCGGCGTGATCGCCGCCGGGGCCGTCTCGCCCCGCCACGTCGTCGCCCTGGCCGACACCTTGCTCCGAGCCGAGCTCGACCTGCTCCTCATCCGGGGCACGGTGATCTCGGCCGAGCACGACGGGCCGACCGACGACACCCTCAATCTCAAGGAGTTCGTTCGGGAGCTGGAGACCCCGGTCATCGTCGGCGGGTGCGTCAGCTACCCGGCCGCGCTCCACCTCATGCGCACCGGGGCAGCCGGCGTGCTGGTGGGAGTCGACGGTGGCAGTACCGCCACGACCGGCGAGGTCATCGGCGTCGGGTCGGGGATGGCGACCGCGATCGCCGATGTGCGGGCCGCTCGGATGAGGCACCTCGACGAGACCGGCGTCTACGTGCAGGTGATCGCCGACGGAGGGTTCCGCACCGGCGGTCAGATCGCCAAGGCGATCGCCTGCGGGGCCGATGCGGTGATGATGGGGTCGGCCTTGGCCTCGGCGGAGGAGGCACCAGGTCGTGGCTGGCACTGGCCGGCGTCGGTCGTCCATCCGAACCTCCCTCAGGGGCGGCGGGCGCCCGTCGAGCAGATCGCATCGCTCGAGCAGCTCCTGCTGGGACCGGCCACCGAGCCAGACGGTCGGCTCAATATCTTCGGGGGCCTCCGCAAAGCGATGGCGACGCTCGGCTACCCGACCATCAAGGAGCTCCAGAAAGCCGACATCATGATCGTGTCCGGCTCATGACCGGCGTGGCCGCTCCCACCCAGGTCGTGCTCGTCGTCGACTTCGGCGCCCAGTACGCCCAGCTCATCGCCCGTCGGGTCCGTGAGCTGAACGTGTACTCCGAGATCGTTCCGCCCGACATCTCAGCCGCCGAGGTCGAGCTGCGCCGCCCGGCCGCCATCATCCTCTCCGGCGGCCCGGCGAGCGTGCACGTCGAGGGGGCGCCCCGCCTCGACCCGGCGATCTACGGGTTGGGTATCCCGCTCCTCGGCATCTGCTACGGATCCCAGCTCATCGCCCAGCAGCTCGGCGGGGAGGTGGGCCGCAACGCTCGGGGCGAGTATGGCCGCACCACCCTGACCTGGACCGACGCCTCGACTTCGCTCGGGGTCGGCGTCGACTCCGCTCCGAGCAGCATTGTCTGGATGAGCCACTTCGACGCGGTAACCGTGGTGCCCGACGGCTTCCGGGCCACGGCCAGCACCGCCAACTCCCCGGTCGCCGTGCTCGAGAGCGACCAGCGGCGGATCTGGGGGGTGCAGTTCCACCCCGAGGTCGTCCACACCGATGGCGGGACCGCCCTACTCGGCCGGTTCCTCCACGAGCTCGCGGGATGCGAGCCGACCTGGAACATGGAATCGATCATCGGCTCGTCGGTCGATGCGATCGTGTCGCAGGTGGGGCCGGGCCGGGCGATCTGTGGGCTGTCGGGTGGAGTCGACTCGGCGGTCGCCGCCGCGCTGGTCCACCGGGCGATCGGGCACCGACTGACCTGCGTCTATGTCGATACCGGGCTGATGCGGCGCGGGGAGTCCGAGCAGGTCGTCGATACGTTCCAACGCCATCAAGGGATCGAGCTGATCCACGTCCGGGCGGGCGACCGGTTCTTCGACCGCCTACGGGGCGTGGTCGACCCCGAGGAGAAGCGCAAAGCGATCGGCGAGGTGTTCATCCGGGTCTTCGAGGAGGCCTCGGGGGGACTCACCGACGCCGACTTCCTGGTGCAAGGCACGCTGTACCCCGACGTCATCGAGTCGGGCACCAACACCGCAGCCAAGATCAAGAGCCACCACAACGTTGGCGGCCTGCCCGACGACCTGCAGTTCAAGCTGATCGAGCCGCTTCGCAACCTCTTCAAGGACGAGGTCCGCAAGGTTGGATCGGAGCTGGGCCTCCCCGACGAGATCGTCTGGCGCCAACCGTTCCCCGGACCCGGCCTCGGGGTGCGCATCATCGGCGAGGTCACCCCGGAGAAGGTAGCCGTGCTCCAACACGCCGATTCGATCGTCCGCGACGAGATCGAGGACGCCGGCCTCGCCCGGGAGATCTGGCAAGCCTTCGCCGTCCTGGCCGACATCAAATCGGTCGGAGTGATGGGTGACGAGCGAACCTACGCCCACCCGATCATCATCCGGGCCGTCACCAGTGACGATGCGATGACCGCAGACTGGGCCCGACTGCCCTACGAGCTGCTGGAGCGGATGTCGAACCGGATCATCAACGAGGTCGAGGGGATCAACCGGGTGGCCTACGACATCACCTCGAAGCCGCCCGGCACGATCGAATGGGAGTGACCGGCTGGGCTGACGGAGCGATCAGATCCGGGCCAGCGACGGCTCGCTGGTCTGACGCTCGGCCACCCGACTGATCCCGACCACGACCGCGAACGCCACCAAGGCCAGCAGGACAGGCAGGGCGACCTGGCCGGACTCGGGGAGTCCGAGCCCGGTGCCGCTTATCGACTCGTCGGCTTCCTCGCTGATGAGGCCGACACCGTGGGGCCACGGCCACAGCACTCGCAACGATCCGATCATCAGCCCGATGAGGCCGGCCAGCAGCAGGTCCTTGTGGCGGGCCAGTACCCAGTTGAGGGCGGTCGAGAACAGCGCCAGACCGACGACGGCCCCAAGCGCGAACACGCCGACATCGACCACGTCGCGATCGTGGACGGCTCCGAGGACGGCGGCGTACATGCCCATCATCAGCAGCAGGAACGATCCGCTGATCCCCGGCAGGATCATGGCGCAGATCGCGATCGCCCCGGCCCCCAGGTAGGCCAGCGTTGGCGGCGACACCGCCGGGCCCGACTGGAAGCCGAGCAGCACGAAGGCGACGAGCCCGATCGCCAGCATGACGGCGAGATGGTTGGCTCGGGCCGTCAGCTGACCCCACGCCACGACGATCGACCCGAGCACCAAGCCGAAAAACAGCCCGGCCATCTCCTCGGGGCGGTCGCGCAGGAGGCCCTCGATGACCGATGCCAGCAGCCCGATCGCCGCCAGCACGCCCACGGCGAGGGGAAGGAGGAACACCCACTGGATAGCCAGGAACCTCGAACGGAACCCGGCGAAGTCGCCCTTGACGATGTTGCCGAGCGCCTTCGCGCCGAGCCCGACGTTGTGCAGCAGCCGTTCGTAGATTCCGAACACCAGCGCGACCGTCCCACCGGAGACCCCGGGGACGACGTCGGCCGCCCCCATGCAGAACCCCCGCAGCACGGTCATGGTGACTCTGGACAACACCGACACCCTCCGGATTGGAGCCGAGCTCGGCAGGGATCTCGGGCGATCAGCCGTGCCGGGCGTCGAGCTCTGCGATCAGTTTCTTCGAGGCTATACACCGGTACGAGTCCTCGATCACTTGCGCGATCTCGTCCCACTCG
>Ga0224508_10001824_pt1 | contig 18677 bp, 18 predicted proteins | sample SF_Jan12_sed_USG_4_FD_170157 | JGI IMG/M metagenome (GOLD analysis project Ga0224508, IMG submission 170157) | Sediment microbial communities from San Francisco Bay, California, United States - SF_Jan12_sed_USGS_21 | ecosystem: Environmental > Aquatic > Marine > Sediment | place: USA... | reverse complement strand
GTGGCAACTACAGGCCACCCATCCTTCAGGCTGCAGCCGTCTCCATCCGCCAGGAGCGCTCGCCGGCGGGCAGGTTGAAGAGTCTGGCCGCGTTGTCGCGGAAGATGTCCTGGTGTTGGCTCTCGGTCAGGTGGCCAGCCTGCTCGGCGATCAGCTGGCGCGACAGCGGCCACGTCGAGTCGGTGTGGGGGAAGTCGCTCGCCCACAGTAGGTGACGGTGATCCATGAGCTCGGTGGTGTGATACGCCGTCACGTCGTCTTGAAAGGTGGCCCACACGTTGGACCTGATGTACTCGCTCGGGAGCTTGGACAGGCCCTTCAGGATCCCTCCCTCGGCATTGATCCTGGCGGCATGGTCCATCCGGTACATGTAGTGCGGCAGCCAGCCGGCGTCGCTCTCCGCTACCACCAGCTTCAAGTCGGGGTTGCGCTCGAACACGCCGCCCAGCGTCATCAACCCAACGACGTCCTGGATGGCTCGGATGATGCCGAGGAAGTTGTTGAGCGGGTGGCCCCTGGTCTCGGCATGGATGCTGCCGGCCCGTGATGTGAGGATGTGGAAGCAGATCGGTAACCCGAGGTCGACGGCGCACTCCCACAGGGCGTCGTAGTCGGGGTGGTCGTAATCCTCGTGGATCGGGTCGCCTGGCATCATCATCCCGACCATGCCCATCTCCTTGGCCCGGCTGAAATCCTCGATGGCGGCGTCGACGCTCAGCACGGCGGTCTGGGCGAGCCCGAAGATCCGGTCCGGGGCCTCGGCGCACATGTTCTGGAGCCACCGGTTGTAGGCCCGCATACAGGCGTCCTTGTAGTCAGCGTCTCGGTGCATGCAGATGCCCATGCCCACCGATGCGTAGATCAGCTCGGCCCCCAGTCCGTCGCGGTCCATGAACGGCAGCCGCTCCCGGCCGAGGTAGGCGGCCGGGCGGACGTCTTCGAACCGCATCACCTTGGCCCGCTCGTTTCGCTCCCGAGGACCGAATCCGGCCCCGTCGACGAAGCCGAGCTTGATCGGGCGTTTCATGCCGGGCACCACGAACGCCTCGGTGCCGTCGTCCTGCTCGACCACCGTCGGGGCCCGGTCTCGATACTGCGGGTCGATGAAATCGACGTAACAGTTCGGTGGCTCACAAACGTGGCCATCGGCGGAGATGATGCCGGCGGGAATCATGGTCGGGTCCCCCTGAGACGTGCTACCTGGTCGAACGGTACTACGGGCCGGTGGAGAGCACCCGATTGGCGAAGCGGTGGGATCAGCGGCACTACCTTCGTCGTGTTCGCACCAGAACCGCCGCGGAGTATGCTGTGGCGCTTACCTGAGACGGAGCGTGCGGGTGGGCCGGCAACCGATCGGTTCATCGTGCGCAGCGTTCCAGGGAGGACACAACCCGGCGGCCGCGCGGACCGGTCGCAGACGAAGGGGAGAGGTATGAAGCTCAGGAACCTGCTCGCGTTGCTTGCCGCGCTGGCACTGATCGCTGCGGCCTGCGGCGACGACGACGCGGACGAGGCGACCGACGAGGGCGGCACGACGACCGAGGCCACCGACCAGGACGGCACGACGACCGAGGCGGCCGACGAGGGCGGCACGACGACCGAGACCGGCGGTGAATCGGTCGGCGGGGTCGACATCGATGCGGCGCTGGCCGCCGACCTCACCAACTGCGAGGAGGCACCGAGCGGCGATCCGATCGTCGTCGGCATGGCCATGGACTTCGGCGAGGTTTCCGGCTTCGCCGACGTGCCCGGCAGCGATGCAACGAAGCACCTCGCCGACCTCATCAACTGCGCCGGCGGTGTGAACGGCCAACCGATCGATGTGATGGTCTCCGATATCCAGGGCGATCCGGAGGTCACCTCCCGGGTGGCCCAGGAGCTCCTCGACTCCGGCGCCCACTTCCTGATCGGACCGCCGTTCGCCGACATCGGTGAACCGGTCCTCCAGGTGACCGAAGGACAGGTGCCGGTGTTCTTCGCCGCCTCGACCGAGCCCAACCTGCCCGATCTCGACATCAACTCGTTCCTCGTCACCTTCGACGACACGGCCCAGGCCACCGCAGCGGCCGAGTACGCGCTCGCCCAGGGCTTCACCCGGGCCATCACGTTCTCCAGCCCCGGTCCATACTTCGGCTACAACCCCGAGGTGTTCACCGAGGTGTTCACCGAGGGCGGCGGCGAGGTCATCACCGACCAGAACTACGTGCCGATCGACGACACCGACTTCTCGGCTCAGGTCAACGAGATCGCGGGGCTGGCCGACGGGAGCGAGGTGGTGTACTCGGCGATGCTCGCATTCCAGCTCACCGCGCTGCGGGGTCAGCTAGAGGGTCAGGGCCTCGACGGGCTGACCTATATGAGCACCGACGCTTTCGAGGCCACTGGTGGCCTCTTCGAAGACAACATCGATGGCATCATCCACACCACCCATGCCTTCGCCGAGCCCGGCGGGCGGATCGAGCAGTTGCTGCAGAGCTATGAAGCAACGACTGGCGAGGTCCTCGAGAGCGGCACGTTCGCCGGCCTCTACGCTGACTCGATGCTGCTCGGCATCCAGGGGATCCTCAACTGTGGGTGCACCGAGCCGGCCGACATCGGTGCCGCCGTGGCTGCGCTCACCGAGTTCGAGGGGTTCACCGGGCCGATGAGCTACGCCGGCACGACCGGAGTTCCCGACAAGCCGGTCTCGATCCATCAGGTCGTCGATGGTGCCGACACGCTCGTGACAAGCTAATGCACCGGGAATGACGGGGGTCGAAGGACGACGCAGTGCTTGAGGTCGAGCGGCTCACCACGAGATACGGCTCGATCTCGGCGCTGCGGAGCGTGTCGATATCGGTTGGGGCCGGTGAGGTCATCGGCATCATCGGCTCCAACGGTGCCGGCAAGACAACCCTGTTGAACACGGTCGCCGGCCTGCTCAAGCCAGCCGGCGGGCGGGTGGAGCTCGACGGCTCCGACGTCACCGGCTGGACCCCCGATCGGATGCTGCAGGCGGGCGTCGCCCTCGTCCCCGAGCATCGTCGTATCTTCACCGATCTCACCGTGGCCGAGAACCTGCGGATCGGCGGGGTGACGGTTCCGACGAGAGAGCGATCGTCGCTGCTCGACGAGATGGTCGAGCTGTTCCCCGTGCTGGGGGCGCGGCACCAAACGTCAGCGGGCTACCTGTCGGGCGGTGAGGCTCAGCAGCTCGCCATCGCCCGGGCCCTCATGTCGAAGCCTCGGCTACTGATGATGGACGAGCCGTCGCTCGGTCTCGCCCCCGTGCTGGTCGAAGTCGTCTTCGATCTGCTGGCGACGTTGCGCGACCGGGGACGAACGTTGCTCGTCGTCGAGCAGAACGCCACCCGCATGCTGGAGGTCGCCGACCGGGCGTACGTGCTTCGTTCCGGCGAGGTGGTCGCGTCGGGCACCGGCCCGGAGCTGGCGGCCAGCGAAAACCTGTTCGACACCTTCGTCGGCGGGCGCGACAGCTCGAGCAACGGCCAGGGAGCGCAGGCGTGACCGAGCTCGTGCAGAACATCGCCGACGGTCTCGGTCGCGGCAGCATCTACGCACTCCTGGCGCTCGGGGTGGCCGTCGTCTTCGGCGTGATGCACCTGCTCAACTTCGCCCACGGCGAGCTGATCACCGTGTCCGGCTACGCCGCGTACTGGGCCTTCATCACCGGCTGGAGCTGGTACCTGATCGCGCCGCTCGTCGTCGTGGTCGCGATCGCCACCTCGATCGCCATCGAGCAAGTGGCGTTCCGGTGGGTGCGGAACGCCCCCGACTTCACGCTGCTGCTGACTTCGTTCGGGGTGCACTTCCTCATCGAGGCGGCGTTCTTCATGTACGTCTCCGCTGCGGTGAGGAGCTTCGACCGGCCCGACTGGATCACCAAGACGTTCGATGTCGGCGGCATCAACTTCGAGGTCTTCGATGTGGTCGTGATCGCCGTCACGCTGGTGACCCTCGGTCTGACAACGCTGCTGTTGCAGCGGACGATGTTCGGCCTCTCCCTGCGGGCGGCCGCCGAGGACTTCGACACCGCGCGGCTCATGGGCGTTCGCTCCGACCGGGTCATCCGCGGCGCGTTCGCGCTGTCGGGAGCGCTGGCGGGGATCGCCGCGATCTTCTGGCTGATGCGAGCCGGTCAGACCACACCGGGGGCCGGCCTCACCCCGATGCTGAAAGGCGTCCTCGCCGCCCTGATCGGCGGTCTCGGCAGCCTGCGGGGGGCGGTGATGGGCGGCTTCGCCCTCGGCCTGGCCGAGGTGCTGCTCCGGTCCCGGCTGCCCGACAGCATCGCCGGCCTCACCGATGGCGTGGTCTTCGCGCTCATTGCCTTGCTGTTCATCTTCCGGCCCCAGGGTTTCGTCACCGTCGCCCACGCGGAGCGGGTATAGCGATGTTCCCCGACCGCAGGCGCGACCTTCTGTTCCCGACCGCCGGCTCGGTAGGGTTATTCGCCGTGCTCGTCGGGGGCGCCCTGATCTACGCCGCGGTGCTCGGCGGTTCGGCGGAGCGACTGATCACTGCAATGTTCATCGATGCCATCATGGTCATCGGAATCCAGATCTACATCGGCAACACCGGCGTGCTGTCCTTCGGTCACATCGGGTTCGGGGCCGTCGCCGGCTACGTCTTCGCCATCTTTGCCATCGATCCGGAGCGCAAGGCCCGATGGATCGCCGACGCCCCCGCGGGGCTTGACCAGGTCCAGGTGAGCCCCATCGTTGCGACCCTCATCGCGGTGGCGGTCACGCTGGTGGTGGCGGTGGTCGTCGGCATCGGCCTGGCACGATCAGGGGCGAAGTCTGGAGCGGTTGCAGCCACCGTCATCACGCTCGCTCTGCTGTTCGTGACCCATGAGGTGGCCATCAACTGGACCCAGTTGACCGGTGGCAATCGGGCGCCGCTGTCGTTCGGAATCGGCGACACCCTCGACTCGATGCTCCCGATCCTGGCCGTGCTGCTCGTCGCCATCGTCGCTGCCCGGCTCTTCGCCCAGAGCCGGGCCGGCCGATTGGCCAAGGCCGCCCGGGAGGACAATCTCGCTGCCCGGGCCATGGGCGTCGATCCGCAGGTCCAGCAGATGGCGGCGCTCCTGTTGTCGGTGGCCGTCGTCGCCGTTGCCGCATCGCTCCGGGTGTACGAGATCGGCAACATCACGCCGCGGTTCTTCTTCTTCGAGTACACGCTGTTGACGCTGGTCATGCTGATCGTCGGTGGCCGCAACAGCGTCACCGGGGCGGTTGTCGGTGTCGTCGTCATAACCGCCGCCCGAGAGCTGACCCGGCGTCTCGCAACCGAGGGCTACGAGCTCTTCGGCCTCAGCCTCGACGCCGCCGCCGTCGACTGGATCTTTCGGGAGGGACTGCCGACCATCGGGCTCGGGCTGGCCATGCTGGGGTTCATGATCTTCCGACCAAACGGGCTCATGAACGACTGGGAGCTCGACGAGTGGCTGGCCCGCCGGTGGTTACGGCCGCAGGAGCCCGGACGACCGACCCTCGGCCCGATCGCCGATGGCGCCGCTCACAGCCGCGCTCGCCTCGAAGCCGACGGCCTCACGGTCGACTTCGGAGGCTTCCGAGCGCTGGGGTCGGCCGGGATCGTCGCCAACGTCGGCGAGATAGTCGGTCTCATCGGACCGAACGGCGCCGGCAAGACGACCCTCGTCAACGTCCTCACCGGGATCGTGGCACCGACCGCGGGACGCGTCTTGGTCGACTCCGACGACCTCACCGGGGAGCCGTCTCACGAGATCGCCCGGCGAGGCCTCGTTCGCACCTTCCAGAACCTGCGCCTCTTCTCGGCGCTCTCGGTGCGGGACAACGTGGAGGCCGCCTATCTGATCGCCGAGGCCCACCGCGATGGCCGGTCCCGTCCCTCGATCGACGAGCTCATCGCCGTTGCCGGTCTGTGGGACCATCGCCACCGCCGGGCCGACGAGCTCGATTACGGCAACTCGCGCCGCCTCGAACTGGCGCGAGCCGCAGCCGCCGCCCCCACCTTCCTCCTTCTCGACGAGCCGACCAGCGGGATGAGCGACGCCGAGTCGTTGGCGATGGTCGAGCAGGTTCGCACGATGGCCGAAACGATCGGAGCCGGCGTGGTCGTGATCGATCACGATCTCAACTTCATCACCGGCATCTGCGATCGGATCTACTGCCTCGATCGCGGTGCGGTGATCGCTAGCGGGACGCCAGACGAGATCCACGCCGATCCCACGGTCCAAGCCGCCTATCTCGGCACGGCCGCTCCCGCCTGACCGCAAGCAACCACGAGACGGAAACGAGGGGACCCATGACCACCCGACCGGCATCCAACCTGGACGAGTTCCGGAGCCGCTGCAAGGAAGCGGACATCCACACCGTGGAAATCGCAACCCCCGACACCTACGGCCACCTGCGGGGCAAGCGGGTCCCCGTCGATCGGTTCTTTTCGACCACCGTCGAGCACGGCGTCCACCTCGCCGACGCCATCTTCGTCATCGACATGGAGAATGACCTGCCAGACAACGAGTTCATCAACATGGACTCCGGGTTCCTCGACTGCCATCTCGTGGTCGATGAGCGCACCGGCCGGATACTCACCCACCGACCGGGTTACGCTCTGATATTCGCCGACAGCCTCGACCAGCGCGGCGAGCCGCATGCGCTCGCCCCCCGGAACGTGCTGGCCGCCCAGATCCAGCGGTGCCGGGCTCAGGATCTCGATCCGGTGGTGGCCACCGAGCTGGAGTTCTTCCTCTGCACCCCCGAGTGGGAGCCGGTGCAGTCGCATATCCAGTACAGCTCGCTCACCGATGCGTTGGCCATCGAGGACGCGCTGGCCGACATGCGCGACGCGCTGCTCGGAGCCGGCGTCGAGGTCGAGTCGTCCAACGCCGAATATGGGCCCGGCCAGGTCGAGATCAACACCGGCCATGGTGGGGCGATGAAGGTCGCCGACGACACCGTGCTGTTCAAGAGCATCGTCAAGCAGGTGGCGGTCCAGCACGGCCTGCGGGCCACGTTCATGCCAAAGCCATGGACCGAGGCATCGGGGTCGGGGATGCACATCCACACGAGCCTCAGCGCGCAGGGCGCCAACGCATTCGCCGACTCCGACGGTGGACCCAACGCGCTCATGGGTTCGTGGATCGCCGGGATGCTCGAGCACGCCGAGTCGATGTCCCTGCTGGCGGCCCCGACCCCGAACGGGCCGAAGAGGATCCGTCCGAACACGTTCGCCCCAACGCATGTGCACTGGGGTCTCGACAACCGCACCGTGCTCGCTCGATGCATCATCGAGGGCGGCTCCCAGGCCAACCGCGTCGAGTTCCGATCGGCCGGGGCCGACGCCAACCCCTACCTCGTCATCGCTGGCGTCCTCGCCGCCGGGACCGACGGTGTCGAGCGGGGCCTCACCCCACCGATGATGGCCGAGGGCGACATGTACTCCAACCCAGGCGACCATCCGGCCCTCCCGACCGACCTCGCCGGCGCGATCGCCGCCTATGACGGGAGCCCGCTCGCAGCCCAGCTCGGCGACATGTTCTCGAAGAGCTATATCTCGATAGCGGTGGCTGAGGTGGGCCACGCCGCCGAGCACGCCCCCGACCCCGACGAGGTCAACGACTGGGAGCGGGCGAGGTTCATCGAGCACAGTTGACCCATGATCGACGTGACCACTCCATCGCTCTACCTCGACGGCATCCCCCACCGCCGGTTCGCGGAGTTGCGGGAGACCTCGGGTTTGGTCTGGCACCCCTATGAGGACGATGGCTTCTGGGCGGTGGCCCGTCACGCCGACGTGAAAGCGGTGTCGACCGCACCGGAGATCTTCTCCTCCGGGGTCGGGCACACGAACCTGTGGGACCTCGACGCCGACGCGCTCGAGGCCCGGCGGTCGATCATCGACACCGACGCTCCGGACCACACTCGGCTCCGGCGTCTGGTGAGCAAGGTGTTCACGCCCCGAAGCATCCGCCGCTGGGAGCCGCTCACCCGCAAGATCGCCGCCGAGCTGCTCGACGAGTTCGTGGCCCGAGGCGAAGGTGATTGGGTGGAGCTGGTCGCAGCCCCGCTGCCGATCCGGGTCATCCTGTCGATCCTCGGGGTGCCCGTCGACGACGCCGACTTCCTCGTCGAGCTGTCGAACCATCTCGTCGAGGGCACCAGCGATCGGGTATCGCTGCCCGATGACGCCTACGGCAACACGACCCCGCTCCACTTGTTGCCCTTCGGCAGCCCGGCGAGCCATGCGCTGTACACCTATGGTGAGGAGCTGGGAGCCCAGCGCCGGACGGGCCCCCGGGACGATCTCGTATCGGCGCTCGTGCAGGCCGAGGACGAGGGCGACCGACTCTCCCACGACGAGTACCGCAACCTCTTCCACGTGCTGGTCTTCGCCGGCAACGAGACCACTCGAACCGCGCTGAGTCACGGAGCGATGGCGCTGGCCGATCATCCCGACCAGTGGCAGCGAGTCCTGGCCGATCACGACCTCGTCGACCCGGCGGTGGAAGAGGTGCTCCGCTGGGCGACCCCGGTGCTGCACATGCGGCGGACCGCGACCTGCGACACCGAGTTGGCCGGTACGGCGATCGCCGCCGGCGACAAGGTGGTGATGTGGTATGCGGGCGCCAACCGGGATCCCGATGCGTTCGCCGAGCCGATGAGGTTCGACGTCGGCCGGGCCGACAACCCCCACGTCTCGTTCGGCGGCGGCGGGCCGCATTTCTGTCTTGGGGCGTTCCTGGCCCGGATGGAGATCGCCGTCGTGCTCGACGAGATGCGGCGACGCGGCCTGCGACTGGAGCGGCGAGGCGAGCCCGTGCGGGCGCCATCCAACTTCGTCCACGGCATCCTGTCGCTCGACCTCGGGGCCCGGACGTCGGGCGCACCGTGAGCGGGGCGGACGGGCCCGAGCTGGTGGCGGTCGAGGTCGACAGCGACGTGTGCATCGGCGTTGGCCAGTGCGAGTTGCTGGAGCCCGCCGTGTTCCGGGTCGATGACGACGACGGCATGGGGGTGGTCATCGGCTCGGGCCAGCTGGCGGCCGAGCGGGCGGCGGCGGTCATCGAGGCCTGCCCGAGCGGGGCGATCCGGATCAGGGCCGGAGACACGTGACCCGCTCCCGTCCCCCGGCGCCGGTCGATCTCAACGACGCCGGCGTCTTCGGTGATGGGATCCCCCACGACGCGTTCGCGGTGATGAGGGCCGCAGACGGCCTGTCGTGGACCGAAGCCGACGACCGGGTTGGCGCGGGTTTCTGGTCGGTGACCCGTCACCGCGACGTCCTCACCGTCTCCCGCGATCCCGACACCTACTCCTCCGCTGTCGGCCACATCCAGATCTACGACATCGATCCCGACGCCCTCGACGCCCGGGCGTCGATGATCGACCTCGACCCACCCGTCCACACCCGGCTCCGCCGTCTGGTGAGCGCCGCGTTCACCCCTCGCCGGGTGCAGGGGTACCGCGCCGGTATCCGTCGACGGGTGCGGCGTGCCCTCGACGAGCTTGAACGCAACGGCAGCGGCGACTGGGTGTCGACCGTGGCGGCACCGATTCCGATCGGCGTTATCTGCGACCTCATGGGTGTGCCCGAAGACGACCACGGCTATCTGATCGAGTTGTCGGATCACCTCGTGGCCGGGACGGCCAACGAACCGCTCGAGCCAACGGCCTACGGCAACACGACCGACCTGCGGCTGCTCCCTTTCAACAGCCCCGCGGCTCACGCCATGGCCAGCTATGCTCTCGACCTCGCCGATCGCCGGCGCCTCGAGCCGACCGACGACCTCGTGTCGGCGCTGACCGCAGCCGAGATCGACGGTGAGCGGCTGACCGACGACGAGGTGGCCAACTTCTTCCGGTTGATGATTTTCGCCGGCAACGAGACCACGCGCTCGGCGATGGCCCACCTCCCCCTCCAGCTGCAGCAGTTCCCCGAGGTGCTCGCCGCACTGATGACCGACCGGTCGCTGCTGGGGGCGGCGGCGGAGGAAGTCGTCCGCTACTCGTCGCCGATCCTGTACTTCCGGCGAACGTTGACCAGGTCAGCCACGCTGTCGGGAACGGAGCTGGAGCCCGGCGACAAGGTCGTCATGTGGTATGCCTCAGCCAACTTCGACCCGGCAGCCCTCGACGAGCCGCTCGCTTTCCGACTCGACCGGAGCGCTCCCGCCGGGTCAGGCGCCGGCCACGTCGGCTTCGGCGGTGGTGGCGTGCATCACTGCCTGGGCGCCTCGCTGGCCCGGCTCGAGCTCGTCGAGCTGCTCGACGAGGTCCTCACGAGGGGCACCCGCTTCGGCGAGGTCGGCAGGCCACGGTACGTCGAGTCGAACTTCGTCAATGGGATCGAGCGGCTCGACGTGGCCGTCGGTCGCTGACCGGGCCGGTCAGGCTGGTCACACCACCCGGACGGGCAGCTTCTTGATGCCGGCGATGAAGTTCGACCGGAGATGATCGATCGGGCCCGCCGGCTCGAACCGGTCGACCCGCTTCATCAGCTGCTCGAACACGAGCCGGACCTCCATCCGGGCCAGCCACGCCCCCAGGCAGAGGTGGGGTCCGTTGCGACCGAACGCCATGTGGTCGTTGCGTTCCCGGCCCAGGTCGTAGCGGTAGGGTCGGTCGAAGGCCTCTGGATCGTGGTTCGCGGAAGGGAACCAGATGACCACCTTGTCACCGGCACGGATCGTCTTGCCTCGCAGCTCGATGTCGCGGGTTGCGGTTCGGCGGAAGTGCATCGTGACCGAGCTGGTGCGTAGCACCTCTTCGACCGCGGTTGGGGTGAGGTCGGGATTCGCCTGCCACGCCTCCCAGAGCGCCGGGTTGTTCATCATCGACCAGAGCGCGTGGGTCATCGTGTAGCGGGTGGTGTCGTTGCCGGCGGCGACCAGCAACGTGAAGAAGTTGTTGAACTCGAGATCGGTGAGCCGCTTGCCGTCCGCCATCGGCGCCAGCAGCTTGGTGATGATGTCGTCTCGTGGGCAAGCCCGGCGGTCGGCGGCCTGCTCCTGGGCGTAGGAGAAGATCTGGATCGATGCCGGGCTGCGGAACGGGACCATCCGGTAGGCCTCGGTGTCGGTGAGATCGACCGGGGTGTCGGTGAAGTCCGGATCGGTGTTGCCGAGGAGCGCATCGCCCCACGCGACCAGTCTGTGGCCATCCTCGTCGCTGGTGCCGAGCAACCGGCCGAGCATGCGCATCGGGAGCTGTTCGGCGATCTCGTGCACGAAGTCGAACTCACCCTTGGGTAGGGCCGCCTCGATCACCTCGACCGCCAGCTGCCGGATCTCCTCCTCGTAGCTCTCGACGGTCCTGCGGGTGAATCCCTTGTTGACCAGGCGTCGGTACCGAGTGTGCTCGGGCGGGTCGAGCTCCATCATCGTGAGTCGGGCCTTGGTCTCCTCCTCGTCCATCTCCTCCAGCCGGATGCCTTTGGTCGAGGTGAACGTCTCGACGTCGTGGCTGACGGCCAGCGCATCGTCGTAGCGGAGGATCGACCAGAAGCCCGACCCGTCGGCCTCGTCGGTCCAGTGGACCGGATCGTCGGTCCGCAGCCGGTTGAAGGTCGCGTGGGGCACGCCGGTGGTGTAGGCGTCGTGGCTGGTGATGTCGGCGTCGTCCGGACCGAGATCGGGCAGGTAGTCATCGACGTAGTAGCTCATCGCTCCCCTTCGGCGAGATGGTCACGCAAGAACGCCTGGTTGGTTCAGGTTCCGGTGAAACTCGGGGTCCGCCGCTCGGCCATCGCCTTCGTGCCCTCCCGAAAGTCGGCGGTCGCTCGGAGCCGTTCCTGCTCGGCCCCCTCGTGATCGGTTGCTGCCTTGACCCGATCGGCCAGATCTCCCCGCAGCGTCTCCCGGATGGACCGGACGGCGAGCGGCGCCGAGCCGGCGATCTCGGCGGCCAGCTCGATGGCCTTGTCGATGAGCTGGTCGCGTGGCACGAGGTAGTCGACCATGCCGATGGCCGCCGCGTCCTCGCCCGTGATCCGGCGGCCGGTGTAGAGCAGCTCGGCCGCCTTCTGCTGCCCGACGAGGGCTGGCAGGGTCACGCTCAAGCCGAAGCCCTGATGGAACCCGAGACGGGCGAAGTTGGCACTGAACCGGGCCTCGGGGGCGGCCACCCGGAAATCGGCGGACAGCGCTAGCCCCAACCCGCCGCCGATTGCCGCTCCCTGGACCGCGGCCACGAAGGGCGTCTTCGCCCGGAACACACGGACCGCCGCCCCGTACAGATCGTCGGTCGTGTACGATCGACCGCCAGGACCGAAGTCGGCGCCGGCGCAGAAGTGCTTGCCGTCGGCGCACAGCACGGCCGCCCGACAGCTCGGATCGTCGTCGATCGCGAACAGGGCATCGGCTACTCCGTTGATCAGGTCGAGGGAGAAGAAGTTGTTCGGTGGCCGCCGGAGCCGAATCAATGCCACGTGATCGGTACCGGCCGCCCACGTCACCGCCGGAGTCTCGGTTTCGCTCATGGGGCGAACCTACACCGGCCCAGCTTGGTCGGTCAGGTCCTCCCACTCGATGGCGGGAAGACCCCTCCTATCCTGACGGCTACCGACCGGAGGCGCGCCCCATGATCACGACCAGCGACATCGCCGCCGCCGCCGAGCGGCTCGCCCCGCACGTGCGGCGCACGGAGCTGTTCGTGTCCGAGCCGATGGCGGAACGGGTCGGATCGACGATCGTGGTCAAGGCCGAGCACGGCCAGCTCACCGGCAGCTTCAAGTTGAGGGGCGCGCTCAACGCTGCGCTCGGGATCGACGACGACGTTGCCGAGCGGGGGATCGTAACGGCCTCGTCGGGCAACCACGGCATCGCTGTCGCCACCGCAGCGTCGCTGGCGGAGGTGCCCTGCACGGTCTATCTCCCGACGGGAGCGTCGCCGGCCAAGGTCGACGCGATCAAGCGGCGGGGTGCCACGATCGTGACAATCGACAGCACCGATGCCTACCGCGCCGAGGCACGGGCTAGAGCCGACGCCGAAGGTGGGCGGTTCTACCTGTCCCCTTACAACGATCCGGCGGTCATCGCCGGCCAGGGCACCGTCGGCGTCGAGCTGCTGGCCGACCTGCCAGCTCTGGGACTGGAACGGCTCGATGCCGTCGTCGTCGCCGTCGGGGGTGGCGGCCTGGTCTCGGGCATCGCCACCTGGCTCGCCGAGCACGCCCCGGACACGATGGTGCTCGGCGCGTCACCCGCCAACGACGCAGCCATGCTGGCCTCGATCCAGGCCGGCAAGATCGTCGAGCCGACGGCCTCGCCGACCTTCTCCGACGGCACGGCGGGGGGAATCGAGCCCGGGTCGATCACGTTCGAGCTGTGCCGAAGCCTGGTCGACGAGTGGGTCGCCGTCAGCGAGGCCGAGATCGCCCGCGCCGTCGTCGATCTGATCGACGACCACCAACAACTCGTCGAAGGGGCAGCTGGGGTTGCCCTGGCGGCAGCGACGACCTGGGGCCGGGCGAACCCGGGCTCCGTTGTCGCCGTGGTGACGTGCGGGGCCAACGTCGACGCTGCGACCCTCGAGGAGCTGCTGGTCGCGGCCCGCACGTCCCGCGGCTAGGCTTTCGGCCCAGGCTCTCGTGGGACAGCCGGCACGTCCCACCGCATCGACCGGTGACCTCGTCCCTTCATGGAGGTCGCCGGCCCCGACCCCGTGGGTCGGCAACCGAGGCGGTGAACTACGATGAGCGTGACCGAGAGCGATCGGCGAGACATCTTCGTCAAGCTCGAAGAGGTGGTCGGCCGGGCAGCGGCCGACAACATCATGAAACTCCTGCCTGCTCAGCCTCACGACGAACTGGCCACCCGAGCCGATTTGGCTGCGCTGACGGCTCAGTTGCGTGGGGAGATGGCCGAGCTGCGGGGCGATATCCACCAGGACATGGGCGACCTTCGCACCGATCTGCACGGTCAGATGGCCGAGCTGCAGACGGACCTGCGGGAGGAGATGACCGAGCTGCGGGTCGATCTGCAGGGTCAGATGACCGAGTTGCGCACCGATCTGCAGGGTCAGATGGCCGAGTTGCGCACCGATCTGCAGGGTCAGATGGCCGAGTTGCGCACCGATCTGCAGGGTCAGATGGCCGAGCTGCAGACGGACCTGCGGGAGGAGATGGCCGAGTTGCGCACCGATCTGCAGGGTCAGATGACCGAGCTGAGGACGGACCTGCGGGCCGACATGGGGGAGCTGCGGGTCGACCTGCGGGCCGACATGGGGGAGCTGCGGGTCGACCTGCGGGGCCAGATGGTGGGCCTGCAGCGATGGGCGGCCGGGATTCTTGCCGCCAACGGTGTTGCCCTGATCGCCGCCCTCGTGCTCTGACACCGGGCCCGCGGCCTCCTGGCCCGGTCGGGCGCTGCGCTAGCGTCGATCCCGTGCGAACCAACATCCAGTCCGGCAACCCGTACGAGAAGGTCTTCGGTTATTGCCGGGCCGTGCGGGTCGGTGACACGGTTCACGTCGCGGGGACCTGCGCCCAGCCGCCCCACATCGAGGGCTGCGACGCTTACCAGCAGGCGGCCAACGCCCTGGAGATCATCGAAGGGGCCCTGGCGGAGGCGGGCGCCAGCCGTCACGACGTCGTCCGGACCGTGACCTACGTGACCGACATCGCCGACGTGGAGCTGGTCGCCCGGGCTCACCATGAGGTGTTCGGCACCGTCCGCCCGGCGGCCACTCTGGTCGAGGTCAGCCGGCTCATCGACCCGGCGATGAAGGTCGAGATCGAGGCCTACGCGATCGTGGACTCGCAGGGGTGAGCCGAGCAGCGCTCACCACCGGTGCGGAAGCGGCCATCGACGGTCGGCGGGCGTGGGCGGTGGCCGCCGCAGGATCCGCCATGAACGCCTGGACGTTCGGCGTGTTCTACAGCTTCGGTGCCGCCTTCGAGCAGATGGCCGACGAATTCGACGCCGGACTCGGGGCAACGGCCGCCGTCTTCGCCATCACCACGTTCCTGTTCTTCACCGGCGGGGCGGTTGCCGGCCCGCTCGGTGATCGCTACGGCGCTCGACCGCTGATTATGTTCGGCGCGCTGTGCATCGGGGCCGGCCTCCTCCTGACCGCCGAGGTCGGCTCGCTCGGCGTCGGCTATCTCACCTACGGCCTCGGTGTCGGCGTCGGCATCTCGTCGTACCTGGTGCCGATGACCGCGTGCGTCGGCGGCTGGTTCGAACGGCGCCGGTCGCTCGCCCTCGGGTTGTACACCGGCGGGATCGGGTTGGGAACCCTCTTGCTCGTCCCGATGAGCGAGTGGCTGATCCGCACCGAAGGGTGGCGCTTCGCGTTCCGAGTGCTGGGCGTCGGCAGCCTGATCGTCTACGGACTGGCGGCGATCGTGGTCGCTCGGCCGCCACGGATCGCGACCACCGCCCGCAAGCCGATCCGCTCGATCGTCGGCGGCTTCGGCTTCGGCCGGATGTACCTGGCCAGCCTCCTGATGACGATGGCCCTGTTCGTGCCGTTCGTGTTCATCGTCAAGTACTCCACCGACCGGGGCGTGTCGAGCCCGGCGGCCGCGGCCCTGATCAGCGTCATCGGGGTCGGCAGCGTCGCCGGTCGGTTCGGGCTCGGCGCGCTCGGCGTCCGCTTCGACGCGTTCGCGCTCTCGTTCGCGGCCTACGCCATACAGCCGGTCGCCTATGGGCTGTGGTTCGTGTCCGACGGCAACTATGCGGCGCTGGTCGTGTTCGCGGCCGTGCTCGGGGCCGCCTACGGCGGGTACGTGGCCCTCGGCCCGGTCCTGGCGGCCGAGCTGTACGGTCTGGACGGCCTCGGCGCCGTTCTCGGGACGCTGTACACCTCGGCCGGCCTAGGCGGGTTGATCGGGCCGATCGCGGCGGGGGTGATCCTCGACCGCACCGGGAGCTTCGCCGTGGTGATCGGCACCGCCATCGTTCTCACGTTCCTGGCTGCGATCGCCTTCCTCCCACTCCGACAACGGCCGTCTCTCGGCAGCTGAGCCGGTCGGCGGCTCCGCGTCGAGCCGCAATGATGACTGCGATGCCGACGCTCGCTAGCTTCTGGTGATGTCGGGGATCACGATCACGCCACTCAATCCGGTCATCGGAGCCGAGATCGGGGGCGTCGACCTTAGCGAACCGCTTTCGGACCAGGACTACGAACGGCTCCACGACGCCTGGCTCGCCCACCAGGTGATCCTCTTTCGTGATCAGGACCTCGCCCACGAGTCGGCCGGGACTCCCGGTCACCAGCTCGGCGACAAGGACGAGATGCCCCACGCCGAGCACCCGGTCATACGGACCCACCCGGAGACCGGCCGCAAGGCCAGGGACAACCGCTGCGTGCAGCACTACGCCACGTGGGACTACTACCCGGAGACCCGGCACCGGGATCGCGTGACCCTGGCCGGGGACAAGCCGTTCTGATGCTGCTCGGGCGATGAGCGTCGAACACCCTGCAGCACGACGACGGGCCGGCCCGTCCGCCGAGGATGACCCCCCGATCGAGCTCGACGCGGCCGCCGCAGCGTGGCAGGCCGACGGCTGGGTCCTCGTCCCCGAGCTGATCCCCACCGCCGATGTCGGCGAGGCGCTCGGTGAGCTTGCCGACCACGACCTCCCCGCCTCGCCGGCCACCAGCCCGTCTCGCCGCCGCTTCGAGACCGACGACGGACCCGACGCCGGCGGACCGGCGTTCCGCCGTGATCAGTTCTCTGGGACGAGCCTCTTCCCCGTCCCCGGAGCGCCCCGGCTCAACCGACTGTTCGTCCATCCCCGCCTCGTCAGGTTCGCCGAACGGGTCCTCCAGACCGAGGACATCCGGATCTACCAGTCGAGGATCTGGTCGAAGTACGCCGGGAGGGTCGACTACGAGCAACCCCTCCATCGCGACCTGAACCACTCGCTCGTCCCCACCCGCAGCGAACCAGGCTGGTGGCACCTCGAGTGCTTCGTCTACCTGAACGACGTCGCGATCGACACCGGGGCACCCCGCCTCGTCCCCCGATCGAAGATCATCGAGGAGCCCGTTTCCACCCGACCTCAGCCGCCGGAGGCGGCCGAGGAGCTCTACGCGGCCGAGGTCGCGGCCCCCGGACCGGCCGGCTCGGTTCTCGCCTACCGGTCAGACGTGTGGCATCGGGGCACCGACATCACCCGGCCTGGCGCCGAGCGGCACGTGCTGGTCGTCGCCTTCAAACCGGCGGGGCTGGACTGGATCGGCTACGACCCCCACCCGCCGCTGTCGATCAACGCCGACTTCATCGAGTTCGTCGCCGGGAGCACACCCCGTGATCTCGCCCTGTTCGGTGTGCCCCCGCCCAACCACTCCTACTGGACCGCGGCCACGCTCGAGGCGATGGCCGCCCAGTATCCGGGTCTCGACCTCGACCCGTGGCGCGCCGGGCTGCCCTGCTAGGGGGACTGACGGAGCCCGAGCCCGTGCCCGCTCAGGAGCTGGTGGCCCAGGGGACCTCGCAGGCCTGATCGAGCTCGATCTCGGCGTGGACGGCGCTGTTGCGGTGGGCGCCGCCGCACCAGGTGGGCATCACCATCGTGTACAGGCCGGTGCCGCCGGCCTGGACGAGCAAGATCCGCTCGGGGTCTCGGACCGCCTGCACGTAGTCTCCCGTGAAGCGGCCGAACTGCCTCGGGTGGAGCCGGCGGGCGACCTCGACCGGCAGAACGGCCAGCTCGGCGATCCGCTCCTGTACCTTGGCTCGGTCGTAGCCGACCTGATCGAGCACCGCGGTGTGGTCCGGGTTGAGCACCAGGATCACGGCGCCCCGGCCGCCGAGCACCACGTTGTTGGTTCCCGGGGCGGCGAGCATCGACGCCAGGATCCCGAGCAGCTCCTCGGCCGACGACTCGGGATCGTCGGCGTCGCCGATGAAGAACGCCGAGTGGGGGGCCTCGGCCCCGACGACGGTCACCACGCTCTGGTCGGCGTCGTAGCCGAAGGTCGTGTGGAGCGGCGGGAACGGCGAGCTCTCCTCGTCTTCGGCGATGCAGAACGTGAACTTCCCGGGATGCCCGTGCAAGGCCATGTCGGACTCGCCGGGACGGGCACCGCCGATGTTGATCATCGCTAACCTGACCGCGCGCCCGATCGACGCGTTGGCCCGATGCCCGGGCCCCATGACCCCGAACCCGCTGGCGATGCCGCCGCACGCCTGCCTGGCCGGCCCGTTCACGATCAGTAGGGGAGCGGTGCAGTGCGTCGTCGCTTGCATCTCCCGCAGATCGAACTCCGGTTGGCACATCGCCTTGATCGCCGCGATCACCACCGGGACGTGGTCGGGCAGGCACCCCGCCATCACCGCTGCGGTTGCCACCTTCTCCACCGACGCCGCCCCCATGAGGGGACCCATCTCGCCGAGGATGTCGCCGGGATCCAATCCGGTGGCGAGGACCATGCGGTCGACCCGCTCGGGGGTCGGCACGATCACGGGTAGGCCGTCGGTGCAGCCGAGGTCGTGGAGGCGCTCGATTGCGGCGGACTCGTCGGGCGCGCTGAGGAGGCCTGTGGTCATCGGCCTTCGATGGATCGGACGAGCTGATCCCGAATCTCGACCGCCACCTTGGCCATGTGCTCGTGCCCCGACCCTGCCACCGGGTGGGGGATCTGGATCCTGGGAAGGCCGGTCATCCCTTCCGACATCGCAACGAAATCGCCCTGGGGCCAGAACTTCTCGGTGACCAGGGATACGGCCGGGAT
>Ga0224508_10001823_pt1 | contig 18680 bp, 18 predicted proteins | sample SF_Jan12_sed_USG_4_FD_170157 | JGI IMG/M metagenome (GOLD analysis project Ga0224508, IMG submission 170157) | Sediment microbial communities from San Francisco Bay, California, United States - SF_Jan12_sed_USGS_21 | ecosystem: Environmental > Aquatic > Marine > Sediment | place: USA... | reverse complement strand
CGGGATTCGAACCCGTGTTACCGGCGTGAGAGGCCGGCGTCCTAGACCCCTAGACGAACGCGCCACGGGACTGTGGAGGGTAGCAGAGTCGAGCCTTCCCGCTCAAGGCTCCGCAGCACTAGCCGCCGGAGAAAATGCTCTTGGGCAGGTGCATCGAAACCAGCATGTGGGGGACATCGACGGTTTCGGCGATTTTCAAGTCCCCGGCCAGGGAACAGAGCATGTAGGCCTCGTCGCGATCGAGGCCCCGGGTCTCGACGATGTAGTCGATCATGTACCGCGTGGCCTTCTTTGCAGCCTCGTCGATGGTGGTGCCAAAACCGGTGGTGGCATAGTAAGTGTCGGTCTCGTATTGCGGTTCCTCGATCGAGCGCCCGCCTTTTAGAACGCTGATCCGATAAACGATCCGCATCGGCGTCTCGATGGCGGTGCCCGAAACCTCGCCCAGGCCCTGGGCCCCGTGGGTGTCGCCGATCGAGAAAAGCGCGCCTTCGACGAAGACGGGAAAGTAAACCGTCGTTCCCGCTACCAGGTTTGGGTCGTCCATGTTGCCACCGTTGGCTCGCGGCGGGATGGTGTTGAGCATCTCGTCGGTGTCCGGCGCGACCCCCATGACACCCGGGAAAGGTTCGAGGGGCACCCGCACCCCTTCAGCGAACTCGAGAACACCCTCCTCCTTGTTGAGCGGGAATCCTCTGTACACAGCCTGTTGGAATTCGTCGGCAAGAAAGCCAAACCCCGGAAGAATCGCCATCCATCCCCAGTCGGCAGTCTCGAGCTCGAGCAGCTCGACGGCCAGGACGTCGCCCCACTCGGCGCCCTCGACATAGACCGGCCCGGTCAAGGTGTGGACCCGGTCCATATCGATACTTCCGAGAGCCTCGACCGTCGAATCCAAGGCGAACTGACCGCCGGTCGCCTCGTGAGTGGTGACCTCGATGACGCTCCCCGATGGGACCCGAACGGCGGGCGGGATCGCGCTGCTGAACTTGTCGTGGGTCTGTTCGTCGGTGAGAACGAAATCCGGCTCGATCGTCTCCGTCGCTTCGAGGGGCGCCCCGGTTTCGACGACCGTCTCGTTCTGCGCTTGCGCGCAGCCGAGAAGACACAGGATCAGGATCAGTGCAGTGAGTCGGATCATGGGTCGTTCCCTTCGACGGTGGAGCGAATCCGACGACTAGTCGCCGTTTGCGAGAAACAGGATCTTGATGCCGTCGGGATCGTGGGTCTCGAAGCAGAGCTTGCCGTCCGGTTGTTCTTTCAGGCCACCGGGGATGTTCCTGTCGCGGAAAAGCAACTCTTCGTAGGCCTTCTCGGCCGACGGTACCGAGAGAGTCAAGGTCATCTTGTGTAACGGGCCCTGGTAGGAGAACTCGTCGCTGCTCAGCGACCCCGCCGGAAGCGACGGTCGTCCACGGACCTCGACAAGACCGGAGCCGGCCTGGTACAGCGCCCCGCGGCCGCTTTCGCTGTCCCAACTGGCAAGCCCCGGCAACCCCAGAACCTCACCGTAAAACCTGTTGGTTTGCACAAAATCGCGAGCCCGCAACACGACTCGAAACTCTTGGATCTCCATCTCTTAGCCCTCCTCAGACGAGGGGCCGATGGTATCCTCGGCCCACCGTGGGCCGCTCAACCCTCCGTCTCGTCACCGCCATCTTACTGTCGATCAACTGCATTTCGGGAAACCTGGAGGCAAGAGAAGTTCGCGAGCCCTTGCCGGTGCTCGAGTCCGGGTTTGTGGACGCCAAGTTACCCACGGCCCGCGGCCCGATCGGCTACTCGCGCACCGCGTTTGGTCCTCTGGTGTCGCTCGCACCGATCGTCGCTTCGCTCGGCGGTGAACTGACAATCGGACCGCTTGCCCAGCGCCACGAGCTGGCTGTAGGGGATACCCGTTTTCTTTTTGGTCCCGGCAGCCCGGCGGTGACGGTCGAACAGGAGATCGATCCACTGAGCCAGCCTCCAGAAAGAGGGCCGGAAGGGCTCCAGGTGCCATTGGATCTGCTGGAGATGATCTACGGCCGCCTTTTGGGTTATGAGTTCGAATGGCGACTGGCGGGCCCCGAGCTCGAAATCTCTAGGCGTCCGGCGCGCCAGATCCCGTTGGTATTCGACGTCGTCCATCTCCAGGGAGTCACCACGCTGGTCTTTCAGTTCCCGAGCGAGCCCCGCTACCGAATCCACCGCGCGTCTTCCCGGCTCGAGGTGGAGATGATCGGGGACCGGCTGGAGCTCGCCTCGCGCCGTCTTTTTCCCGCCGACGATCTCGTGCGCGATGTGCGTCTGACACCCGAGAAGATCATCATCGACCTCGCTCCCAACACCGAGGCACAGGACTATGAGCTCGAAAGCCCGTTTCGGCTGGTCTTCGATGTCCTTCGCAATTCGGGCTCGGCGGGCCGGGCGGCGGGGGCGGTTCCAACCCGCACTCCTGCCCGCAGCAATAGCATTCGCACGATCGTTCTCGACCCCGGTCACGGCGGCAGCGACCCGGGTGCTCGGGGGCCCGCGGGGACCGAGGAGAAAGGACTGACCTTGATCCTGGCTCGGGCGCTTCGCACACGACTTGAGCAGAGGTTCCCGGTGAAAGTCGTTCTTACCCGCTCGGGCGACTCCTTCTTGCCGCACGACACGCGCTCGGCGCTCGCCAACCAGCACAAGGCCGACCTCTTCATCTCGCTCCACATCAACTCCTCTCGCATCTCCGGTGCAAGCGGAGCCGAGACCTACTTTGCCAGCCTCGACGCGAGTGACGAACGGGCTGCCGAAGCTGCTTCCACCGAAAACCGTGGCGACCCCTTATACGACCTGCAGCTCATCCTCTGGGACCTCGCCCAGAGCCGTCATCTCGCCGAGAGCCAGCGATTCGCTTCGCTCGTTCAGGCTGAACTCAACGAAGCGTTGAGCCTGAGGGACCGCGGCGTCAAGCAGGCTCCGTTTCGGGTTCTGATGGGTGCTGCCATGCCGGCGGTCTTGGTCGAACTGGGTTTCCTGAGCAACCCACGCGAGGAGTCACGGCTCGCCGACCCCAACTACCGCAACCAACTGGTAGACGCGTTGGCACGCGCAGTAGGCCGCTACAAAGCCAAGATCGAAGGAGTCGTAGCAACCACGGAAGACATCACCAGTAGATGAATCGCGGAACAGCCAACTCTGTGCTGGCGGGGATCTTCGCGGTCGGGCTGGCGGGGTTCGGCTTCTGGCTGTGGTCCACTCGAGAGACCGTTCCGGCAGCCGGTGAGACCGGTAGAGTCGAACCACTCGTCGCCGGCAGCGTCCAGCTCATGTTTCCCGGTCCTGGCAACCTGCTCCATACCGAGGATCGACTCTTGGACACTGTGGGTGAGGACGGCTCGCTCCTCGCCACCCTCGTCGAGACTCTCCTCGCCGGCCCGAACACCGAGGGGCTTTTTCGTCCTTTCCCCGACGGTACCGAGCTGTCTTCGATCCTGGTCACCAGAACCGGAACGGCATTTGTGGACTTGATGTCGCGAGAGGGAGCGCCGCCTCTCTCATCGGGGTCGACCGAGGAGCTGTTGAACGTCTACAGCGTGGTCAACTCGGTGCTCGTCAATGCGCCGGAGGTTCGCGGCGTCGTTCTATTGTGGAACGGACAGCATCGCCCGACCCTCGCCGGCCACGTGGATCTGACACGGCCGCTGATACTCAATCGTTCCCTCATCGCCGCCAGTGCGGAAGCGCTGTCCGGCACATGATCTCGACGCGACATCCCTCTCGATGAGTTCAACGCGAGAGCCTTCTGGATGAGCTCAATCGGCGTCTTCGACTCAGGGGTCGGGGGCCTGACGGTTGTCGCCGCGCTACGGCGCCGCCTACCCGGCGAGTCCATCCTGTATCTCGGCGACACCGCCCGGTTGCCCTATGGCACCAAGTCGGCCGACACCGTAGTCCGCTACACGCAGCGGAACCTGGCTTTTCTGGCCAGCCGTGGAGTCAAGGCCATCGTCGTCGCATGCAACACGGCGTCGGCGCTAGCCCTCGACCGGGTCGAGACTTCCCTGCCGGTCTGGGGTGTGATCGAGCCGGGCGCACAGGAGGCGGCACGAGTCAGTTCGGGAAGTGTCGGAATTCTCGCCACTGAAACGACGATTCGCTCGGGAGCCTACCCGCGGGCCCTGTCTCGGATCCGGCCCGAGCTCGAGGTCCAAGGCAAAGCATGTCCGCTCTTTGTGCCGCTCGTCGAAGAAGGCTGGGAGGACGATCCAGTGACGTTCGAGATCGCACGCCGTTATCTCGACCCGCTGTTGGAATCCGGAGTCGACACGATGGTCCTCGGTTGCACCCACTATCCCCTGCTGGAGCCGACGATCCGTCGCGTTACCGGTTCGAGAATCCAACTGGTCAGTTCGGCTGAGGAGGCGGCCGCGCATGTGGCCGAAGATCTCGCGCGTCTGGGGCTCAGGGAGAATTCCACCGATGCGGCCGGTGAGGCTCGAGTCGATCTCTGTATGACCGACAGCGCCAGCCGCTTCGAGTCGATGGCGCGGAGAATTCTCGGGGAGCTGGAGACCCCCCCCGAACACGTCAACGTCTGAGCTGGGTGCCAGGCCAAGACGGTCGAGACAGAGCTCGACCGCTACACCTCGAGTCGACCTCCGTGTCGACCGATCCCGTGCCGTGGCCAAGACGGTCGAGACAGAGCTCGACCGCTACACCTCGAATCGGTCTCCGCCATTGCCGTTCCCGGACCGCGCGACGCCCGATGTAGCGGTCGACCTCCGTCTCGACCCAAGGAACGTGGCGGTCCACCTCCGTCTCCATCCGAGGAATGTAGCGGTCCACCTCCGTCTCGATCCGAGGAATGTAGCGGTCGACCTCCGTGTCGACCGAACTTCGTCCGAAACTCGACCGAGACAAACTCGACCGCCACAACCGAGACACAGGAGCCCTCGGTCGGGTTTTCGGTCATCACAACCTTCTCGCCGCGGCATACAATGCCTCGCATATGAGCAAAACCAGACCCCACGGCCGCGCCGACGATGAGCTCCGACCGGTCGAGATCGCGATCGGAGCGATGAAGTTTGCCGACGGCTCCGCACAAATCGACGGCGGCGATACACGCGTCCTGATCGGTGCGACCATCGAGAACCGGGTGCCGCCTTTTCTCATCAACTCGGGTAAGGGTTGGGCCACGGCCGAATACGCGATGCTGCCACGCGCCACGTCGTCGCGCTCCCAGCGCGAGGTTTCTCGCGGCCGCCCCTCGGGCCGCAGCTCCGAAATCCAGCGTCTGATCGGTCGCAGCGTGCGCGCCGGGCTGGATCTCAAGGCCCTGGGCGAGCGCACGCTGATTCTCGATTGCGATGTTCTTCAGGCCGACGGGGGAACGCGGACCGCGGCGGTGACCGGCGCCTATGTTGCAGCGGTCCAGGCCCTCGCCGGGATTCTCCTCGCCGGCGACATCAGCCGCTGGCCGGTTGTGCGGCAGATCGCCGCTGTATCGGTGGGGATTGTCGATGGACGCCCTCTTCTGGATCTCGAAGCGAGTGAGGACCAGCGGGCCTACGTGGACATGAATGTCGTCGGCACATCGCAAGGCGAAATCGTCGAAGTCCAGGGAACCGGCGAGCGACGCAGCTTCACAAGGAGCGAGCACGACCGGTTGCTGGACCTGGCTCTCGAAGGCATCGCCGAGCTCGTTCGGAGGCAGAACGAGATCCTCGCTCCGTTGATGGCCGAGGTCGAAGCCGTCCTCGCCAAAAGCGATCGGCAGCCGGCGCCGCCAAAAGACGAGAAGGACCTCTGGGGCCGGCCCGGCTAGGTCTGCCGGTCCTACAGAATCGTTCCCGTTACATCCACTTCGACCACCGGTTGCAACCGGCTCGAAGTCTCGAGCCGAAGTTTGCCGCTAAAAAGACCCTTCTCCATTCCCGGGTCGAGAGTCAGTCGCACCCGGAACTTTTTGCCGCCATCGATGGGTTCGATGTCGGCCACCACTCCGGTGATATCGGTCTCGGCGGATGTCACGTCCACGGTCGCTGAACTGAGGTTCTCGACTTCCAAAAACGCGCTGTAGGGGCCGTCCAACTCGCGGCGACCGAAATCCGCCATCCGGGGACGCACCGCGATGACCGGTCGTACAAACCCCGAGACCGGCAGATTGATCAGCTTGCTTCCGGGCCGGTTGGTGCGAATGCGCACATAGTCCGCCATCGGACCGACCGGTGCGTCGTCGGCGAGGGTGAGAACGATCTTCCACTGCTTGTCGGGGCCCTCGGAGCGGCGCTCCTCCGCTGTCGCCTCACGGTGGGACACCCCGAGAAAACCGTATGGCGACTCGACAGCAGTCACCTCCAGGGGTGTGGCGTCGCTGGCCCAGAGCAAATGTTCACTGGTCAGATGCTCCTCCCCAACCACTACGACAAAGCGCGCGTAGACCGGCTGGAGTTCGAATTTCGGCCGGATGTCGGCTTTGACGACCAGCTTGATCCGTGGATTTGCGGTGTCGTCGGTAAAGACCGTGACCGCCTTGGCGATAGGGCCTCGAAAGTCCCCCGTCTCGACGGTGGTCACGACGCGGCCGCTCTTTCCCGGTTCGATCGACCGATCAAACTCTGCCACGGCACAACCGCAAGAGGAGCTGACGTCGCGGATCCGCAGGGTCTCAGTCCCCACGTTTCGAATCTCAAAGCTGTGACGAATCGTCTCACCCTTATCGACGGCACCGGCATCGTAGATCGGCGCCACCGGGACGGCTCGCGCTTCTTGAGCCACCACAGGTGATCCGGCAAGTGCCAGAAAAACAAGTGCCAACGAGAATAGTCGTGTTTGCAACAAAATCCTGACCTCCGTTCGCGTTCGACGCCAATGCTATACTGCCGCCCACTCGTCGCAAACCGCCCGCCTCGCAGCTTGGACATCTATCTCATCGCCATCGGCGGCACCGGAGTCGCACCCTTGGCGTGTCTTCTAAAAGAACAGGGGCATCGTGTACGCGGCTCCGATGGGCCCCTCTACCCGCCGATGAGCACCCTGCTCGAGACGGCCGGGATCGAGGCGCACGAAGGCTACAACCCGGCGCATCTCGATCCGCGACCGGATCTCGTCATCATCGGCAACGCGGTTCCGCGCACCAACCCGGAGGCCGAAGAGGTCGAGAGACTCGGTCTCGAACGCATTTCGATGCCGGAAGCCCTCTACCGATTCTTTCTCGAAGGCCGGCGGCCGCTGGTCGTTACCGGAACACACGGCAAGACAACGACCACGGCGATGGCCGCCTGGGTGTATCTGCGCTGTAACGCAGACCCTGGTTTCCTGATCGGCGGCCTGCCAAAGGATCTCTCCCGAAATTTCCGCGCCGGCGGCGGTGCGCGATTCATCGTCGAGGGGGACGAGTACAACGCGGCCTATTTCGACCGCGGGCCCAAGTTCTTTCACTATCGCCCGCAGACCTTGATTCTGACGAGCGTTGAGTTCGACCACGCCGACCTCTACCCCGATGCCGAAGCGGTCGAGCGCGTCTTCGGCGAGCTTGTCGAACGGTTACCGCAGGAGGCTCTTCTAATCGCGTGCGGTGACTCACCCGACGTCCGGCGAGTGGCTAGCCGGGCCAAATGCAAGACGATCTCTTACGGGCTCGACCACGCCAACGATCTTCACCCCACCGCTACGCCCGACACCGACGCCGATTCGACACGCTTCGAGTTGATCGACCCCGATGACGGCGAGGTCACGGTCCGTCTCTCACTCGCTGGACATCACAACGTACAAAACGCGCTTGCGGTCTGGGCCGCGGCTCGTGCTGATGGTTACCCGGCCGAAACGGTCGCAGCGGCGCTGGGCAGCTTCGGGGGAGTCAAACGGCGTCTCGAGCTCGTGGGTCGACCCCGAGGGATCGCCGTGCTCGACGACTTCGCTCACCATCCGACGGCAGTGGCAAAGACGTTGGAAGGGCTCAAGGCCCGCTTTCCTATGCGCCGTCTCCTGGTGGCCTTCGAGCCCCGATCGCTCACAACCGCACGCAATCTCTTCTTTGCCGAGTATTGCGAAGCCTTCAAGCGCGCCGATCGTGTTTTCTTCGCGCCGATCTATTACGCCGCCCGGATCGAGGCGAACGAGCAACTGGATCTCGCCGGGATCTCCAGGAATCTGGCACGAAGCGGTAGACCCGCAGTTCTGACCACGGGGATCGACGAGCTACTTTCTCGGCTCGCCGACGAAGCTCAACCCGGAGACGTCATCGTCACGATGTCTTCGGGGAGTTTTGACGGTTTGCCGCACCGCCTGGCCAAGGCTCTGGAAGAGGTTACAAAGACCGCTCCTTAGTCGGGCAGAGGCGTTCTCCCCTCCCCTGTTTCTGCTAACATTTCGTCCTCAGTGGCTTCCGCCGCTAAGGGATTTCTCTACAGTGATTTACCAAGGAAACCAGTCGCTCGCAAAAGAGGCTCGCGAGCGAATCCTCACCACATTTGAACAAACTCTCGATCTGGCCGCCGCAGGCAAACTGCAGGAGGCCCACACAGGCTGCGATTTCATTCTGCAACTGGACCCGCTCTTCAACCCCGCGCGTCAGCTAAAGGACCGGTTACAGGAGGCCACCGGCCCGGTCGAAATCGAAGACTTGAAAGTCCAACCAGAAGCCGGGCCGGAAGCTAGCCCGGACGACGACATTTTCAGCCTCTCGCCGCCTCCCGTCGCGACGCCACAGCCCGAAGGAGAAGAACAGCTCGAAAACGGCGAACACGAAGTCTCCGACGAGTTGGAGTCTGCCCTCGATCTCAGCATGCTCGGTTCGGGACCAGCGCCTTCGAGCCTCGCCGAGGAACCCTCCATTCCCGAGCCGCTCGAGGATCTCGCCCGAGACACGCCGCCGCCAGAGCCCGAAGCCGCATTGGACGCGGAGAGTGAGGGCCGGATCGCCGAACTACTTGCTGAGGGGCAGACCGCTTTTGAAGACAAGGAATACCAGTCGGCGATCGACGCCTGGTCGAGGATTTTTCTGGTCGATATCGACCACCGCGAAGCCAGTCGCAGGATAGAGCTGGCCCGCAAGCTCAAGTCCGAGGTCGAGCGACAGATGGAGGAGGTTTTTCACGAGGCGGTAGCGCATGTGGAAGGCGGGGACTTCGAATCGGCGCGTAGCAGTTTTCAACGCGTCCTCGAGATGCACCCGAGCCATTTGAGTGCGCAGGAGTACCTCGAGAAACTCGACTCCGGAAACTTCGCGGGACGCACAGAGGGAGCGGTCCCCGCGCCACCGGCGATGACGCACCCCCCAGCCGATCCGGGATCGGGCCAACCGGCGCTGGCGGACCTCTCCGGCGAGGTTCCCGAGGACCTGCTGAGTACGCCCTCCCTGGAGCCGGCCGGGGAGGCCCTGTCTCCGGTGGATGCTCCTACGGGACCGCCGCCGCAAGCCAAGCCGGCGCACTCGAAGGCAAAGCGATTCGGGTTTCGGCCTCCCCTTCTCTATGTCGGCGGCGCAGTTCTTCTCCTGGTTGCCGTCAGTTTCTGGTTTCTCTGGAAGAACTGGGACAACACCTTCCCAAACGCAGGGGACCAGACCATCACCACACCTCGGCCACGCATCGACCCCGTTGCTCGGGCCGTAAAAGTCCACGACGACGGTGACACCGCGCTCGCCATCGCGCAGCTCAAGAGACTACCCCCGAGCCACGAGCGCTATGCCGAAGCACAGGCCCTCATCGCCCAATGGGAGGCACCCGAGGAGACCGAGCCAGCCGAGGTCGTCACACCCGAACAAATCACAGAGCGAGACCGGCTTGTGCAGGAAGCTAGAAGCGCAGTTGAACGCCGCCAGCAACTTCGCGCCCAACGTCTAATGACTATGGCCGCCAGCAACGCAGCTCTCGACGAAGGATCCGTCGCCCTGAATACCGCGATCGAGCACGAGCTTGCACCACTGGCCTCCCAGATCGAGATCTTCCGTCAAGGCGAATGGACCCACGGCTTGAAGACTCTCTGGCAGTTACGGGAAGCCAACCCCGGGGACCTCGACGTCCAACGTCTGATGGTGGACTCGTATTACAACCTGGGAGTTCGCGACCTCCAGCGTCAAGAGCCTCTGACGGCGATCCAAAACCTCACCGAGGCCCTCAACCTGGCGGGTGCGGACCCCGAGGTCCAACGGCTCTTGGAATTTGCCCGAACCTATGAGAGGCGGCGAGCGGATTTGCTCTACAAGATCTTTGTGAAATACGTCCCCTTCCGCTAGCCGCCTCGACCTCGCCTCCAGAGGCTCCAGTTCACAAAGCTCAGATGAAGCGCCCTGACAAAACGACCGATTCCGACCTTCTTTTTGACCTGCCGCTAAAGATTCCTGCCGCCCACCAGGACGGAGCGGAAACCGCGGAGGTCACTCGACCGGGAATCGAATTCGCCGAGGCCCAGACGCCTCTTGTCTTCGAGTCGCCCGATCCCCACGAGACGAAAGAGACCGCGGCACCGGCTTTCACCACGGGAAGCCCGGGCGAGCCACCCCTTGGCGCCCGCTTCTCGGCGGCGATCCTCGATCTGGGGACGCTCGTCGCGGGTCTCGCAGTCGCGGTTGGCGGTGCCAGCGTTTTGGGAATTAGGCCAACGCTGGCGCTTTGGCCACCGTTGGTACTTTTCCTTCTCTCCTTTTCGTTTCTCTACACGGTCATGCCTTTGGCGTTCTGGGGCAAGACTCCCGGGATGGCCTATGCCCGGATTGTCTGCCGGGGAAACGACGGCCTCCCGCTCACCATCCCTCAGACTGTTCTGCGCTGGGCCGGTCTCGTAATCGTGTACGCCGGAGCCGGTCTTCCGGCGCTCCTTGCACTCTCCGGCGTATCGCTCTCGGATCTTCTCAGCCGGTCACGCGTCTTAATCGACGACCGACCTCGCCACCAGACGTAACGACTTACCGGCGTCGCCGCCCGACGCTGTACGCCAGCCACAGGTTCCCGGAGCCGGCGCCCATCGCGAACGCCAGCAACGGGTCGATGCCCGGAAGAAGTGCCGCCAGCCCGCCCGCCTGATAGATCAACCCGGCGACACGGAAGGGGGTGAAACCGAGCCCTCCGTGGGCAAAGAAAGAATGACCGAGCACCAGCAGCCACAACGCGGGCAACAAGCCCGGGAGCCCTTTCCAGATGAGTGCGACAGAAAGAGCGACCGCCACCAACGACAAGTTCCCCTGGCTTCTCAATACCCAGCTGGCCAGCTCGGAGCGATTCCCGCCCCGACCGCCCCGCATCAGAGCTAGGCCCTCAAAAACACCCCCTACCAGAATCGCCACCGACCACACCACCACAACGGCGACGGGTCCCCGGCTCGGAAGCCGTGGCGTCAACAACGCCGCCGCAACCAGCACAACGGCCCATACCACCCAAGAAGACGGAGAGCGAAGGAAGCGATCCGCGGATCGCGAGAAGAGCTCTCGGACCTGCTCGAGATCTGAGGCTTCAGAGGAGAGATCCGCCGGCGGCACGAGCGGATCGTAGTCGGACGCCATCCTGCCTGTTACCGCTACCGCAACATTCGCAGTTGCGTTCGGGCTCTCTTGAATGTCCGTTCACGCTGGGCGGTCGTGCCTTCGCCACGGTCCTTCATCGCGCGCGCCTCGGCAAGCAACACCTCCGCTCCTTCCCGGTCGAGCTCTTCGGCACGCCGCGCGTCCTCGGTGAGAATCGTAAGCTGGTTGTCGATCATCTCTACGAAACCACCATCGACAAAAAACGTCTCTTCGCCCGCCTCGGTGTCAATGCGCAAGCGACCGACATCGAGCTTGGCAAGTATGGCCGCACGGTTGCGCATGAACCCAAGCTCACCGTCATGCGCCGGAACGGCGACAAAGCGAGCGTCGCCCTCGAAGACCGCCTTCTCGGGGGTCACAACGGAGACGTAAAAAGACTTGGCGTCGGCCATGGTTTGCAGTCAGTCGCCTAGTTGTCCGCGGCCAGTTCCTCGGCCCGTTTGGCTGCATCTTCGATCGTACCGACATACATAAAGGCCTGATCCGGAAGGTGATCCCACTTGCCGTCGCAGAGCTCCTCAAAGGAGCGGATGGTGTCTTCGAGCGAAACATAGACACCCTTGAGACCGATGAACTGTTCGGCAACAAAGAAAGCCTGTGAAAGAAAGCGCTCGATCTTGCGCGCGCGGCGCACGATCAGTTTGTCCTCTTCCGACAGCTCATCGACACCCAAAATTGCGATGATGTCCTGGAGGTCCTTGTACCGCTGCAGGATCTGCTGTACCCGACGTGCGACCCGGTAGTGGCGCTCACCGATGAACTCCGGCGACACAATGCGGCTCGATGAGGCCAACGGGTCAACCGCCGGATAGATCCCCTTCTCCGAAATCGAACGCTCCAGGTTGACCGTCGAGTCGAGATGGGTGAAAGCGGTAGCCGGGGCGGGATCAGTGTAGTCGTCGGCCGGTACATAGATCGCTTGGATCGACGTGACCGCTCCTTGGTTGGTCGACGTGATCCTTTCTTGAAGCTCACCCATCTCGGTTCCTAGCGTCGGTTGATAGCCGACGGCCGATGGCATGCGGCCGAGAAGCGCCGACACCTCAGAACCTGCCTGTGAAAATCGGAAGATATTGTCGATAAAAAGTAGCGTGTCGACACCGGTCTGATCACGAAAATGCTCGGCCATCGTGAGGGCCGAAAGGGCCACTCTCAGACGCGCGCCGGGCGGCTCGTTCATCTGCCCGAAGACCATCACCGTCTGATCGATGACCCTTTTGCCGGTGTCACCGATCTGCGCCTCCTGCATCTCGAGCCACAGATCGTTCCCCTCACGGGTACGTTCACCAACGCCGGCAAAGCACGAATAACCGCTGTGGAAGCGAGCCAAACGCGCGATCAGCTCCTGGATGATGACGGTCTTACCGACACCGGCGCCGCCGAAAAGGCCCGCCTTGCCGCCGCGCACGAGCGGGCACAAAAGATCCATGACCTTGATTCCGGTCTCGAACATTTCGGTCTTGGCCGACAAGTCGTCGAGGTTGGGCGATGCGCGGTGAATGGGCCGTTTCTCGGCGGTGTGGACCGGACCGCGATCATCAATCGGCTCCCCGACAAGGTTGAACACGCGACCCAGCGTCTCCGTGCCAACCGGGACCTGGATCGGCGCACCCGTATCCTCGACCTTCTGTCCGCGGCAGAGCCCATCCGTCGAGTCGAGCGCAATGGCTCGCACACGTCCACCACCCAGGTGCTGTGCTACCTCGCACCAGAGAGTCTCGCTCTTGGCCTCGCCCAGAACGGTCCTTTCGACTTCGACCTTGAGAGCGTTGTAGATCGCCGGCAGATTGTCTTCCGAGAACCTTGCGTCGAGGATCGAGCCGATGACCTGGGTGACTTCACCTACGTTTTCGTTTTGCATAGCTTGTTATTCCTTGAGGCGAGGGCGTTCGCGCCTTACGCGAGGGCGTTCGCACCCCCGACGATGTCTAGAAGTTCCATGGTGATCTGGGTCTGCCGCGCCCGGTTGTACTGCTGGGTCAGGCGTTTGATCATGTCCTCGGCGGCGTCGGTTGCCGCCTTCATCGCCACCATCCGGGCAACCTGCTCGGAGACGGCGGCGTCGGTAAAACTCTGAAACAGCCGCACCCGGACGGTCGCCGGCAGAATCTCGCTCAAGAGACTCTGCGGATCCGGCGAAAACTCATACTGCGCCGCCGTCCCGGTCTCGCCGGCGGAGGCCGCCTCGTACTCTAGCGGCAGCAGTTTCTCCACCACAGGAGCCTGTCGCGCAGTCGATATGAACTTTGTATAGGCCACATACACCGCGTCGATCTCACCTGCGGTAAACCGCTCGATCAACTGGTTGGCCAATGGCTCGACTTTCTCGAACCGCACCGTTTCACCGATCTCGGCATCGGTCGAATCCATCTCACGGCCGAGAAAACCAAAGAAGCCGATCCCTTTCTTGCCTATCATGTGGGTCTCGCACCCGACCCCGCGACCGGCCAGTTCGTCGAGATGCTCGGTGGCTTTGCGCAACACATTGCTGTTGTAGCCGCCGCAAAGGCCCCGATTACTCGTCAAGATCAGAACCGCCGCTCGCTTCTCGCTTTCAGGCTGATGCATCAACGGGTGGTCTATACCTGAAGCGGCACGGGCCAGATTGCCGACCAGTTGAGCCAGTTTGTCGGTGTAGGGGCGACCCGCCACCGCAGCGCTATAGGCCGCCTGAAACCGCGCCGTCGCGATGAGCTGCATGGTCCGCGTGATCTTGCGGATGTTGCGCGACGCCTTGCGGCGTTTGACCAGTACCCTGCGATTCGCCATCAGTCTTCTCGAGTCGCTTACTCGGCGCCTGCCGCTTTCTGGTTGACGAAGTTCGTCTTGAGATCGGTGATGACCTGCGCAATCGTCTCGGTCAGCTCATCCGAAACCAGCCCTTTCTCCGAGATCTCGTCAAGGATCTCCGGGAACTCGTCGCGCAGATGACCGAGAAGCGTCGTCTCGAATTCGCTGACCTGACCCAACGGCAGATCATCGAGGTGTCCCCCGGTACCGGCGATGATCGACACCACCTGGCTTTCGACCGGGAAGGGGCTGTACTGGGGCTGTTTGAGCAGCTCCACCATACGCTCGCCCCGGTCCAACTGACGCTGGGTCGCTGCGTCGAGCTCGGTACCCAACTGAGCGAAGGCTTCGAGCTCGCGAAACGAGGCGAGATCCAGCCGCATGGTTCCTGCGATCTTTTTCATCGCCTTGATCTGGGCGTTGCCACCGACCCGCGATACAGAGATCCCGACGTTTACCGCTGGCCGCACACCGGCAAAAAACAAGTCGGGCTCGAGATAGATCTGCCCGTCGGTGATCGAGATCACGTTGGTGGGAATATAGGCGGAGACCTCGCCCTCGAGCGTCTCGATGATCGGCAAAGCCGTCATCGAGCCTCCGGAGTCCGCGAATTTGTGGACCCGGTATTTCGCCTTGTCGTCGAGCGATTCGTGCCAGGCCTCGGCCCGCTCCATGCCCTCGCCCCGATGGAAGACCCCTGCCGCGTCGTCGGGCCGGTGCTCGGCAGGCGCCTCGGCGCCTCGTGGGTGCTTCAAGGCCAATGACCGGTCGACCGAGTCCTCGGGCGTGTTTTTTGGCACCAGAGCGTACTCGTTGCGCATCTTGACGGCGCGCTCCAGGAGCCGCGAATGCAAGTAGAAAACGTCGCCGGGGTACGCCTCGCGACCCGGTGGCCGCCGCAGGAGAAGCGAGAGCTGACGGTAGGCCTGCGCCTGTTTCGACAGATCGTCGTAGACCACCAGGGTGGCGCGCCCCTGGCCGTACATAAAGTACTCGGCCATCGCGGCGCCGGCGTAGGGAGCGATGTACTGCAGCGGTGCCGGATCCGAAGCCGACGCCGACACTACGATCGTGTAGTCCATGGCACCGAGCTCGGTCAGCTTGTCGACCACGCCGGCCACCGTCGACTCCTTGAGGCCGATCGCGACATAGATACAGGTCACATCGCCGCCCTTTTGGTTGACGATGGTGTCTAGTGCAATGGCGGTCTTGCCGGTCTTACGGTCACCGATGATCAGCTCGCGCTGGCCGCGGCCGATCGGAATCATCGAATCAATGCCCTTGATCCCGGTCTGTAGGGGCTCATCAACCCCCTGCCGGGCGGCAATGCCGGGCGCTTTGAACTCGAGCGGTCGCCGCTCGCCGGTCTCGACAACGCCCTTGCCGTCGAGAGGCCGGCCCAGCGGATCTACGACGCGACCCACCAGGGCCTCGCCGCAGGGAATCGACAGCAGGTTGCCGGTGCGCCGCACCTCGTCACCCTCTTTGATGTCCAGGTAGTTGCCAAAGATGACGACACCGACGGAGCTTTCCTCGAGGTTGAAGACCTGTCCAAACTGGCCGTTCTCGAACTCCAGCTGTTCGCCCGCCATGGCACCGGTCAAACCATAGACGCGGGCAATACCATCACCCAGCTCGAGCACCCGGCCGATCTCCGAAAGATCGACCTCGCTGCGGTAATTCTGGATCTCTTCGGTGAGAACGGATGAGATCTCGTCAACGTTGAACTTCATCTGTCTGCCCTTCGTTCTTAAGGTGCGGCCTCGCCGCCCCCTCCATCTGAGAAATAAGTCTTGCCGCTCAAGAGCTCTTGCGCCGTGCGTTCGAACAAACGCTCGCCGAGCTTGGAGATCTCCCGCGAGACACTCGAGTCGAACTTGCGATCGCCCACCTGGATGACCATGCCGCCAAGCAGCTCAGGATCCACCGTCTCCACCAGACGCGGCGTCGCTTCGAGCACTCGGGCCGCGACCTCCTCCGTCCGCTTGCGGTTCTCGGGGCTCAACGCCACCGCTGTCATCACCTGAACCTCGACGATGCCCTTCGCCTTTTCGAGCCCCTGGCGGTAGGCCTCGGCCAGCGCCCGCAGCAGCCGAAGCCGACCCTTGCGATTCATCACCTGAAACGTGTCGACCAATAGGTCGCTCATGCGGCCGCGAAAGCTCCGCTCGAGAGTTTGGCAACGGCTCTCGCTGTCCACCAAGGGAGTGGCGACGGCGCGTTCGATGTCCGGATCACGGTCGAGAAGTTCGACCACGCCCTCCAACTCCAGGAGCACGTCGTCCTCAGCACCCTGCGCCGTAGCCAGACCCAGGAGGGCCTCGGCATAGAGGCTGGCAACGGCCAACTCGCGTTCGTCGATCTTCGGCGCCATGGCGTCTTCTACCGGCTGCCTAGTTGGTCTCGGTTTCACCGAGCCTGGCAATCGACTCCGCGATCAAACGATCGTGATCTTCCGCCGAAAGATCCTTCTCGACGATGCGAGACGCCATGTCGGTCGCCAGCGTGGCGCTCGTTGTGTAGAGCTCTTTGACGGCGGTCTGGGTGGCAATCTCGATCTCGCGTTTTGCACGCTCGATCATCTTTTCGGATTCGGCGCGAGCCTCCTCCTCGATCCTGGCCCGAACCACGTCCGCGTCACGCCGTCCTTCTTCGACGATGCCCGTCGCCTCGGCGCGAGCTTCGTCCAGCTTGTCGGAGTACTCCTTGAGCCGTTCCTCAGCCGACTGGCGATCCGTGTCGGCCTTCTCCAGAGACTCGCGAATGAATCGCTCGCGCTCCTGGAGAGAGTTGAGCAACGGACCCCAGGCGAACTTTCCGAGCACAAACAGAACGGCTCCGAAGATCAACACGGTCCAGACCATGTTGCCCAGATCGCCGGCAAAGATGTTCTCTTCGTCGCCACCGGCTGCAAGAACCGGCGCCGCCATGAGCACCACGAGTACGGAAAGAGAGATCCGCTTCATCTGTACGCCTTTCGAAGACAGGCCGGGGACGCGGCCGGCGAACCGGTCCGCGATCCCAGCCGCCCTATTTGGCGAACCAAATAACAATCAAGGCAAAAAAGGTAGCGCCTTCGATCAGCGCCGCCGTCACGACCATCGGCGTAAAGATCTGGCCTGCAACTTCGGGCTGACGTGCCATCGACTCGACAGCGCTACCGCCGATTCGACCGATGCCCAGGCCGGCACCGATGATCACCAGACCGGCGCCGATGCCGTTGCCCAGCTTTGTCGCGCCAAGGGTTGTAAGAAGGCTTCCCTCGTCTGCGCTGGCACCTTCGGCGGCCATGGCCGGACCGGAGGGCACCAACATCAGGACGAGGCCTGCAACGATCAAACCGAGGGTCAGTTTCGAGAACCTCTTGCTCATCTAGTTTTCCTCTTTTTTCGAGAGATCGTCACCCCGCGGGAGAGGTGACTTTCAATAATCGCCATCGCGTTATTCCGCCTCATGGCTCCGCGACCCGCAGTCCGGAGCATGGCAACGATTTCAGTCTTGCGCTTCGAATGTCTTCGGCTAATGAGCCGCTGCCTCCTCATGCTCGTCGTGGTGAAACACCACCGACATTCCGATAAAGAGGGTCGTCAGAAAGGTGAAAATAAACGCCTGCAGAAAGGCGACAAACAACTCCAGCATGGTCAGCGCGACACTGCCCAGAATCACAGGCACTGCAACCGCCGCGCCCATGACTCCCGAGACGCTTCCAGCGGCGAGGATAAAGCTCACCAACACCGCCAGGATCAAGTGACCCGCCACCATGTTGGCAAAAAGCCGCACGGTGAGCGCGAAGATCTTGGCAAACAAACCGGCGATCTCGATGGGAACCAGCAGCGGCGCCATCCACCACGGGCCGGGGCAGAAGTGCTTGATGTAGTCCATACCTCCGAGTCGCAGACCGTTGACCACCATCATCAAGAAGGTCATCACCGACAGGGTGCCGGTCACCCAGATGTTGGCCGTGGCGGTACCCCCGATGTGGGTGCCCATGACCGGCGTGATCGATCCCAAAGGGATGAGCCCCAGGAGATTCATTGCCAGAACAAAGAAGAAAACGCTCCAGATGTACTTGATGAACCGGTCGGTGTGATGCTCGAGCACCGGCCGCGCGATGTCCTCCCGCAGGTACTGGCAGATCACCTCGATCAGGTTCCCCGGCCCCGCCGGGATCAACCCGTCAATCCCCGCCTTGCCCCGCCGTTTCCGCAAGGCCCACGGAAAAAGGACGCACACCAGCAACCCGGCCAGAATGATCATGGCGATGTGGTCGCTCATGATGGTCACCACGCCCTTTGGCGTCAGCAAACCCGCGTCGAATTCCTTTTCGACGAGCGGGTGCTGGACGACGTGCGCTAGCGGACTTGCGGTCGACATAACCGTGCGGGCGATGGGGCGAACTCTGAGGTTT
>Ga0224508_10001822_pt1 | contig 18680 bp, 15 predicted proteins | sample SF_Jan12_sed_USG_4_FD_170157 | JGI IMG/M metagenome (GOLD analysis project Ga0224508, IMG submission 170157) | Sediment microbial communities from San Francisco Bay, California, United States - SF_Jan12_sed_USGS_21 | ecosystem: Environmental > Aquatic > Marine > Sediment | place: USA... | reverse complement strand
GCGCCTGTCGGCCACTAAGGCGCTCATCGAACGACGGGACACGGTCATCGTCGCCACGGTGTCCTCGATTTACGGGCTGGGCGATCCGCAGTCGTACCTGAAAATGGTACTGCACCTGGTGCGCGGTGATCTGATCGATCAGCGCACCATTCTGCGGCGCCTGGCCGAGATGCAATACACGCGCAACGACGTGGATCTGCGCCGTGGCACCTACCGGGTCAGGGGCGACGTGATAGACGTGCACCCTGCGGAGTCCGACCGCGAGGCGTTGCGCATCGAATTGTTCGACGACGAGGTGGAATCGCTGAGTTTTTTCGACCCGTTGACTGGCGAGATGTTGCGTCGCGTACCGCGCCTGACGGTGTATCCCAAGACACACTACGTGACGCCGCGTGAGGTGCTCGACCGTTCGGTCGACGAAATACACGAGGAACTGCAGGTGCGTCTTGCACAGCTGCGTGAGGCCGGCAAGCTGCTGGAAGCCCAGCGCCTAGAGCAGCGCACGCTGTTCGACATCGAGATGATCCGCGAGCTCGGTTATTGCGCCGGGATCGAGAATTACTCGCGCTTCCTGTCCGGGCGCCTGCCGGGCGAACCGCCGCCCTGCCTGTTCGACTATCTACCGGGCGACGCGTTGCTCATCATCGATGAAAGCCATGTCACCGTGCCGCAGCTGGGGGGCATGTACCGCGGCGATCGTTCGCGCAAAGAGACGCTGGTTGAGTACGGCTTCCGGCTGCCTTCGGCACTGGACAACCGGCCATTGCGGTTTGACGAGTTCGAGCGGCAGATGCCGCAGGCGATATTCGTATCGGCGACGCCTGGACCGTACGAAGACGAGCACGCCGACCAGGTGGCCGAGCAGGTTGTACGACCTACCGGCCTCGTGGACCCGCAGGTCGAGGTGCGTCCCGCCTCCACGCAGGTAGACGACGTGTTATCGGAAATCCATACGTGCGTGGACAATTCCGAGCGCGTGCTGATCACGACACTTACCAAGCGCATGGCGGAAGACCTGACCGATTATCTGCACGAGCACGGTGTCCGTGTTCGCTACCTGCATTCCGATATCGACACCATGGAGCGGGTTGAGATTATCCGCGAGCTGCGCATGGGTACCTTCGATGTGCTGGTGGGCATCAATCTGTTGCGCGAGGGTCTGGATATGCCCGAAGTGGCGCTGGTCGCGGTGCTCGATGCCGACAAAGAGGGGTTCTTACGCTCCGATCGATCGTTGATCCAGACCATCGGGCGTGCCGCCCGCAACGTCAACGGGCGCGCAGTCTTGTACGCCGATCGGGTGACCGGCTCCATGCAGCGGGCGATCGAGGAGACCGAACGCCGCCGCGACAAGCAGATCGCACACAACAAGAAACACCGGGTCCGTCCGACCAGCATCCGCAAAGCCGTGCAGGACATCATGGAAGGCGGCTACGATGGGCGTCGGCGTGTGCACTCGCCGCCGCGTAAGGTGGCCGAAACCAACGAGAACTACCAGCAACTGGCGCCCGAAGTGGCGCTGAAGAAGATCACGGCGCTGGAAAAGCGCATGTTCGACCATGCCCGGGATCTCGAATTCGAAGAGGCGGCGCGCTTGCGTGATGAAATCGCGGCGTTGCGCGAAACCGCTATCGGGGCCGCTGCCGGGTAAGATACGCCGTTGCGAGCTGTTTTCAGCGCAGGGAATGCACTTTACTGCAGCTGCGAGTGAATGATCTTGTCGGTCGCGTGCATCAACGAACTGCGTCCAAACAGCAGGCGCCAGCGCGAGCCTCCGCATTGACGCCACAGTATCGCGGCGCGTATTCCGGCAAGCAGCAGGGCGCGAATCTGTGCCGCGACCTCTTCGTTGACGAGGTAGCTGTGCTCACCGTTGACCATGACGCGCGGACTCAACGTGCTGATCGTATCCTGGTAGCCGGCTGCCAGCTGCGCTACTACGGCCGCATGCGTTACGGGGTGCTCGGAGAGTAACCCGGCAGCAGCGGTGATGCGCTCGCCGATCTTGTTCCGCATGTCGCCACGGCGAGCCAGTTTACGCTCCAGCTGCAATAGCGAGGCGGAATAGCGGGTGACCTCCACGTCACGCGATTGCGGATCACCGCCCAGTTGCCCGCGCAGCACCCGCAGACCGAAACCCTGCCCGCTCGGATACACCTCGCTGGCGTCTTGTGCATCCCGGATGAACACCGAGCGCAGGCTCTGCTCCAGCGCATCCAGCTCCGCATGACCTTCCCACGCGAGCTGCTTAACGAGCTGTGTGGCCTGAAACAATCCCGATAGAGCGATCACCTGGTTGCGAGTGTCAGTGTGCATGCAATGTTCGCTGGTTATGCCTGCATCTCGAATACGTGGTCAGTTCGCCGGTTCACTCGATTATGCCGCCGCCCAGGCAGACATCATCCGCGTAAAACACGATTGACTGGCCCGGCGTGATAGCGCGCACTGGTGTGTCGAACGCCACATTCACGTCGGATTCCGTACCGGCGGTGACGCGGCATGGCACGTCCAGCTGGCGGTAGCGGACTTTGGCAGTGCAGTCCAGTGGCAGAGGTGGCGCACGGCCAGCAATCCAGTGGACCTGCTGCGCGCTTAAAGTGTCGCGCAGCAGCAACGGGTGATCGTGCCCCTGCGCGACGATCAACCGGTTGCGCGAGGAGTTTTTCGCCACGACATACCAGGGCGCGTCCGTGTAGTCTGCCAGTCCGCCGACTGCCATGCCCTTGCGCTGACCTATGGTATAGAACATCAGACCTTGGTGCATGCCGATTACGCTGCCACTCTCGGTTACGATTTCACCCGGCTGTGCCGGCAGGTAGCGCTGTAGAAATTTGCTGAATCGCCGTTCGCCCACGAAACAGATACCCGTGCTGTCCTTTTTCTCGCTGGTGGAAAGGCCAGCGGATTTCGCTATTTCGCGCACTTCGCTCTTGTGCAGGTCGCCGACCGGAAACAGAGCGGCCTGCAGTTGTTGCTGACCAAGCGTGTGCAAAAAATAGCTCTGGTCTTTGCCCGGGTCGACACCGCGCAACAGGCTCACCGATTCGCGGCCGCGCGCGAGGCGAGCGTAATGCCCAGTCGCGATATAGTCGGCACCCCGGGACATGGCGAAATCCAGGAACGCGCGAAATTTGATCTCCTTGTTGCACAGCACGTCGGGGTTGGGTGTTCGCCCGGCCTCGTATTCGGCAAGAAAATGCGTGAATACCCGGTCCCAGTATTCGCTCGCGAAATTCACGGTGCGCAGCGCGATGCCGAGTGTTTCGCAAACCGTCTGCGCATCGGCGAGATCTTCCGCCGCCGCGCAATAGTCCTGCGTGTCGTCTTCTTCCCAGTTCTTCATGAACAGCGCTTCGACTCGATAGCCTTGCTGTAACAACTGCAACGCACTTACCGAGGAGTCGACGCCGCCGGATAGACCGACGACTATTTCTGCAGCGTTATTGGTTGGCATGGTTTTGCTCGTGCGCAGGTGATCCTGATGCAACCTGTGGCGGGTAATACAACCGCCGGTATTACGAATAAATATCTCGCAACAGATCCAGTTCGTACTGACGTCCCGACAGATAGTCGTCTATGCAGCGCATTACCAGGGGACTGCGATGTTGCGCCTCGCGTTGTTTGATCTCAGCGTAACTCAGCCATTGCGCGTTCAATATGCCATGGTCCAGCGATAGCTCGGGCTGATGTTCTGTCACGCTGCCGTAGAAGGCAACGCGCAGGTACGTTCTGTCGTTTGCCTGGTTACGCCATCGATATACGCCGACGATGTGCTCGGGATGGAACGCCCAGGCGGTTTCTTCGCGCACTTCGCGCACTACGGCATCCACCAGCGCTTCGCAGTCCTCCAGATGCCCGGCTGGTTGGTTCAGTACGCGGCCTTGCCGTCTTGAGAGTTCTTCCACGATCAGGAAGCGCTCGTCTCGCACCGCAACGGCGGCGACAGTGACATGTGGTGCCCACTCACGCGATCCGATTCCGGCACGTAATTCCACAGCACGCGGTGACCGGCTAAATCGGGATGCCCGAAGGCACCGGGCGTTTCGGCAGCACCCACTCGCCGACGTTGTCGCTGATGTCGCGGGGTGGCTTCTCGAAAAACTGTGGATCCAGGATTTCCAGAAAACTTTTCGCCTGCGCGGAAAGAAATTTTCCGCGCCGCATCACCACGCCGTAGCTGCGTTGCGGAAAATATTCGTTCAGCGTACGTGTTTCCAGCTTCTCATGACCCCGCAAGCATATACTCGTGACGATGCTGATGCCCATGCCGATTTCGACATAGCGTTTTATCACCTCCCAGCCGCCGGCTTCCAGCACCACGTTGTAGGGCACGTCGTGCTGGCGGAATACCAGATCAACGATTTGCCAGGTGCTCAAATGCCGCGGCGGAAGAATCAGGCCGTACGGACTGATGTCCCGCATCGAGATCCGTGCTTTCTGCACCAGCGGGTGCCCCAGTGGGGCGATGAGGGTGGGATCGTAGGTGAAGATCGGGTGGTAGACCAGATCCTCGTGAATGTCGATCAGCGAACCGACCGCAAAATCAACGTCGTCCGCCCGTAGCATGGTCATGCCGTCGCGCCCGGTCACGTTGTGCAGGCGCAGGTTGATCTGCGGATACATTTCGCTGAAGCGTCCGACGAAATCCGGCAGCAGATAAAGAATCGTGGATTCGCCGGCCGCAATGTCCAACGAGCCGGAATTGACCTCGCCGAGGCGGGATGAGAACAAATCCGGCAGCTTGTCCATACCGTCGACCAGCGGCAGCGCCATTTCCAGCAACACGTCGCCGGCGGGCGTGAGGCGGATGCGCGGCCCGCGGCGCTCGAACAGCAACGTGTCCAGTTCTTTTTCCAGTGCCTGGATTTGCAGTGACACTGACGGTTGGCTCAGCGACAGGCGTTCCGCCGCCTTGGAGATCGACGCCAGTTGCGCGGCATGGCAGAAAGCGCGCAATTGGCGCAACCGGTTTTGCTTGTGTAATCGTTCGGCCATGACGAGACATCATATTAGAAAATTTAATGTTAAAAATAAAATTAATAGTCTTGTTGAATGCTTCAGGTTGGTATTAAGTATGCATGAAATCAATATTGACAGCTCACTAATATTGGCAAAATTTATATTAAGATTTGTTTTTTAAGCGGGGTAAAAGGTGGGCTGAGTGTGTGACCGCGGGACTCGTCGGGCTGAGGCAGATTTTTTTAAGCATTCGATATCGACAGGAGCAACAAGGTGAGCAAGCAAGAGCAGATCGGGCAAATAGAATCTGAATGGGCGGAAAATCCCCGTTGGGCAGGTGTGCGACGCGGCTATCCGGCCACCGAGGTGGAGCGCCTGCGGGGCAGTGTGCGCATCGAATACACACTGGCGCGTGAGGGTGCCGCGAAACTCTGGCGTATGGTGCACGAGTTGCCGTTTGTAAACTCGCTCGGCGCTTTGACCGGCAACCAGGCAATGCAGCAGGTCAAGGCCGGGCTCAAGTCCATCTATCTGTCGGGCTGGCAGGTGGCCGGTGATGCCAACATCGCCGGTGAGATGTATCCCGACCAATCACTGTATCCGGTTAATTCCGTACCGGATGTGGTACGCCGGATCAATAACGCTCTATTGAGGGCCGACCAGATACACCACATGGAAGGCGATGATGATATCGACTGGCTGGCACCCATCGTGGCAGATGCCGAAGCCGGGTTCGGTGGTGTGCTGAATGCCTTCGAACTGATGAAAGCGATGATCGAGGCAGGTGCCGCTGGTGTGCACTTCGAAGATCAGTTGGCATCGGCGAAAAAGTGCGGGCACATGGGCGGTAAAGTACTGGTACCGACCCAGGAGGCTGTGCAGAAGCTGATCGCTGCGCGGCTCGCCGCCGATGTTATGGGTGTCCCGACCGTGCTGCTGGCCCGTACCGACGCGGAGGCGGCTAACCTGGTTACATCCGATGTGGACGAACGCGATCGAGAGTTCTGCACGGGCGAGCGCACCGCGGAAGGCTTCTTTCGCGTGAGAAATGGTATTGAGCAGGCGATTTCGCGGGGTCTGGCGTATGCCCCATACGTCGACATGGTGTGGTGCGAGACGGGCACGCCCGACCTGGAGTTCGCGCGTCGCTTCGCGGAGGCCATCCGCAAGGAATATCCCGAGCAGCTGCTAGCCTATAACTGTTCGCCGTCGTTCAACTGGAAGAAAAACCTGGACGACGCGACGATTGCCAAATTCCAGCGAGAATTGGGTGCCATGGGTTACAAATTCCAATTTATCACCCTGGCCGGCTTCCATGCCTTGAACTACAGCATGTTCGAGCTGGCCAAGGGGTATCGGGAACGCAATATGAGCGCCTACGTAGAGTTGCAGGAAGCGGAATTTGCCGCGGAAAGCCAGGGTTACACGGCAACCAAACACCAGCGCGAGGTCGGTACCGGGTATTTCGACGCGGTCACTAACGTGATAGCCGGCGGTGAGTCTTCACTCACGGCATTGACCGGCTCCACAGAAGAAGCGCAGTTCGAAGAAAACGCCGACAAAAACGTCGCCGAGGATGCGGCCTAGCAGGCTGTTGAAAAAGCCGATTTTCGGCAACCTGCCAGGCGGTACAGGGATGTACCGCCATTAATCAACCGCCATGAGTGGTTGATATGTAGCCAGTCGATACAGCATTCTCAGCGCGGCACGTTGCGGCAGCAGGGGACCTGCTATTTCAACGCGCTGCCAGAGCGCCAATTCAGACCACCACGCGCCCGGCCACGACGGCGGGCGCAGGTTTTGCCTCCCCCTCCCCGCACCCCGCCGGTCAGCCTGGCGATTGTTGCCCGTGCATACCCAATCAGGCATGCAGATTGCGTAACACGAGTATAAGGCTTTTTGCACTAAACTCAGTATCGGCTGTGTTATGCGCGGCTTTCGGACGCGGCCGGCACTGGCGGCAAGTCACCGCCTTTCACAGGCGCCGCTTGCCAGCGTGCGAAGTCACGTGACGGTAATCCGCGGCAGCTTAAACTTAGTGGGTTATCTGGCTAAAATAGCGCCATGCGCAAGGAGTACGATAGTGATCAGGGCCTGGCCGTCGAAACGGCAAAGCCGAAACTTAAACAACCACCACTGTTCAAAGTGGTATTGTTGAATGACGATTACACGCCAATGGAATTCGTGGTAGAAGTATTGGAAAGTTTTTTTGCTATGGGTCGAGAACGCGCCACACAGATAATGCTGCACGTGCACACACGCGGAAAGGGCGTGTGCGGCGTATACAGCCGCGATGTGGCGGAAACCAAAGTCCACCAGGTAAACGAGTATTCGCGTGAGCACCAGCACCCGTTACTGTGTACCATGGAGGAAGCGTGACGGTTGGTAGGAAAATCGAATGCTGAGTAAAGAACTAGAATTCACCTTGAACAGTGCTTTCAAGCGGGCCCGTGAAGAGCGTTACGAATTCATGACGGTCGAGCACCTGCTGCTGGCCCTGCTGGACAATCCTACCGCCAGTTCGGTGTTGCGCGCCTGTGCCGCCGATCTGGAACGGCTGAAGCGCGATCTCGCGCAATTCGTCACCGAAAACACCCCGGTACTGGACGCCAGCGACTCCCGCGATACGCAACCGACGCTGGGATTCCAGCGCGTGCTGCAGCGCGCGGTGTTTCACGTGCAGTCCTCGGGTCAGAAGGAAGTCACGGGTGCCAACGTCCTGGTGGCCATTTTCGGTGAGCAGGAATCGCACGCCGTTTACTTGCTGAACGAGCAGAGCATCACGCGGCTGGATGTGGTGAATTATATTTCGCACGGAATTTCCAAGGTGTCCAGCGAGGAGGCCGAGGAAAACGACGTAAGCGGCGCCGACAGCGGCGAGGAAAAGGAATCCGGTGAGAAAAAGCCGCTGCAGATGTTTGCGTCCAACCTCAACGAACTGGCGCGCCAGGGCAAAATCGACCCGCTGATCGGGCGCACCAGGGAACTCGAGCGCACTATCCAGATCCTGTGCCGGCGCCGCAAGAACAACCCGTTGCTGGTCGGCGAGGCGGGCGTCGGCAAAACGGCCATCGCCGAAGGACTGGCGAAAGCGATCGTGGACGGGGATGCACCCGAGGTGCTCGACAATTGCAACATTTACTCGCTGGACCTGGGGGCACTGGTCGCTGGCACCAAATACCGCGGCGATTTCGAAAAACGTCTGAAAGGTGTGCTCGCGCAACTGCGGAAAGAGCCGGGCGCAATATTGTTCATTGACGAAATTCACACGATTATCGGCGCCGGTTCGGCATCCGGCGGCGTGATGGACGCCTCCAATCTGATCAAACCCATGCTCGCGTCCGGCGAACTCAAGTGCATCGGCTCGACGACGTACCAGGAATACCGGGGCGTGTTCGAGAAAGACCGGGCGCTGGCGCGCCGCTTTCAGAAAATCGACATCGAAGAACCCGATGTGCACGAAACCATCAGTATTCTGAAAGGCCTGAAGAGCCGCTTCGAGGAATACCACGGGATTCGCTACACCAATAAAGCGCTGCACGCGGCGGCGGAACTGGCGGGCAAATACATCAACGACCGCTTCCTGCCGGATAAAGCGATCGACGTGATCGACGAAGCGGGCGCCCATCAGAAACTGCGCTCACCCTCACGGCGCAAACGCACGATTGGCGTATCGGAGATCGAGGATATCGTGGCACGCATGGCGCGCATTCCGCCGCAGAGCGTGTCCGCCTCCGACCTGACTGTCCTGGCGACGCTGGAGCGGGATCTAAAAATGCTGGTTTTCGGACAGGATGAGGCCATTGAGACCCTCGGCACGGCGATAAAAATGTCGCGCTCAGGCCTGGGACCTGAAGGTCGTCCGATTGGCTCGTTCCTGTTCGCAGGTCCCACGGGCGTCGGGAAAACCGAAGTATCGCGGCAGCTGGCCCAGGTCATGGGCATAGAGCTGGTGCGCTTCGACATGTCCGAATACATGGAACGCCACACGGTATCGCGCCTGATCGGTGCGCCACCCGGCTACGTCGGCTTCGATCAGGGCGGCTTGTTGACTGATGCGGTGATACAGCATCCGCACGCGGTGGTGCTGTTGGACGAAATCGAAAAAGCCCATCCGGACGTGTTCAATCTGTTACTGCAGGTTATGGATCACGGTACGCTTACCGACAACAATGGCCGCAAGGCGGATTTCCGCAACGTCGTGCTGATCATGACGACCAATGCCGGTGCGGAATTAATGAGCCGCCGGTCGATGGGTTTTTCGACGCAGGATCATTCCAGCGATGCGATGGAGGCAGTTAACCGCCTGTTCACGCCGGAATTTCGCAATCGTCTCGATGCCATCATCAAGTTCAAGTCGCTGGATCGCACAACCGTTGCCAGCGTGGTCGGCAAATTCCTGATTGAACTGGAAACGCAGTTAGCCGATAAACGCGTTACCCTGCAGGTCGATGATCTGGCGCGCGATTGGCTGGCCGAGCACGGATTTGACGCGAAAATGGGCGCCCGGCCGATGGCCAGGGTCATTCAGGAGAGCATCAAAAGACCTATGGCGGATGAACTGTTGTTCGGTAAACTCGCCAAAGGCGGTGATCTCAAGATCACTGTGAAAGACGGCGCCCTGTCGTTTACGATCGTAACGCTGGAAACACCGCCGGAGCCGGCGACCAGCTAGCCACGCATTGTTTCCCCAAGGGTTTGTTTCTCCGGGAAGAGGCTGGCACGGAAATGTCGTGCTCAGCGGCTGCGGTAAACGATGCGGCCTTTGCTGAGGTCGTACGGAGTTAATTGAACGGTCACTTTATCTCCGGTGAGAATGCGGATGTAGTTCTTGCGCATCTTGCCGGAAATGTGAGCCGTTACGACGTGACCATTTTCCAGCTCCACCCGAAACATGGTGTTGGGAAGAGTGTCAACTACCGTCCCTTCCATTTCTATCGGTTCTTCCTTCGGCATACTTTGGTGTTATCTACAGAAATAGCAGCGGATTATCGTTGATTTACGAAACATAGCAAGCGCTAACAACCACGGCATGGCCACGGTAAGCATGGCTCGCTGCAATGGTGGATCAAACCGTACGTAGGACAGCAGGTGATTTATGGGCTAGTTGGTTTGCGAGACCTGCCGTTCCACCTCCACGACCAGACTTTTCATTTGCAGCAGGCTGTCGGGATTGAGCGAAATCGACTGAATGTTGCGTTCCACTAGCCAACGGGTGATCTCTGGGAAATCCGACGGCGCCTGTCCGCAAATGCCGACGTATTTGTTGTGTTTGTTGCACGCGTCTATGGCCAGTGCCATCAGCGACTTCACCGCCTCGTCACGTTCGTCGGCATCGGTGAGGGTGCCGGCATCGCGGTCGATGCCGAGCGTGAGCTGAGTGAGGTCGTTGGAACCGATCGAAAAACCGTCGAAGTGCTCGAGGAAATCCTCGGCGCGCAATGCGTTGGTGGGCAGTTCGCACATCAGATAGACTTGCAAACTGTTTTCACCGCGTTTCAGGCCATGTTCGGCCATCAAAGCGAGAACTTTCTCGCCCTCGCCCGGCGTGCGAACGAAAGGCACCATCAGCTGCACATTGTTCAATCCCATGGCATCGCGTACCTGCTTGAGTGCCTGACATTCCAAGGCGAAGCTTTCCGAGAATTCTTCGGAAAAATACCGTCCCGCGCCACGAAAACCCAGCATCGGATTTTCTTCTTTGGGTTCGAACTGCTGGCCACCGAGCAATGTCGCATATTCGTTCGATTTGAAATCGCTCAAGCGCACGATCACCGGCCGTGGGTAGAACGCGGCGGCGATCGTCCCGACGCCTTCCGCCAGGCGCTCGACGAAATAGTCACGTGGTGTCGCATAGCCGGCGATTACTTCATCGATGCTGCGCTGGTCCTCGAGGTTCAGCGAATCGTATTCCAGCAACGCCCTAGGGTGCACGCGGATGCTGTTGTTGATGATGAATTCCAGGCGCGCCAGCCCGACGCCGTCCGACGGTAGTGATGAGGTCTCGAATGCCTGATCGGGGTTGCCGACGTTCAGTACCAGCTTGGTGCGGGTGTCGGGAATATTCGCCAGATCGACTTTTTCGACATCGAACGCCAGCCGCCCTTTGTAGATGAGCCCGGTGTCACCTTCGGCACACGAAATGGTTACGACTTGCTCGTCTTTCAGGCGCTGAGTTGCGTCGCCACAACCCACGATCGCGGGAATACCAAGCTCGCGTGCGATAATCGCCGCGTGGCAGGTACGGCCTCCGCGGTTCGTCACTATCGCTGCGGCGCGTTTCATCACCGGTTCCCAATCCGGGTCGGTGATGTCGGTGACCAGTACTTCGCCGTCGCGCAAATCGTCCATGTCGGCGGCCTCGAGGATTACCCGAGTGTTGCCGCTGGCGATACGGCGTCCGACGCTTTTACCCTGCGCAATTACCTCGCCGCTGTCACGCAGTTTGTAGTTTTCCTGAACCGATTGGTCGACGCGCGACTGCACCGTTTCGGGGCGTGCCTGTACGATATAGAGTTCGCCGGTTTCACCGTCTTTCGCCCACTCGATATCCATCGGCCGGTCTGCACCGGCGCGCTTGCTGTAATGCCGTTCGATTGCCACAGCATAGCGGGCGAGCGTGACCGCTTCATCGTCGCTGACGGAAAACTGGCTGCGTTCCTCGCTGTGCACCGGGACGTTTTTCGTGGAAACGCCCGCTAATGCTTCAGCCGCGTAAACCATTTTCAGCTCTTTGCTGCCAAGGTGCCGTTTGAGGATGGGCTTGCTACCGCGTTCCAGACCCGGTTTGAAAACGTAGAATTCGTCCGGGTTAACCGTCCCCTGGACCACGTTTTCGCCCAGCCCGTAAGCCGAGGTGATGAAAACAACGTCGCGAAAACCGCTTTCCGTATCCAGCGTGAACATCACACCGGAGGACGCGAGATCAGAACGCACCATTTTCTGTACCGCGATGGAGAGCGCGACATCCATATGGTTGAATCCGTGATGGGTGCGATACGAGATTGCACGATCGGTGAACAGCGAGGCGAACACCAGCTTGCAAGTGGTGCTTAAATGGCGAGTGCCGGCGATGTTGAGGTAGGTATCCTGTTGACCTGCGAATGAAGCGCTGGGCAGGTCTTCAGCAGTGGCAGAACTGCGCACCGCAACCGCGGGCTTCGAATTTCCGTGGTCGGCCAGCTCGTGGTAGGCGGTGTATATTTCACCGCGCAGGTCCTGAGGCATATCACCATGGATGATACTTGCGCGAATTTTTCCACCAATATCGAACAGCGAACTGACGTCGTCAACTTCCAGTTGCTCAAGCAGTTCCGGAATTTCCTCGTACAGTCCATTGTGCCGCAGGTAGTAGCGAAAGCCATCGGCAGTGATGGCGAAGCCGTTGGGTACCTTTACACCCAAGCTGGACAGCGATCCATACATCTCTCCAAGGGACGCGTTTTTGCCACCCACCGTATCGATGTCGTCCATACCGATTTCAGCGAATGGCCTAATATAGTTCATGCAAAAGGTGTCCTGAGCAGCGCTGCCTTAGCAGACCGGGTTTCCGCAACCGACCGAGGGTGACCGAGGCCAGCATGGTAGCTGGCCTGCGCAGTAATTCAAGCGCTTAAGCCCGCAAAGTTGCCCTGAATTTGCTTGCAAGAATTCCGCCTACATTGAATGTACGGTGCATCACTCCTGACTATTGCTATATGTGGGGGGATCGGGGACCATGTTGATCCATGGACGCCACGCCGACACAAATCAGCCATCGATGTGGGATACGCTGTACCTTTGCCGACCTGATGGATCTTTACGAGATCAACTATGCCCGGTTGCGGCTGTTGCTGCCTGACCTGAGCAGCATAAGCGACTCGGCGGTGTCGGAAGTGCCGGATTGTATCGGGCTGTATCTGCAGGTCGTCGAACGCAGCGATTACACCACCACGCTGCGGTTGTACTACGCTTTTCCGGAACCCGGCGAAGACCGCAAGGCGCCGTATCTGAAAATTCGTATTTATCACGATGCGCGTACCGCCGAAGCGATGACCGGTAACGTGCAGCGCGACAACGGCACAGTGGATTTCAGCGAATCACTGGAAATTCGGTGGCGGCGCAACCGTTTTCTGTACAAGTGGTTGGGCTATTGCCTGCGGCGCGGGCACCGGTTTCGCGACGGCGGCTCGCTTTCGCAGCAGTCGCCGACCAAGGCCTGCGAGTTGACGGTGTGAGCGCGGTTGGTTAAATTCCTGACTGAATTAGTCGGGTAAACCAAGCAGCCAACCCATATGCGTCTTTCGACCAAGGGCCGGTACGCCGTGACGGCCATGATGGATCTCGCGATTCACAACGACGGCAGGCCGGTCACGTTGGCGGCGATTTCTCAATGCCAGGCGATTTCACTTTCCTATCTGGAACAATTGTTTGCCAAGCTACGCCGCGCCAATCTGGTCGAAGGTGTGCGTGGCCCCGGTGGCGGTTACCGCCTGGCGCGGCCATCGACACAAATTACCGTCGCGCAGATCATCCGTGCGGTGGATGAAAGAGTCGATGTCACGCGCTGCAGCGGTTTGGAGAATTGCCAGGACGGCGAACGCTGCCTCACCCATGAATTGTGGGAGGAATTGAGCGCAGAGCTGTTCGATTACCTGGACGGCATAACGTTGCAGGAATTCGTCGGACGTCCCGAGGTTCGGGCTATCGCACAGCGCCAGGACCGCGAGCAGGATCGGCAGCTGGTTGCCGAGCCCAGTTAGCGAGCGAGCCGCATATTAAGTAAGGCTGTGTTGCAGCAGTCTGGTGGACTTTCAACTGGCAGCTTTGGCTTCAGCGCGTGCGCCACGCTTTTTGCGGACGCGTAGACTGCGTGCGTGCGTCGACAATTGTGTCTGCCACTGCTCTTGGGGCTTGTCGGCGTAAAACAGACCGACGAACAGTTTGGTGATCAGATCAATCTGTTCGGCGTGAGAAGGAAAGACTTCGCGTGCCCGTTGCGCGTAATCCAGCGGGCCTTCGTGAGGTCTGCGGGGCAGCCCGGCGATTGCGAGCTTACGGCAATAAATTCTGTAAGCTCTCAATATGCGATTGCGTTCGCGCGATTTCAGCAGCGGTGCAATGCTGATTATTGCCAGCAGGCAGGCAATGCCCAGCACCAGAGCCGCCGCGGCTTTTGCAGCCGTGTACTTGCCGAATCCCATGCCGCCAAAAAGTCTTTTTTGAATCTCCGGACCGTAGCCCAGTACCCAGTTGTTCCAGCGATTATTCAGAGAGTCCCAGAGCAAGGCAGCGTTGCGGAGGTACCGGGCGTCCGGTCGGATCAACAGCGGCAATTCGTCGAGGTCGTTCAGCGCCTGCTCAATGCCGGACGCTATCCGCGTGGGCGCAACTGCGGCGGTAGGATCGACGCGCACCCAGCCACGCCCTGAGAGCCACACCTCGGCCCACGCATGTGCGTCGGACTGGCGTACCAGCAGGTAACTGCCAAGCGCGTTCATCTCACCGCCCATGTACCCGGTTACCACCCGGGCCGGCACACCGGCGGCCCGCATCAGCACAACGAATGCGCTGGCAAAATGCTCGCAGAATCCCCGTCGCGAACTGAACAGAAATTCGTCCATGGGATCTTCGCCCAACAGTGGTGGCGAAAGCGTGTAGACGAAGGGACGCTCGCGGAAATACGCCAACGTGTCGGTGACGATTTGTGCCGGGCTGGACGCCTCCTCGGCAATGCGAGTTCCGAGCGCCCGGGTTGCGGGATTCTGTCCCGGCGGTAGCTGCAAAGCCGCCACTCGCTCGAATTTGCCCAGTTCGCCGGAAGTCTGGTACGAGGGGTATGAGGTCAACGAGTATCGTTTTACCCCTAACACAGGGTCGCTATCCAGCATTTGCAGATCCTGAGTCAATTGGGTGCCGGACGGTATGCGCGTCGGTACGTCTAGGGCAAATACCCAGCGACGGCCGTGCGGTTGCATAGTCAGCGTATAGTCTACGGGCTGTCCCGCCACGCCGAGGCGCACGCTGTCTCGCGGGAAGTCCGCATGCCGTGCCGCGATCCAGGTTATACCATCGTAGTGCCATAAAACCGGGCCGCGCCAGTACAGACTTTCGTAGTCTGGCGGGTTATCGGAGAATTTGACGCGAAAGGCCACGCGCGCCGAGCGGGACAGGCTGCTGATCATGCCTGGTGACATCGAGTCGCTCAGGCCCGTGGTGGCGCTGTGGCGATCCTCCGGAATACCCCAGAGCGGTCCGGAGATGCGCGGAAACAGAACGAACAACACCAATGCGATAGGCAGAGCTTCCAGCACGCAGCGTAACGTCCAGCGTGCCCGCGACATGATGCTGGGGGAGGGCGCACGTGTGTGCAGGTTCATCAGCGTCAAGGTGCAAACCCACACCGACACCAGCATGTACGCGAACATGACCACACTTTGATTGAACAGGAAGTTTGTGACGATGACGAAGTACGCGAGGTAGACGACAATCGTCGCGTCTCGAACGCTGCGCGTTTCAACGTATTTCATGACCAGCATTGCCATCAGTAAGGCGCTACCCGCTGTGCGTCCTACGAACGTGCCGAATGTGGCGAAAATGCCGCTCGCCAGTAACAGCGCCAGCACCGACAGTCCCCAACGCGGCAGCGTCGTACGGCGCCACACACTGAACAGTTTCCAGACAATCGCCAGCATCAGAATCGCGCTTTCCCATGCGGGAGTCCGGGTCATCTGCGGGGCGAGCATCAGGATCACACTTGCACCGCAACCGTACAGCACGCTCGACGACAGACGCTGTGCCTGCACCAGGGGCGCTCGCCTGCTGAGGGCGGCCGGGGCTGGGCCCCGCAGCACCGTGCTCGAGCGCAGGGCATTCACCAGGCTGGTCATCGTCTTCAATACAGTGCCAGCGACTCGAGGCAGGCGCGGCGGTGCCGGTCGCCGCGGTCCGGCGCGAGACTGACGTTGGGCAAGCGCAATCCGTAGCGCAATTTCAGGCTGTCCGCCTCCAGTATCCAGGCACACAGCTGCTGCAGGCGCAGCTCGGGATCCGCGTATTGAGCATCGTCCCAGGACAGCCACAAATCGCCGCCGGATTCGCCGGCGAATTCTTTAGTTTGCAGAGGCTGCCCTCTCGCCAGGGTACGCCACGCAATGTGGCGTAGCGGATCACCGGGGCGGTAGTCACGAAAGCCGTAAAAATCTTCGTTGTCGTTGGTACGGCTGTGCCCGGTTCCGTCCCTGAGCGTGGATTGCGGTAACGGTTGGCCGTCACCGATGGGTGCCGGATAGACGGTGCAGAAGCCGGTCGGTTTGAGCCACGACCAGCAGATAACCAAACCAAGCGGGTATACGCTGCTCACCTTGACCGCACCGCAGGCCAACCGCCCGCGCTTGGCTGCGTGCAATGGTAGTTCTGTGGAGGACCAGGTACTTGCGGGCAGTGCCGCCAGCGCCGAATCGACCCCGTCCGCCTCGAACCTGATCATGTAGTGGCTGTGTGCATGGCGGTTGTTGATGCGCGCGGTGAAGTGTGCCTGCTGGCCGGCGAACACCGATTCGCCAGGTGAGATAGTGATATGCAACCCGTGCAGGTTGCGAAATCCATGCAGCAGCGACACCAGGCCGATGCCGATCAGCAGAAACGCGGTGAAATAACCGAGGCTCGTACCGTAGTTCATCGACCCGAGCACGATCAGCGCCACCACCAGCGCAAAAAGGTAGCCGTGGCGCGTCGGCAGCACGTAGATACGTTTACGATGCAGGCGAACTTCGCCTCGATCCCAGGGCATGCGGCGGAAGAACCATCGCTGTACAACGTTACCCGGCCAGGAATCGCTGCTCATGTGCGGATCGACAGATAGATCTTAATTTAAATTAAGAAAGTCGTATAAACAACTGTTTTATAAGATATCGACATTTTCTATCAGGAGATTCGCGACGGCTTCGCTGGTGGCGTTCGCGTCGTTCTTCAAGCTCAGGCGGTGACCGACGACCGCAGTCAGTACGGATTGCACGTCCTCGGGAATCACAAACGAGCGACCATCGACCAGCGCCCATGCCCGGGCCGCTTTAACCAGACCCAGCCCGGCGCGTGGCGACAAACCATGCACGAAGCGGTTGTCGGCACGCGAAAAGGCGAGAAGTTTCTGCACATAGTCGAGCAGTGGCTCGGCGATGTGTACGTCGATGACGCTGCGCTGCAGCTCGAGTAACCGCGCTGGCGGCATCACGGCCGGCAGGGTATCGAGCATCTGCCGGCGGTCTTCGCCGGTCAGCAATTGGCGTTCTGCCTCCCTGTCGGGGTAGCCCAGCGAAAGGCGCATCAGAAACCGGTCCAACTGCGATTCCGGCAACGGAAATGTGCCGGTCTGGTGCGAGGGATTCTGCGTGGCGATGACGAAGAACGGATCCGGCAGCGGATGGGTATTGCCTTCGACAGTAACTTGTTGTTCCTCCATGGCTTCCAGCAGTGCGCTTTGGGTCTTCGGCGTGGTGCGGTTGACTTCGTCGGCGAGAATCAATTGATTGAAAATTGGCCCGGCTTGAAACACGAACTCGCTGTTTTTCTTGTCGAAGATTGCGGCGCCGAGAATGTCTGCCGGCAACAGATCGCTGGTAAATTGAATACGCTGGTACTTGAGCCCGAACGCACAGGCCAGGGCATGCGCCATCGTGGTTTTTCCGACCCCGGGAATGTCCTCGATCAGCAGATGTCCCCCAGCGACCATGCACGACAGCGCCAGACGCAACCGTTGCTGTTTGCCGAGCACCACCAAGCCGCATTGCCTGACGACCTCATCAAGGTCGCGTTTGGCGTCGCGAAACTCGGGTTGTGCTATTAACGTTGAATCCTTCGCCATGTTAAATCGCTCTCATTTCTGTCCGTCGTGTCATGCAATATTGGCACCTTTTACGGAGTATTTGGCGGGAGTGTTCGATGTGGCTGAAAAATAACCATAAGATTTGCCAATATCTGCCTATATTGGAAGAAATTTATCGGCCTGACCACTTTGAGTACTTGAGCGGCCGCACAATACACAACAAAATACCGATCCATCGTTAACGGTGAAACTTATGCCTGAAGCAGACGATTCAATCCCGGAGGACGACGCCCTGTACGAGAAAGTATGGGGTGAACTGGAGGACGGTAGCCTGAACCGAGGTCTGTGGGCGCGCTGCTATGCGGAGGTTGACGGCCACACCGAACGGGCGAAGGCGCGCTATATCAAAGCCCGCGTGGCGCAGCTGGCACAGGCCGAGAAGGACCGCCAGGATGCCGACTTCTCACGGCTGCGCGATAAGCAGCGCAGCGAGCGCGAAGCCCATGAGAGGCGACGGGCCGCAGCGGAGGCCGAAGCGCAGCGCCAGCGCGAGGATCGAGAGCGCCAGGATGCGCTGCGGCAGAAGAAGCTGCAGGAAGAACGTGAGAAAGAAGAGCGGCGCAAAGGTCTGCATGGACGCGAAGCGCAGGAACAGCAGGAAGAGGCAGACTTCGCAGAGATCCTTGTGAACGTGCGTAAACGCAACAGCGTCAACCCAGCCAACGTCGAAGTGGAGAAAATCGATACCTGGGGGTGCACGCGTCTGATCCGTGCAGCGCAGTCGGGGCGCTACGAGGAGATCCTGTTAATGGTCGCGGAAGGAGACGATCCCACGCACAGCGACAGTTCCGGCATGCGCGCCAGGGCACATTCGGAAGTGCGCGGTCACGACAAGTGCGCGCATTTTCTTGAAATCGCA
>Ga0224508_10001821_pt1 | contig 18701 bp, 19 predicted proteins | sample SF_Jan12_sed_USG_4_FD_170157 | JGI IMG/M metagenome (GOLD analysis project Ga0224508, IMG submission 170157) | Sediment microbial communities from San Francisco Bay, California, United States - SF_Jan12_sed_USGS_21 | ecosystem: Environmental > Aquatic > Marine > Sediment | place: USA... | reverse complement strand
GACGCGGCGATGACGCTGAGACGCGGGATGACGCTGAGACACGGGGATGACGCTGAGACGCGGGATGACGCTGAGACGCGGGGATGACGCTGAGACGCGGGATGACGCTGAGACGCGGGGATGACGTCGTGACGCGGGCACAATCACCTGACGGTCATTTACCCGGCTCGTCCTCGTCGTCTGCATCGATCGGTTCGGCCGGCTGCTTCTTGTAATAAACTTCCGGCAGGTAATCGCTGAAAGCGATCCCGTACAGCTCCCAGATGGTGATGAACAGCGACGCGATCAGCGGGCCGATGAAGATTCCGGCGATGCCAAACATCAGGATGCCGCCGAGGGTGCCGAAAAAAATCATCAGCTCATGCATCTTGGTGTCCTTGCCCACCAGTATCGGGCGCAAAACGTTATCCAGGCTGCCGACCACGAGGCCGCAGAAAGCGATCAGCCCGATGCCGCCGGCGACGCTGCCCTGCATGATCAGGATGATCGAGGCGGGAATCCACACCAGCGCCGAGCCGACGCTCGGTATCACCGACAGCACGGCCATGACCGTACCCCAGAATACGGCGTTGTCGATGCCGGCAACGGCGAAAGCGACTCCGGCGAGGCCGCCCTGCAACACACCGATCATCATGGTCCCCTTCAGGGTCGCGCGCGTGACCGAAGTGAACTTGTTCAGCATCAGGCTTTCATCGTCGCTGTTCAACGGCAGGTAGTAGAGAATCTTCTTGATCAGCCTGCCTCCATCCATCTGTAAAAAGTACATGGTGTACAGAAAGACAAAGGTCATGAATAGAAAGTTGGCCGTGCCCAGCGTGGCCTGGGAAAGCCCGCCCACGATCCAGTTGCTGATGGTGCCAACGAGCTGTCCCGCCTTCTCCAGGATGATGCCGCGGTAAGGCTCGATGTACTCGTAGAACGGCAGCTGCTGCAGATAAGCCGTTAGCTCGTCGGGCTGCTCCAGGTTTTGCTTGATCCAGGGCGTTACCGTGTGGCCAACATCGATCGCCTGGCCGACGATCAGCCCGACTAACAGCATCAGTGGAATCAGCACGACAACGATCATCAGCAACAGCGTTGTCACCGAAGCCAGGTGCCGGTGTCCCTTGAACAGGATTTTCAGACGCCGGTACACCGGGCGCGCCATCGCGCTGAACAGCCCGGCAAGAAAGATGGCCATCAAAAACGGTTGAATCATCGACAGGAACAGCGCCGATATGGCGACCACCATAAGTACTAAAACAGATTTATTGACATGATCCTGATTCATTTATTTCCCCCGGCAAGGTCAAAGCCGCCGCATCCCGCCGAAACCTAGCAACAAAGCGATAGCGCATCAAGGCGAAGGCTTGTCCGGGTTGTCGCGCCGAACCGATAAGAGGCATAATCAGCTTACCGGAAATTAGGTGACGGTTACCCTGTTTCAAGTGGATTTGGTTTGAATAGTGTAATTGACACTAATGGCACTTACTTAAGGGAAATAGAGTCATTCCCGCGCAAGCGGGAATCTTGTAATAACCGCATTGCAGTTTGGCCAGGATACCCCGCTTGCACGGGGGATGCCTTTCAATACAAGGATGACACTCTAATAAATTAAGTATGCGTCATTCGTAATTGTCACTTAAATTGCATTTTAATTGAAGCAGGTCAGGTAAATGATGAAGTTCGTTCCGTGTTTGGTCGCAATTCTGGCGCTAGGCTGCAGCAAGGAGCCGCCCGATCAGGCACAGCTGCGCGCCGACGAAATCACGCTGGTGCAGGCGACAGTAGCCGAACCGGCGCGCGTCGAGCGTTTACTGGCGCTGCTCGACGAACGCGACCGCCTGATCGAGGAAACCGTCACGATGTTGCGCGAGTACAAGCGCGAAATTAAAGCACTCAACGCGGATTTCGACGCCCAGCGTGACGTGGTGGTCGAAATCATCGACTACTACAACCGCGAACGGGCGCTAAAGCAACTGCGTTTCATCGACCTGATCGCGCAAATGAAGAGCGCCACCACGGCCGAGGAATGGGCGCTGATCGCCGACTTCCAGCTGCAAAACCTCAATCCGCGCCAGCTTGTCTACCAGCCGTTGGCGGGAGGCGCCTGAGATGCTGATCGCAATGCTGACCGTGTTCTTGCTCGGCGGCGGCCTGATGGGCGGCACGATACTGAATCCGGCCGAAGTCGATGCCATCAGCGAGCGAGTCGAACTCTCGGTCGGCGATCCCGCCCGGCTGAGCGCCGCGACAGCCTTGCTCGACGAGCTGAAAACCGACGTGGAAAACTTCGACAAGGTTTTCGCCCAGTCGGGGGAAGAATTAATCGATCTATATCGCGATCACGGCGCCGATTCGCGCAAGATGCTGAAAAACCTCGAGGCGCTCAACCTCGAGTGGTATGTTTCGCAATATCGCAGCATCAAACTACGCGACAAACTCAAGCAGTCGATCACCGCAGACGAATGGGCCGAAATCTTCGGCGACCAATAGAACGAAGGCCAACTGCCTGGCCGTCACCGACGCACACGAATCAGCCGCTTAGATTTGCCATTTAAGGCCGGTAATCAGCAATTGCGTGTAGATCTTGCGCTGCCGCCGCACCGCCCTGCCCTTCTGGCCGTCGAGCGCGCGCACTCGCTTGCGCATTTCGAGCCACTCCGGCGAGCCCCACAGATAGGCCTTCGCCTTAAGCTCGTCGAAAGTCGCGTTCAGCTCGACGCCCAATTGCTCGCTGTGCAGAAAAAAGCCCATTTCGTTGTTATACAGCCGCGAGCGGTAATCGAGATTGGTAGTGCCGACGAATCCGATGTCGCCTGCGATCATGAACTTGGCGTGCAGCTTGCCGTAGTAGGTATCGCCACCGACTAACTTCGAATCGAGCCGGCCGGACTGGTAGATTTTGATCCGCGGATTGCTCACCTGGCGCTGCCATTGCGCGCTTTCCACCAGCGCCGGGTTCAGCTCGCCGTTTTCTGTCTTGTCTAGCCATTGCACCAACAGGTCATCTGAAAGCAGCAGTCTCGGCGCCATATCCATATCGATGATCGACTGCGCGAGGAAATTATCGCTGGTCATCACCGAATTGGTGACAATCTCGATACTGCGCTCGGGATCCTCCGCCAGCCACGCGTCCAGGCTCAGCTTGCCGTCATGCAGCACCTTGCCGGTCGGGCTCGTGTACTGCGGCAGGAACAGGTAGGGAGAAACGATACGGATCTCCTTTACCCCGGCCGCCTCGCTGCCCAGCCGCCCGAGGTTGCCGACGATGGAGTTCGGGTTGCGCGCCAGGTTCTGCGAATATTTCTCGACCACATCCTCGCTCTCGAGATTGCCGAGCTCGTGCGCGAGCCTGACCCGAGCCTCGGCGAAACCGTCGCGCATGAAGGCAGGCATGGCCGCGTAATAGCGCGCAAATTCCGCAAAACCCTTGATCTTGCGTAGCGCCTGCTGCGCATCTGCCGCCTTTTTCTTGTAAGCAAACCAGGAACCGATCTGGATATTGCCGCGATGCAGAAACAGCAGGCTCAGGTAGTGCTCGGAAACGCTGCCGACGGTAATCGCCTCATCGTAGCGGCCGCTACCGGGTTTGAGCACAATCTCGACATCCTTGTAGGACTTCGGATCGGGTTCGCCATCGGCGGTGATACCGTAGTAGTCGAGCGAGATATTTCGCCCCCCGGTCATCACCATGGCCTTGTCCGGATACAGGCCGTCGACCACCAGCAACTTGTCGTGCGAACGCCGGTTGAAACTGACAAATACCTTTGACAGGGCATTGAACACCACCACCTGCGCCCTCGCCCTGCGGGTAGTCAGCTCGCCGCTGGCGTTACGCATGAAGCCGCCCCAGGCCGAGCAATTGTGCAACGCCTTGAGATCCGAATGCGTGGGATGAAAGGAACCGACCGAATCGACCACCAGGCGCACGTCGACGCCGCGTTTAACCGCGTTGCACAGCGCGCCCAGGATCGCGCTGCCGACCAGGTCGCGGCTGAAAATGTAATAGGAGGCATCGACGGTGTGCTGCGCCTGCTCTATCATCCAGATCTTGGCCGCCAGCGAGCGCAGGCTGTCCTGCTGGTCGGGGCCGAGAATTTTGGCATAGGCGCTCTGGATCGGAATCTGCGCATCGAGGCCGATCTGCACGGTGTCGATCTGCAGTCGACTGGCCGGTACCCATGTTCGCTTGTCATAGTGACTGTTGATTATTTCGTCTTCGACCGCGCTCTCCGCCGGACAGCCCGGCATATCGAGGCTGCCCGCAGGGCATGGCGGTTTCATGCCTTTGCTGGCGCAGCCGATCAACGACAGTAACAGGGCAATCGATGCCAGTAATTTTCCGAACCTCATAACGATGCTTTCACCTTTTCTGCTTCAGTTTTTGTTTGCGATTAAAGGGGACAGTTTACAATGGCACTTACTTAAGCCTAATCTGGCGTCATTGTGAGGCACCAAGTGCCTTTAGGCCCTGTGGGTCGAAGCAATCTCCAAACAACTTGCTCTCTTTAGGGAGATTGCTTCGCTCCGCTCGCAATGACGCGCTTAAGTAAACTGTCCCCAACCTTGCCAATGCTCGATCCATCCGGCAGCAGCTACGACAGGCCCTGCTGCCGATACTGGCTCGGTGTCTGGCCGTACCAGCGCCTGAACGCGCGCGAAAAATTACCCGGTTCGCTAAATCCCAGCAGGTAAGCGACTTCGTTGATCGAGCGTTGCGGATCGCGCACGTACTCACGACTCAGATCGCGCCGCGTATCCTCCAGCAAACGCACAAAAGACAGGTCCTGCTCGGCAAGGCGGCGCTGCAGGCTGCGCTGACTGAGGTTGATCGAGGACGCGATTTCCACCTCGTCGATGCGCCCCGTGGGCAGGCGCTCCGAAATTCTCGATCGCACCTAGGTAACGACGTCGCTACGATCCATTTTTGCCAGGTAGTCGATTACGATCTGGTCGTTGATACGCACCAGTTCGGGGTTCGCCGTCACCAGTGGCCTGTTAACCTGCTCGGGGTCGAGCCACAACGCATTTTTCGGCTCCGAGAAGGTGACCGGGGCGTCGAAATAACTACCAAAACGCCCGATATCGTCAGGCGCCGTGCGTCGCAAGGATACGCCGACGGGTTTGAATTCGGGTCCGTAGGCAGCCCGGCTGATGTTCACGAACAGCGCAATCCCGGCTTCCTGGCCGACCTGCGGCGGCTCGAAGCCGAGTACGCCAGTATCGACGAACAACCCGTAGACGTCGGCCGTTTCGACGATTTTCAGCGCGCCGTTGGCGGCCGAATTGAGAAAACGCCCGTAGCGCACGGTCCGCCGATAGGCCTCGTCGAGGTTGTAACTCGCCATCCACGAGTAACCCAGCGCATGCATCGTCGTCGGATGCCACTGGCTCGCGACCCGCATGCCGAAACAGGAGTCGTCGATCCTGGCCGCGGCCAGCTCCCAAAGCCGGCACACGGCGGCATAGGAATAACGCGCGCCGGGTTGTTGCAGCTGCCGGTAATCCAGCCCCGCCTGGCGAAATAGCGCACGGCTGTCCTGGCCGTAGTCATCGATCGTGCGCGCGATCAGCAACACCCAGGAAGCGATGATCGAATTTGGCGTGCTGGATGACATTTTCGGCTTCGGGATAGGCGATTGGCGGCTGGAGATTAGCGCCATTGTAGCAACCGCCCGCATAGTAACAAGCCACGATCCATGACCTCGGGAACGGCAAAAAATGCTTTACTCACGACCAGACATTCGCACCAATCAGGGAACGCTTAAACAGCCGATTCACTGCGTCGGTTACGGCCTGCACAGCCGCGAAAAGGTATCGATGAGCCTGATGCAGGCGCCGGCCAACAGCGGCGTGCATTTCCTGCGCCGCGATATCGACATCAAGCGCGCGATTATCCCCGCCAGCTGGCATAACCTTTTCGATCTGCACCCCTACACCGTGCTGATCAATGAATACGGCGTCAGCATCAGCAAGGTGGAACCGCTGCTGGCCGCCCTGCGCGGCTGTGGCGTCGATAACGTGCTGATCGAAGTCAGCGCCGGCGAGGTGCCGGTGCTGGACGGCAGTAGCGCGCCGCTGGTGGCAATGATCCAGCAGGCCGGCATCGACGCCCAGCGCGCGGCGCGGCAGGGCATCTGGATCGACCATTTTGTCGCCGTCAGATGCGGCGAACAATATGGATTCATCAGGCCCGGCGTGGTGCCGGAGATAACGGTCGACGGCGTTATCCCCGACGGCGAGCACAAACCGCAACTGCTGTCGCTGCACCTGCTGGATCACGTGTTCGAACGCGAAATCGCGCCGGCGCGTAACCCGGAGGCCGATCTCGAGCACGGTTACGACTTCATCGAAGCAGGAAATCCGAACACCGCGCCGGTTGAAGCGGAGCCTCGTTTCAGCGATGAATTCGCGCGTTACCGCATCCAGGAATGCCTCGGTTTCCTGGCGCTGACCGAGGCGCCGATCTGCGGCCAGCTGTATCTGTACAAACCCAGCCGCTTCCTGGTCGACGCCCTGCTGCAGGAACTGTATGTCGCGCGCGACACCTGGCGCCAGATCAGCTACACCGAGATCGACCGGTTAACCGGTGAAATCACACAGACCTCGGCTCAGAAAACCCCGGACCGCCGGCGTGCCGGTTAGGCGCGTACGCTTAAAAATGGCGATTGAGGTGACAGTTACAAATAACTCCGAAATCTGCTCGGCGGAGGAATCAAGGTAACTGCCACCTCAACCGGTTAGATACGGAGCCGAATCAAGGTGACTGTCACCAATGGTACTTACTTAAGCCCAAAACTGCTGTCATTGCGAGGAGCGCTAGCGACGAAGCAATCTCTAAATAATTGATTTTAATAAAAGATTGCTTCGCTGCGCTCGCAATGACTAGCTTAAGTAAGTACCATTGGTGACTGTCACTTTAATTTTTAGCCGTTAACGGGTCATCCAGAGGTCTTTAAACTGGTTACGCGGTTTGACGCGTTGCTGGTATTCCTTGTTGAACTGTTCGGGCGAGACGCCTTCCCACAGTTGCTGGTACACGCGCATCTTGTTGGCGCCATAGATCTTGGCAAGATCTTCGTTCGAGTAACCGCGTTTCCACAGCTCGTCGGTAACCGCCGCCAGGATTCTTGCCAGCGGCGCGCCAACGCGGTTCACTGATCCGGCCCTGGATACTAAGCCGAATCAAGCTAGCTATCACCAATGGCGCTTTCTTAACTGAAATGGTCATTCCCGCGCAAGCGGGGCGGTCCGACGCATCGGTCTTGTAACAGACGCTCTAATGCAGCTCGGGAATCCGGGTAATCCGGGGACACTAATCCGGGGACACAATACCTGTTTATCTCCAGGTAATCCGGGGACACAATACCTGTTTATCCCCAGAGGTGTTCTCGAAACACGAGCGAACCGTTCGTGTTCTCGGTCCGGAAACTTTTATCAGCGAGCTCGAGAGCATTTGCGGTAGAGAGCTTAGCAACGGCAAAGCCGGGCGAAAACCAGTAGGGAAATTGGTATTGTGTCCCCCGATACCGTACGCCGATACGCCGATACGCCCGATACCAAGCGCAGGGTTTCAAGGTTTAATTCGATGATTGCGCGCGTAACCATGCGCTCAATTCGATTTCGTCGACGATTCCCTGAGCGACTTTGACAACTAAGTCCCCCACTTCCTGATGATCGTAAATCAATTCGATATCATTCAGAGACAGGCAGACGTCCATGCAGGCGAAAGCCGTGCGTTTGTTGGCATCATTGAAAACATGACCGACCGCAAGAAAGCATGCATAGCAGGCTGCCAGATCGAATTCATCATTGATCATTCCAAAGGACATTCTGTTTCCAATCCTTGCTATGACGGCTTCTAGAGATTTGTCTCCAGCCATGCCCTGCAGTTCGTTCCGACTTATGACGAGATCGTGAATCTCGATCACATCCATCTGGCTCAGGAATTTCAACGCTATTTATCTTTCAGATAATCAAGCGTGGCGTTTAGATGTTGTTTTCGATCTTTAAATTTTCTGGTCGCTTCACCTGCTTCAGTTGATTCAAAACTTAATATCTCAACGGCAGATGCAGGCACAAAATAGCCCTCCAGATGATCTCGATTAAGAATCGCAACGGGTTTTCCTCCCGCCTGTTTGATGACCTTTTTGGGATTTCGTAGTTCAGTGAGCGAGGCGGTTTTGTTGGTAAGCAGGTTCTGCATGACTGTTCCCGACGGTGGGGTTAAATAGATATTATAATATACATTTAAATGTATATCAAAAATCGCTCGACATAATTATCGTGATACAGATTTACGGGAACACGATACTGCTTTCGATAAGATCTGGTTATCCAGAAATCGGTTCAAATTAGTATGTGGACTTCCCCTAGTCCGGTATTATTCGGTTTACTTACCCGAGTGCATAAGTTCAAGGAGGAACTATGGCCAGAATAGCGCGGGTCGTCATACCCGGAATCCCCCATCATGTTACCCAGCGTGGAAATCGTCGGCAACGCGTATTTTTCTGCGACGACGACTATCTGCTATACCGGCGGTTGATGACCGAATTTTGCCGTAAACACGATGTCAGAGTGCTCGCTTACTGCCTGATGCCGAACCATACCCATCTCGTGCTTACACCGGCCGGCACCGACGGATTACGAAAAGCCGTCGGAGAAGCGCACCGCCGCTACACGCGACACGTTAATTTTTCACACGGCTGGCGCGGTTACCTGTGGCAGGGGAGATTCGCTTCGTTTCCGATGGACGATGCGCATATGTACCGGGCCGTTCGTTACATCGAACTCAACCCGGTGGCTGCCAACCTTTGTCGTCGTCCGGAACATTGGCCCTGGTCGAGCGCAAGAGCCCACCTGGGAATCAAAGAAGATGAACTGGTCGACATCATGCCGCTAGCAGCGCAAATTTTGGGCTGGGACGAATACCTCGCAGAAGGGACAGATCACGATCCGGAGGTATTCTCAAGACACGAGCGAACCGGCCGACCGCTCGGCTCGGAAAGTTTTATCAGCGAGCTCGAAAGCATTTGCGGTCGGCGGCTTCGCCCCGACAAAGCGGGGCGAAAACCAGTAGGGAAATAGGTATTGTGTCCCCGGATTACAAATAAGTATTGTGTCCCCGGATTACCGTCCCCGGATTACCCAGTTAACCGGCGAAACTGCACAGACCTCGGTTCAGAAAATCCGGGACCGCCGGCGTGCCGGTTAAGCGGACACGCTCAGAATCGAAAGCTGAGCCCGGTCAACAGTTCCCACTGCCACAGCAGGCTGGTGTCGACGACGATCGGGCAATTGTCAGTCGAATTACAGAATGCGCCGCTGTCGGTATCGACGAAGGTCGCGATTCCGCGCAATTCAAAGCGCAACCCGAGACCCTCGGTAGCGGCGAAATCGACGCCAGCCCCCACGCCGAGCGCAAAGCGGGTATCCGAACTCAGGTTGCTCTTTCTTGCGTCGAAATGGGTAATGCCGCCCATGACCGAGTAAAACATATCGGAATCCGCTTTCACCGGATACCGGCTCGCAACCAGCAGGTTGGTGACGTCGATATCGATTAACACGTCATCCGAAATCGTGTTGCTCGCGCTCAATTGGGTCGGCTGCAAGCTGTACTGCAGTTCGAACTGACCGCCGTCTTTTTCCCAGCCGAAGATCAGGCCGTAGGATTCGTTTTCTTCCAGCTTCAGGCGCGACCCGGTGGCGAAGTCCTCGAACTCTCCGCCGAATCGCTCGCCGGCGATCGGCGTGATATGGTATCCCTCGGCAACGGCGTTCAACGGCAGCAGCAAGATTGACAAGCCGCACAAGATTACAAACTGTCGTCCGATCGTTGTTTTGATTTTTTGAAGCATGGTCGCCCCCAAGTAGAAATTTTAATCCAAAAAAGTCATTCCCGCGCAAGCGGGGCGGTCCGACGTATCGGTCTTGTAACAGACGTTCTACTGCAGTCTCAATGTACCGCTTGCGCGGATGCGGCCGACACAGGTAAGCGCCATTCTGTTCGGTCCCTTATTGCACCCAATCTTTCAATTGATACCGCAGCGTCGTATCACCGCTTTTCAGAATCAGGACTTCGCCTTCGCGGCTAACGGCAAGCGGGCTTGCGTAAAGCATCAAAATGGCGTCGATGAAATCTTGCACCCATGATTATCAGCAGAGGATCATTTCGAAAAGTTGATCTCGTTCTCTCGCCCTACCCGGTTTACTGCAGCGAATTCTTGTAAACCGTTCCATCTTTCATAATCAGCCTGAGGTTTTTACCCGGATCGGCAAGTACGGTTATGTCTTCGAGCGGATTGCCTTCCACGATGATCAGGTCGGCATAGGCCCCTTCCTGCACCACACCCAGAGGCCCCTCTCTATATCGGTTGCGTTCGCCGGATAACTCTATCAACTCCGCGCCGATACTGGTGGCCTGTTTCATTATTTCCGCAGAGGGAAAAAGCTTTGCCCGCGCGGTCCATTCCTGGGCCTGCAGATCATAGGCAGCTTTGGACAAGAAAGTATCTGAACCGAGCGCTATCTTGATCTCGTATTTTTTCGCGAGTTCGAGCATCTTTTTAAAATTACCCATGGCGAGATCGAATTTTTTTTGCTGATCCGGGGTGAAGTCGGGGGAACCTTCGGACAATGACATCAGCGCTTCAACCACCAGGTACACATTTTTTTCTTTCATTTTTTTCACGGAAGCCTCGGTCATTAGATGACCGTGCTCAACCGACCTGGCACCGAAATCGATAGCGCGCGATACGGCGTTATCGTAATAAGCGTGCACCATGAAATAGGAACCGAAAGCTTCCGCTGTCTGGGCCGCGGCACCCAGTTCATCATCGGTGAACTGGTCGAGGTCGAGCGGTGAATAGACGGCGGAAATACCGCCGTTGGTTGCCAGCTTCAATTGCGTTGCGCCATTGCGAAATTGTTGGCGAGCCGCCGCCAGCATCTCCGCTTCACCATCCACCGCTGCAAAATGACCAATTGACTGGGCATGACTGTGATGACCGCCGGCATGTTTGTGGGGATTGGTGCGGTCCCGCATATCCAGGTGGCCCGAGGTCTGGGTGATGAATGCACCCGATGAGAAAATACGCGGACCGGGAAACCAGCCGTCGTCGATGGCGCGCTGAATACCGATACTGGCGCCACCGGCATCGCGCACCGTGGTGAATCCGCGCATGAGCATGTTCTCGGCCATCTGGCCACCGGCAGCACCAACGTAAACACCGGTATATTCATTTTCCAGTTGATCGAACGGCGCAATCAGGGCGATGTGGGTATGCGCGTCAATAAAGCCAGGAGTGAGCACACGGCCGCCGCCATCGATCACCGTGGCTTCACTGCCTGCTGTCAAACCCTTGCCGATTTGCTTGATCAGGTTGGCTTCGACCAGGACATCCTGCCCTATCTGCAACTGCTCATTTCTACCATCAAAGATGTTGACGTTCTTGATCAGTACCTGCGGTGGTTTGTCATTGGCCACGGAAACCGTTGGAAAACAAAAACCAACCAGGGATATTAGCAATGCGATCAGGCGGATGGATATCTTGGTAGGCACAGGATTACTCCGTTAAATGTAAGAAACGGGGCGCCACAGCGTCCCGCAAAGATAAAAGGATTTCAATCCCGGGACACAATACTAAATTCGTTAAAATCTGATTATCCAGAAATCGGTTCAAATTAGTACTGTGTCCCTGGATTACGACTGGATTACGAAAATCTCTACCGTGTTTCAATCTTATCCTGACTGTGGTTTAGCCGATGTTCAGGAAGAGCGCCGCAGCTCCCTTTCCATATAGGGATCCTAATCGGACTACAGGCTGTTCTTGTAAATTTTACCGTCCTTCATGATGATGCGGAGCGTCTCCGGGCTTTCCGGGCGCGGCTTCGCGCCGAACCACTTGTCACCGGTGCCAATGACCGTAATGTCCTCAAGCGGGTTGCCGTCGACGATCAGGATGTCGGCGTAGGCGCCTTTTTCGATGACGCCGAGTTTGCCCTCGGGGTACGGGTTCATGAAATCGCCGGTCATGGCGGCGATTTCGCCGCCGACAGAGGTCATCGACACGAGCGCGGTGAAGTTACCGAAAAATTCTGCGTTGAGGTGTTTTTCGTACGCGATCTGAATGTTGCAGGCAACAGCGTTGCCCACACAGTCCGTATGGTGACCTCGCTTTACCGGGCATTTGCGCATATTGTCGAGATAACCGGCAAACTCTTTTTGTGCCGAAATGGCTTTGCGATAGCTCGACGCGACATCGCGGACAGCCGGAATATCGAGCAGGCCCGGGTCGAACGCCGTCAGGTTGGTCGTGATGTAGGCACCTTTTTCCTTCATCAGTTCCCCGACTTCGCAGTCGTATCCGAAACCGTGCTCGAGCGACATGATTCCGGCGTTGAGCGCCTTGATCATCAGGGGCTTGCGATAGGAATGCGCCATAGCGTAGCTGCCGTAGGCATTGGCGACGTCTGCCACGGCCTTCAGTTCCGCATCCGTGTAGGCATCCATTTGCCACGGATCGAAGGCCGAGGTCACGCCACCGGACTGCATCACCTTCAGCTGGGACGCACCCATGCGAAAATTATTGCGCGCAACCTTCAGAATCGCATCCACACCGTCGGCTTCGCGACCCAGGTTGAGATACCCCATCTGGCCCTCGTTACCCGGCTGAGCGGTGAAAGGCTGGAAGTCGGAGTGGCCTCCTCGCGGGCCGATAAAGGCGGCCGAAGGGTAGATTCGCGGCCCGTTGATCAGGCCGGCATTGATCGCTCTTTGGAAACCGGCATTCTGTCCTCCGGCATCACGCACGGTGGTAAAACCCTGCATCAAGTACATCTCGGCCATGGTTACCGCGTTGACCGCCATGTCCTCCCAGGTGTTATTTGTCTCGTGCGCCGGGATGGTCGGCCCTGCGAGCGCCAGGTGCACGTGGTTGTCGATAAAGCCCGGCATCAGCGTGCGCCCGCCGGCGTCGATCACGGTGGCGCCGGCGCGGGTCTCGATCTCGCCGGCCGAAATCGCCTTGATCAGGTTGCCCTCGACCAGCACCTGGTGATTTTCGTACAACCTGTCCTCGGTGCCGTTGAAAATGTTGACGTTGGTAAACAGGACCTGCGGCTGCTCTTTCGTGCCCTGTGCCTGGACAGGGTTTACCAGCATTGTCAAAACCAGCAGTGCTGTTCCGATCAGATTTTTGTGATTCATCTGTTTTGCTCCAAGTTTTAGTGCTTCTTCCAGGCCTGGATATATCGCAGCCTGTGTCTGCTCCGAATGCTTCTTTTCCAATCCGTAATCCTGCGCAAAAAGCATCCTGAGTTCTTGCCATTTCACGTCAATACTCCGCTCTATGATTCGAGGTTTTTGCAATCCTGCCGAAGCGGCTGCGGTATTTTTGCGGCGTCAGGCCGGTCCAGCGCTCGAAGGCCCGAGTAAAACTGCCTGCGTCGGCGTAACCCAGCCTGAAGGCAATATCCGATAACTTGTAATGCTCCGAAATCAGGCGGAGCGCGGTCACAAAACGCACCTCGTCGACCAACTTCTGGAAAGTGAATCCCGCCTCGGCCAACTGCCGCTGCAAGGTTCGCGGACTGACGCGCAGGGCCCGGGCAACAGCGCCCAGGGCGGGATTCCCGGCTGGGAACAGCCGGCTAATTTCCTCACGAACCGAGTCGATTTCCAGTTTGCTCACCGACGATCTCACCCGAACTTTGTCCCCGTTATAATGCCCATGACCCCTTGGATATCACGGCAAATTCAAAATCATCACCGAAGCGAGCCACCCCTTCTTGCCTTTTCATGACAGATATAGCGGTTTTGTCGGGCGCGCCACGTCCGTGCGCGCAGTTGGCATCGAAAGGCAAATAAAACTGGCGTAAAAAGCCGTATTTCGTGCCACTTCACGACATCGGGATAACTGCTTTACCGCAGCGCCCGCAGGTAAAATTCACTGATTATCAGGCAGTTTCCGGCGATTGCGGCGGCTCTACCCGGATTCCGCCGAAAAATTACTTGTCGTGAAATGGCAACTATCGGCAGGCGTAATTTGCTAAGATTATTTGTAATAAGGATTTAATTCGAATACTTGCTCGTAGCTTTCCGGGGACATTCCCGCATTCAAAATGAATTTCTTTGCGGTTGAAAAGCGTCGTCTCCATGGTTGCCTGGCTACGATCATCAGGCAGTGATCAGAATTAAACCGGAGTCACGTAATAAATGGGAGTTTCCATACCACCGAGACAGCAATGGCCGATATACCGCTAGTCAGGGCGCGCTATGCGCATTCGTTTGCGAAGACCCTCGAGAACCTGGGAGCCCCAACCGGAAATCTCCTCGGGGCTCATCGCCTGTCTCCCGATCTCGTCGAAAACCAGGGCGGATTAATCACTGCTCACCAGCTCTGGTCTTTTGCAGGCAGCGCGGCGCGGCGCGAGGGCCTGGCTCACCTGGGCCTGCTGGCCGGGCAGCTGCCGGTGGTCGAACACGGTGCCTTCGGCAAAATGGTTTACGAGGGCATCACGCTGTATGACGCCATCCAGACCTTCTGCGACAACGCCACGATGGAGTATTCGAGAGCCGATTTCTACCTGACCCGGGATGCGGAGCAGGCCCTGTTTTGCCGCGGGCCTATCGACGGCGAGGATGCGATGCAGCGCCAGCAGGTCGAACTGTACGTACTGGTCATGATGATCGACACGATACGCCTCGGCGCCGGCAGCCAGTGGCAGCCACGGACACTTCGGCTGCAAACCGGGGACAGCGCGGGTCTTGCGGACGTTACCCTGATCAGCGACGCGGATACCTGTTTTGGCTGCAGTGCGACCGCGATCGGCTTCCCGTTGAGCCTGCTCGGCAAGCCGCTAAAGGGAAATATCGCGATTTTCACCAGGCCCGACAACATCTCCGAGGATATCACCACCGAGACGGACTTCGGCGAATCCCTGCGCCGGGTACTGAAAAATTACCACGGGCACACGGATTTATCCCTGCAAAACGTGGCGGAGATTACCGGTCTGAAGCAACGCACGCTGCAACGCCGTCTAAAGCACGCCGGCCTGACCTTCCGCGATGCCGTCGACCAGGTACGCTACGAATTATCCCTGCCGCTGCTGCATAACCGGCAGCACAAGTTACTCGATATCGCGTTGGAGCTGGGGTATTCCGACGCTGCCCACTTCATTCGCGCGTTTCGCCGCTGGTGCGGCTTGACACCCAGCGAATTTCGCAAGCAAAAGGCCGGTTGAAATTTCTGTCGGGTGCCGTTGGATTTTGCGGTGACGGTTAACTTATTTCATATTCATTCCATGGCTACCACTATGGGTCCCGGGTCATATCGGGCGGAGCGAAGCAATCATTCGAACCAGGAGATCGCTTCGAGCCAAAGGGCCTGAAGGCACTTCGTGCCTCGCAATGGCCTGGATCTAATTCGAGGTGCGGACCAGCATCAGGTCGACGTTGTTCGGGCTGCCGCGCGTCAGCACGCGGTAGCTGCGATCGGTGGTGAACAGCAGCCGCCCGCGTTCGCGAATGGTCGCGCGCACGGTATAGGTAAAACGCTCGTCGATGTCGGCAGGGTCGTAAACCAGCTCGAACGGGATCGGCACCTGGCGTTTCGGTTTTATCGTCTGTCTGGCTATCAGCTTTGCCGAAGCATCAGCCAGCGAAACGTCGAGCAGCTGAACCTCGACCACGGCCTCGGGCGTTAACGCGATACGCTCGCGGTAGTTGACGCTGCCGGTCACCGACGCAGGTTCGCTGCCGGCCAGGACAGCGGTCACCGAAACCGACAGGAAAAGCACAACCACTGTGGTGGGGATTAACCTGACCAGAACGGCGCCGGGCTGTCTAAATAAGTTAACTGTCACGTTAATTGGAATGGCACTTACTTAAACCTGTCATTGCGAGCGAAGCGACGCAATCTTCCCAAGCACAGCAGGTAAAATGGAGATTGCTTCGTCGCTGCGCTCCTCGCAATGACGCCAGTTTGGGCTTAAGTAAGTGCTATTTTCGAATGTCACTCTAATTCACCCAGTCCTTCAATTCGTACTCCAGCCGGATATCGCCGTCCGTCAGTGTCAGCGAGTCAGCTCCGATAACGGCATCGAGCGGTGCCGCGTAGAGCTGGTTCAGGCGCAGCTCGAGTTCACTGGCAAATCCGGGACAGGCCATCCGCGTCGAGGCCAGGGGTGAAAAAACGACCCGGCTATCCTCGACACTCACCTTGCCCTGCAGCTGGTTGCAGCCGCTATTGCCGAACACGTGACCGTTTTCGCCGAAATCCAGCTCGGGGATCTTGCGCGGCGTATCGGCTGCATCGAAACCGAGATGCACGGCGTAATCCGCGAGATCGAGGCCGTCGATCCGCCGCAGTACCCAGCGGCGGTGGGTTAAATCTTTCAACTGGATCATAGCGGAATCTTCCCCGGCGCAAGGACCGATGATCTGCCGCACGCGCACGCTGCCGTCGTAGTCGCGGCCGAAACCGTCGGCTTTATCCTTCGACAGCTCGGCGATCAGTTTCAGGCACACCGGCGTGTAGGGCGGCTGGCCGGCGACCCCCTGTTTGAGTTCGTCCCTGATTTCCGGCGCGGTATCGACCAGCCAGTAACAGGCCTCGGGCTCGCCGCTGCAAACGGTATTGACCTCGTGGCCGAAGCGGTAATAGCCCTCGATCTGCCTGGGCCCGGCCTGGCAGGCGGCCGTCGATGCAATCAGAAAAACCGCCAGGACAGTCTTTACCGTCGTTCCCACCTTCGCGCCGGGGACAGGTTAAAGCGTCAGCCGCAGGCGCAGGCCGATCACGGTGATTTCGTCCTCGTCGGGATTGAGCGCCGGGTCGCCGATGATTTGCAAGCTCGGCGTAATCGCGAGGTTCTGCGCCAGCTGCAGGCGGTAAAAGGCTTCCAGCGTGGTCTGGTCGTCGAAACCGTCCGCGGCAAGTTCGCTGTCGTTGTAGGCGATACCGACGAGGTCGGAGCGGTTGGCGAAGTAATAGATGCCGCCGATGGTGACCGAGTTTTCGGCGATCTGCGGGTCGTTCGGCGCATCCGCGTCCGACGCGCCGATCTTGGCAAACAGCATCCAGGTGTTGTCCCAGGTCCAGTTGATGCCGAGCGTGACGCCGTCGGCGTCGTCGATACCGGCGTCCTCGCGCTCGTCGACCTGCCACAGGGTCACGTGCAGGTTGCGGAAGTAGCGCTGGTCGCGGCCCGGCGACCAGCCGATTTCGACCGTCTTGTAGAGTTCGTCGGTATCGAATTCGAATTCTTCCTTGGTCAGGACGGCGTTGGCGTCGCTGGCCGAACCGAACAGATATATCTGGTCGCCCTCGAACCAGTGGCCAGCGCCGATACCGAAACCCCAGTCCGGCAGCGCGATCGACGTGTTGAACAGGATCGACAGGTTCTGGAACGATGTCCACGGGTTGGCGTAGCCGAGCACGTCGAAGAAATCGTTCGGGTCGTAGCGGCCGACGATGAGGCCGGTCCGGCCCTCGTTCAGGTACTGGCTCCAGTAAAAATCGCCCAGTATGGTATCGACGCCGGAAAACAACGCGCCGGTCTGGCCGATGTAACCGGCTTCGCCGCCGAGACTGCCGGGCGGCACGTCGGAGAGGTTGTTGCGGTTATCGAAGCTAAAGACCAGCTGACCCTTGTTTTTTTTCCCGCGGTTATAAACCTCCCACTTACCGGAAACACGAAAAATACTGGACGTTGCACTGTCTTCGTCACCGAGCGACTCGTCGATCTCCTGGTGCAGCAGGTTGTAGGCGAAGCCGAGTTGCAGTCCGCTGATGTCGTAAATTGCCTTTTTGCCCTCGAACCAGGAGCCGAGCGCCTCGTCGAAGGCTTCGAATCGCAGCGCCGGCGATTTCTCCTCGTCGTCTTCCTCGAGCTGGCGCACGGTCGAACCGGGCCCGGCGAAACCTTCCTCGTTGTCGTAATCGGCTTTACGCGATTTATCCGTCGGCGTCGAATCGGCCGCCAGAACAGGCGGCAGGTAACACAACATTATCAGCAGGATCAGCGGTCTGATCTTCATATCGTCAGTTCTCCAGTTTTACTCGGGGCAGGCACCGTCCACCCAGGATGTGACGGCGGCATCGGCGCAGGCGCCGCAGCCGTTGGAATATGTCTTTGTCGATCCGTCGTCGAGGCTGCCGCACACGGGCCGGTAATCCATCGTGCAAACCTGTGGACGGGGATCCTCGCAGATTGTCGCGTCCGCCATCGGCTCGATACCTTCCGAAGCGGAAGTCGCGCAGGCGCCGAGTGCCAGCCAAAAAACCGCAAGAATCACGTATCGCAGGCTCACTTGAACCACGCCGCGATTTTGTTCTCCACCACCGGGCCGATGTTGAAGCCGACGAACCATTCGGGCGCGTAGGCGTCGGCATTTTCAACGTAGTAGTTGATCTCCATGCCAAGCTTCCACGGGCGGTCGTTCCAGATCACGGTCTTGCCGAAGCTGAAGTTGAGCGGCACCGTCCACTGGTCGCCCTCGTGGTCGTAGGTCAGGTTGGGCGAAGTGCCGTAGTTCCAGCCGCCGCCCGGCAGCCAGGTAGCGATAAGCTGTACGCTGGTCAGGTTGATCTCGGCGTCGCCGTCGCCGGCGTAGTCCCACTGGTGGGTAGCGAGCATGACGAGCACGCGTTCCTTGCCGAGCTGCCCCAGAATCAGTTCAGGACCGATCGTCCAGCGGTCGGTGCCGAGCTCGTCCT